>Ga0315274_10007007_pt1 | contig 16371 bp, 12 predicted proteins | sample YL17G02_20_MG_FD_203700 | JGI IMG/M metagenome (GOLD analysis project Ga0315274, IMG submission 203700) | Sediment microbial communities from Yellowstone Lake, YNP, Wyoming, USA - YL17G02_20 | ecosystem: Environmental > Aquatic > Freshwater > Lake > Sediment | place: USA: Wyoming | collected...
GATAAACATGAATGCATAGTCGGGCCAGCCCACTGCCCAACGGTCCGGAGCGAAGTGGTCCCCGGACACGGCGCCACAGGCCGCGCACCATGCGATGACCAGGATGCGTATGATGAGCCACATTCTCATGAAAGTATCGAACCGCCTCTCCGCAGGCCCGACACTGTGCCCTTAGTACAGGCCTTCGTAAGTATTGTGACGCATGGTGGTTCCTGGGAGGTGTCAGACAGGATGCACAAGATCAACACGATTGAGGCACTGTTCCATTCATCCTGTAAATCCTGTTAATCCTGTCCGGGAAAGAATACGTCACCGAACTTCTGAGCTGGAGCACTTAGCAGTCCGGCCAGCCTCAAGAACCTCCAATGGCCCGGCTGTCCACACATCGCCCCGACGATTACTCCTTCGGGCGCCCCACGGTCTGCGCCAGAGTGATCTTCTGCTCCGGTCGCAGCTTCATCGCTTCTCGAAGAGCGTCTCGGTCGATGCCCCCTCGAACGACGGTCGCCAGGCCTTCCGAAGCGCAGAAAAGATAGACGTTCTGGCTGATGAAGCCCGTATCGGCCGCGGAGTAAAAGGTCTTCTCGGCGTCCGGCGCCGTCCCCATTTTCGAGAAATCCGCCACGTAGATCAGGTTGATCGGCACCTCCTTCACGAACGGCTGGCCCCCCGTCATGCCTCGAATGTCTTCAGCGAGAACGGGAATCAAGGCGTGTTCCTTTGCGTCGTAGAGGGACAGGCCTTCGCTCGAGGCGACGTAGACGTCGATCTCCTGCGCATTCATGGCGGAGGGCGCGGTTCGCTTTCCCGAATCGGGACGGTTCACGCCGGCCGCCGCCCAAAGGAGATTCGAGAGCGCTTGATCGGGAACCTTCTTGTCGGAAAAGGAGCGAGCGCTTTTGCGTTCCCTCAGCGCCTGCATGAGGGGTTTCCCGCCGTCCATTTGCGGCTTCGGGAGCTTCGGCGGGGCGGCGTTTTCGGCAAGGGATAAGGCCCCGAGAACCAGAAGAAGGGCGGCCGCCAGTCGAGCGGCGAGGCGCCATGGTTTCGTCATAGCAGTGAATCCTTTCAAGCGTAGCGTTGGCTTTCTTCGTTCAAGAGTCTTTCGATGTCGGGGCGTTTTCCGGCGCCTCCTTTCCGCGTGGCCTCCGGGCGAGAATCGAGTCCGCAGCCAGGTATGATCCAGGCTCTCGGCGCGCCCGGCGTGGAACAGAACCTCCACCAGGGAACTCAGTCCCTCGGGATTGGGGCGCCGGCGGCGCCGGAAGCGGCGCCCGTTCAGATGCACGGCCCGCCGCCGGTCCGGACTCTCGCAATCTTCGCTCCAGATGGTGGAGAACACTCTCATCCCCGGCCTCCTGCCCCCAACAAACCCAGCCCGCGCGCTGCCGCCAGCGCCGCACCCGCAGCCGCCTCCTCCTTGACGTTCCCCAACCGGCATGGCAGACCGAACTGCCGTTCGATGATATCGAGCAGCAAGGGGTTCATTCGCGGCGCATTGCCGCCGGCGACGATTTCTCGGGCGCCCTCAAGGCCCGCCGCGAAGGCCATGTCCCTCAACTCCCGCGCCATCCCCTCCAGGATTGCGCGCGCCAGATTCCCCGGGGTCAGATTGTCCGCGCCGATGCCCGAAACCGCCCCGCGCAACGACGGATCTCCCCGCGTCCCGGAGAAGCGCGTGTCGGCGGTCAAGCCTCCGGCGGTCTCGTCCGCACTCGCGGCGAGGGCGTTCATACGGGCGTAGGCTTGCTCGTCGCTCACTTCGACTCCGCCGATCTCGCGGGCCACGGCCTGGTAGAACCGCCGCAGGTACGCGTAGGACCATCCCCCGCAAAGAGTGGCGCCGACCAGCAGACATCCCCCAAACGGCATCGGTCGCGTTTCCATCCCGCCGGCAAAGGCGAGTTCTTTTCGGGGGATCGAGACTTGGCCGCCCGTTCCGAGGTTGACGACCATGGCGTCGCCGTCGAGTCCCGCCGCGCCGATGAAGCTGGCCTGATTGTCTCCCACGGGGGAGCAGACCTGCGTCGTGTCGGGAATGCCGAAAGCCCTGGCGCGCTCGGGAAGGATTGCGCGCAAGGGGCGCGCGGAGGGATGGATCGCGGGGAGGAGTTCCTCGGGAATCGCCAGAAGCCCGATGACGTCGGCGTCCCATGTTCCGCTCTCAAGATTGAGGAGGCCCCAGCTGGCGGCGTGAGTCGGCTCGGTCGCAGCGATTCCCGTCAGATCGGCCGCAACGAAGTCGGCCATGCTCAAGGCGCGAGCGCCCGAAGGCGCCAGACCGTTCATTGCGAGCCAGCGCAACGTGGCGCCGCCGTAGCCGGGGTGCAGCCCGCAACCGACGCGGCGGGCCAGGTCCTCGGGCAGACCGCGGACGATCTCGGATAGACACCCGCGCTGCCCAGGGTCCGCCGTTCGCTGGTCGCGCCACGTGATAAGGTTCGTTAGGGGCTTGGAATCCTCGTCGATCAGCAAGACGCCGTGCATCTGGCCGGACACGCCGATCCCGGCCACGTTCCCGGCCTCGACCGACTCGTCGGCGAGCAGGTCGCGCATGACGCTCCGGCAGCGCTCGAGCGCTCGAAGCGGATCTTGCTCATGGCGCCCCGCCTTGAGTCCGTTCACGTCCGCATCATTGGGGACGGAACGCAGCGCCAGCGGGCGCATGTCAGGGGCGCGCGTCGCCATGGCGCAAATGCTCGATGTGCCGATGTCCAACGAGACGATGACGGTCATAAACAGGAACTCCCAGGATGCGGCATTGCTCGCGCGCCCCTTCGCGGAGCCGTCGCTCGGCTCCGATCGGGAGTTTTCCTCTTTGTGGGTGGAGCTTCAAGGGAAATGCTGCTGGAACGCCGAAATGCGGCGCGAACGCCGAAATGCGGCGCGAACGCCATTTTGGTTGAATCCCGGACAGAAAGCGGGGAGAATTCCTTCCGTTGGAGCGGAGCAACCGTCCCGTCAGCGGCCAAACGGGACGCGTCGGTTGAGAGTGAGACAGTGAAAGACCGGTGTCGCCCTCGGGCCGGAGGGGCCGGATCATCGGAAAGGAGAACGAGAATGAGAAACCGAGTTTCCTGCGGGGCCGCCGCTTTCACGCTCATCGAGCTTCTGATTGTTGTGGCCATTATCGCCATCCTCGCCGCGATCGCCGTACCGAATTTTCTCGAAGCGCAGGTTCGCTCCAAAGTGTCGCGAGCCCAGTCGGATATGCGCACCATCGCCACCGCCCTCGAGGCTTACCGAACCGACCACAACGGATATCCACCCGACTTCAACGGCTCCTACCCTCTCTACGGAAACCCCGCGTCGGGCGAACCCGAGGGGGATTGGAAAACCTATCGCTGCATGACCACACCCATCGCCTACATTACGTCCGCCCCTTTGGACGCTTTCCCGATCCCCGGGCCCAATAACGTCCCCCCCCGTCTGCAGTTCTACCCGTACGTGGATCAACCGGTCGTGATCTCCTGGAACTATCCCTCGACCGAGAGCTGGATCGCGACCGGCACGATGTGGCTTCTCGTCACGACCGGGCCGGACCTGGCGGGAAGCGTTCCGTGGCTGGGGTACGATCTGACGCCCGGCGCGGTCAGCAACGCGTGCTACGACGCGACGAACGGGACGAAATCGGGCGGCGACCTCGGCCGCAGCAATGTCCGAAGCTATCCGTGATCGCTTCCGGGGAGACCGCACGCGCGTCCGAGCCGAGGGCCTCCGCACGATTCCACGAATTTTGAGCGTGGCGCTCTTCGCGAGGCCGCCCTTCTACAGGCAGCTTCGCGGAGCGACGACATCGATCCGAAGGCCGATGGCCATGCGCAATGGGCTTTGCCCGATCCGCAGCCGGACCCCGGCGATGGGAAGCGTTGATCGGCGCATCCCGAAGACAGGGAAAGACGAATGATGCACGATGCCGCGATTGTTCTGGAGAACGAGATCCTGAAGGTCGAGTTGGACGCCGCAAGGCCTACGGTAAGGCGATACGTCCACAAGCCTTCGGGAGAGGAGATGGGCGGCGCCGGCGGCGGAGGGGCGCTTGCGGTCAACGGCGAACCGGTCCCCTGGAGGCAGTGGAGGATCGAGGTTGCGCGCGACCATGCCTGTGCGACCTACGCCCTTTCCATGCCGGAGCGAGGAATCGGCTTCGAAATGGCCTTCGCGCTACGGGACAACGCCTTGGTCTTCGAACTGAAAAACGTCAGGGACCCGAAAGAGAACCTGAAAACCGTCGGCTGGGAGAACCTGCCCATACTGGCGTGCCAGGGCCGCGACTACCGTTTCTGGCGCCTCTTCACTACCCCGCCCGATCCCGCAGCGGGCGGGAAGATGTGGGCCTTGGAGAAGTCGGGAGCGGTCGGGGAGGCCGAGCTGGAGGCGGCGCCGGTCCCCGTGATTTACGGGACGGTGTGGAGCGGCTCCCTCTGTGCCTTCTTGGACAGCAACTACCCGCTCTTCCCGCAGACTCACCAGGTGACGGTTGCGGGCGCCTATGCGATCTCGCTGAACACCTACCAGTACCGGGTGCGCGGCAGGACGATGCCGCCGCAGCAGGCGAGGGTCGTGTTCCTCGGGGATATCAACGGCGACGGCCAAGCGGATGTCAGCGACTACCGGTTGTGGGTGAACCGCAAACTGCCCGACGGCGACCCGATCTACCGCGACGCCATCGTGTACAAGATCCTCATGAATCTTCAGTTCCTGGGCGTCTCGACGACGATCCCGCAGGCCGAGGCGGTCGTCCGCGCGATCCGCAACGTCACGGACGGCCTGCCGCAGATCATCTACCTTGTCGGCCTCCAGGAGGGAGGGCACGACGGCGATTACCCAACTCTCAGCAGCTTCAACCGCGAATTCGGCGCGCTCGACGACGTGCGCCGACTGGCCGCGGCGTGCAAGGAGCGATACAACGCGGTTCTCGGCTACCACAGCAACATCGACGACGCCTACCGCCGCAGCCGGGACTGGGACGACGCGCTGGTCGTGCCCAGCGGATCGCCCGGACAGGACGCGCTCGGGGTTCACGGATCGATGTGCCACACCCTCGACGTCGAGAGCGGGCGGCTCTTCGAGCGCCTGCAAGCGCTCCTCGAGAACTATCCCGTCGAGAAGACCCTGCACTTCGACAACATGCGCCTGACGAACACGATCCTGCACCCGGGCTGGGAGCGCATCGGCGTGCTCGAAGAGCTCGTCTGCGGCCTGATGCCGGTCATGGAGTGGCTGAGGGAGCGGGGCATCACGGTGACGACGGAAGGATACAACGGCCTCCCCATCGATCCTTCCATGCTGGTCAGCGGCTTTTGGCACCACGACGCCCCCGACGGCTCGCGCCAGATCTTCCACCGCAAGATCGTGGGCGGCGGCCGCGGGGACCACTGCGGCCAGAACACGGTCGCCGACTACGGCATTTGCAACGCAATCCACCGGGACATCACCTACGAACCCATCAGCAGAGAGTCCGTTGCGCCGGACGTCTGGAAGAAGCACTTCTACTGGCTGGAGACGCCGGAACTGACGGACTCTTTCCGGACCGACTGGTCCGTGATCGTGGATCGCATCTATCGCGGCGTGCTGCTGCACCATTTCTATAACGAACGCGAAATGCTCGCCTGGGACAACGTCAGCGCCGGCTGGAGAATCACGTACGCCGACGACGTCGTCGCCGAAGTGTGCATCGATTCGCCGGAGTCATTGAACGTTACGTGGGGCGGCGTCGTGGTCGCCGCGGGCGACGACCGCTTCATCCCCCGCGACGGCGCGATCCACGCTTACAGCCGCGACGGCTGCGAGCGCGACTGGGTCCTGCCGGTGAGCTTCCGGGGAAGGCCGCTCCGGGTTTTCACGCTAAGCAAGGAGGGGCGCGGCCCGGCGCCCGAGTATCGCTTGGAGAAGGACCGCATTCGCCTGAAGCTGGCGCCGCGAACGCCGGTGAAGATCGTTCCCGAGTAGGGAGGGCGGCAGAAGCCGGCAATGCGAGGTCATGAACGACTTTCTGCTGGGCTACTATGGCCCCGCGGGAGCTCCGATCCGTCGCTACACCGACCTCATGCACGACGCGCTGGAGTGATCGAACCGCTTTCCGCCTATCTTGCCCAGTAGCCCGTCGGCTGACGCGCGGGCAGAAACGTTGTCCGGGCGCTCCGTTTTAATCTTGCCTTAATCTTCTCTCTTGGAGAATGGACGCGTCGGGGACCCCGCGACTTCTGACTCGCGGTTACGGTGATATGAAAGCAAAGCGGGAACCGGGCGCCGGCGCCGCCTCGGGTCCTGCGAAAGGAGATCTGAATGTCGTCTCGAGAGGGAATTGCGAGGAACGGCCTGTTCTCGGAAGAAGGGATGGGGCGGCTCTGGTGTCTGCTGTTGATCCTTCTATTCGGGTCTGTTCTTTATCTGACGAACCTGGGCGCCTGGGACCTCTGGCCCTCAGACGAGCCGCGGTTCGGCCAGATCGAGCGCGAGATGCTGAGGAGCGGCGATTGGCTTGTTCCGCACCTGAACAATGCGGTGTACACCGACAAGCCGCCGCTCTTCTTCTGGGCGGGAGCATCCGTGGCTCTTCTTTTCAACGAAGGACGCGTCGAGTCCTGGACGACGCGCCTGCCCTCTGCCCTGTCGGGAATCGCTCTTCTCCTGGTCGCCTTCCTCCTCGGCGAACGGCTTTTCAGCCGCCGGGCGGCCTTTCTGGGAACGCTGGCGCTCGCGGTGACCCAGAAATGCATCGACCAGTCTCGCACCGCTCAGACCGACATGATTATGGCGATCTTCGCCGTATCGGCGCTGGCGGTGTTCGCCCGCGCGTGGTTTGGCGGGCGCAGGGCCTGGCCCGCCGCAATCGGCTTCGGGCTATTGACCGGGCTGGCGACGCTTGGCAAGGGGCCGGTGGGAGTGATCGTGCCGATCGGCGCCATCGCGCTTTTTCTCGCGCTGGCGCGCGAGTGGCGCCGGATCAGGTGGAGCATGGCGATCCTGTCGTTCGCCGTCTTTGCGCTGGTGGTTCTGGCCTGGTTGCTGCCCATGGTCTCGGCAGTCTCGCACGGGGCCTCGAGGGATCTGCTGTGGGACCAGAACATCACCCGCTACCTCCAGGCGGAGCACCACCGGCGACCGCCGTGGTACTTTGTCGAGCGCCTGCCGGTTGATTTTCTGCCCATCACGCTTTTCCTGCCGGCCGTCGCGGTCGTCTTGTGGCGCGAGGCGCGCAAGAAGGGAGCGCTCATGCGCCGGGAGCGTCTTTTCCTCCTCACCTGGGTTGTGTTCACGTTCGTCTTCTTCTCCGTTTCCGCCGGCAAGCGCGAGCAATACATCCTCCCCCTCTATCCGGCGCTTGCGCTCCTGGTGGGCGACTGGATGGACCGGCGGATCCAGGATTCCCCGGCCGCCGGTCGCTTCTTCCTGGCGACGGCTTGGGCCGTTGCCGCGACGCTTCTCGCCGGCAGCCTTGCAGCGCTCTTCGGCGCGAAAGCCGTTTTGTCGGCGATCACAGACAGGATCGAGGGGGGGGCAGTTCCCCCGGAATGGTTCTCGTTCCCGGCGATCGCCGCCGGCATCGCTCTGGCCGCTCTGGCGGTCGCGGCGGGCGTCTGGAGGAGGAGGCTGTTGGGGGTCTTCTACGGCATAGTGGCCGGGACTTCAATCTTGTGGCTGACGGTTTTCCTTCTGGTTTACCCCCCCTTGAACAACCGGAAGTCCACCCGGGCTTTCTGCGAGACCCTGAACCGCGAGTGGTCTCCCGGCGAGTCGGTTTTCGCCTATGATCTCTACCGCGCCCAATACCACCTCTTCGGGGACTATTACCTCGACGTTGTCAAAGACTTCGCCCCGATCGTTGAGGCGTTCAACGGTCCCGGTCAGGCATTCTGCCTCATGCGGGGGGGCAAGCATTACGAGAAATTCCAGAAAAGCATAGGCAGTGCGCGTTACTATGTGCTCTGGGAGGACGCAATCGGCCACCGGTCCGTCGTGTTGGTTTCCAACCGACCCCCAGGCAATCTGAAGGGGGATCAGGACCGCGGAGGGGCGGAGTCGAACTCGCCCGGAGGCGGGGCCTGAGGGCAGGAACGCGGAAATGGGTCTTGTTCTTCCCGCGCGGCGACCCGAGTCGGAGCCGCCCGTCCGGACGATGCCGCTGGACGGAATCGCGCCCTCCGCGCTACCATGGCAACGGGTGGTCCCGGGCATTTGGCCAAGGAGCCAACCGATGAAGGTCCTTCTGGTTGAGGATTATGAGCCGCTGGCGGAATCGCTTGGCAAGGGACTTCGCGAGTCCGGTTACGCCGTCGATGTTTCCCGAGACGGCGAAGAGGGGCTCTGGTACGCCGAGACAAACGACTACGACGCGATCATCCTCGACATTATGTTGCCCGGCATCGACGGACTCGCCATCCTGCGCCGCCTGCGCGAGGCCGGACGCAACACCCCCGTCTTGCTCCTCACCGCCCGCACGGCGGTGGAGGACCGGGTGGAAGGCCTCGACACGGGAGCGGACGACTACCTGACCAAGCCATTTGCATTGCAGGAACTCCTCTCGCGGATTCGGGCGCTGGTGCGCCGCTGTTACAACCGGCGCAGCCCGAACATCGAAGTCGGCGACCTCCGGATCAACACGGTTCGGCGCTCCGTGGAGCGCGCCGGGCGGGCCGTTTCGCTGACCCCGCGCGAGTACGCGCTCCTGGAGTACCTGGCGAGCCGTCCGGGCGAGGTGGTCAGCCGCACGGAGATCTGGGAGCACATCTACGAATTCCGCTCGGAAGCCACGAGCAACGTTGTGGACGTCTATATTAGTTTTCTCCGAAAGAAAATCGACAGCAATTCGGACAAGCCCCTCATCCACACACGTCGGGGGCAAGGCTACGTGCTGGAGGAGCGCCCGTGAGAAAAGCGCAAAGACGGGGGCGCGCGATGCGCTTTCGCATCGCGCGGGGACTGATGCTTCTCTTGCTCGTCCTGTTCTCGGCGATCTGGGCTGTCATCGCCGACCGTACGTTGCGCGGCCTGAACGGGTCTCTGGACGACTCGCTCAAATCCTTGATCGGATTCGCGGCGCAAAACGCGGTCCTGAGAATGGATTCGGCGGAGCTAAAGGAAAAGGCCGACGCTTTTCTGCCCTCGTGGACGGCGGGGGTCGAGGAACCTTTCCTGGAGATCCGCTCACTCGATGACGGCAGAATCCTGGCCCGATCGGCCCGCCTCAGAAGCGACTACAACCTGCTGGGCCGCAAGTCCTGGAAGGAAGCGCTCAAACACGCCGGCCGGAAGGGGTGGAACGGTTTCGCAGCCGGCAAACACGTCCGGTGTCGGGCCAAGAAGGTCTCCCTGCCTGCCGGACCGGCGGGCGAAGGCGTCCGCCCGACCCAAGAGGTCCTTTTCATCGTCGCCGTCGAGCGGGATGAGGCCGACCGGCGATTCCGCGAGATCTGCCAGCGCTCGGGGATCGGACTCGGATCGACGCTGCTCCTGGCGGTTGCCGGCGTCTGGCTCGTCGTGTGGCGGACGACGCGGCCGCTGACGGGCCTGGCCGAGGACGTCGCGGCGATCACGCCCGAGAACATCCGGCCCGTGCGCGTGCCCGCGGATCCGCAGCTGGCGCTTCTGGCCGACCGTCTCAACCGTTCGCTGGAAGCGGTGGCGCGCTCCCTCGAGCGGGAGAAGCGCTTCTCCTCCGACGTCGCCCATGAGTTGCTCACCCCGCTGGGGGGACTGCGAACCGAACTGGAGGTGGCGCTCCTGAAGCCGCGCCCGGCCGAGGACTTGCAGGAGGCCGTCCGACGCTGCGAAACGATGGTCAGGGAGATCCAGCATCTCGTGGAGGGGCTCCTCGAACTCGGACGGCTCGAGGCGGGAACCGGCAAGGTCAAATGGGAGGAGATCGACTTGTCGGAAGCGGTGGACGCCGCCTGGAACAACCTGGAATCCCTCGCCCGAAGCCGGACGATCGCCTTCGAGAACCGGGTTGGGACCGACGCGCGGGTCGAGGCCGGCGCCCATTTTCTGGATATCATTCTTAAGAACCTTCTGAGCAACGTGGCGCGCTACACACCGAGGGGCGGCAGAGCGTGGGCGGAGTGCGAGGAATCCGATCATCATCTCCTTCTGCGGGTGATGAACCAAGCGGAGAACCTGCCTCCAGGCTTTGCCGAGCACGCCTTCGAGCGGTTCTGGCGGGGCGACCTCTCCCGAACAAGAAAGAACTCAGAGGCGGGCAACGGCATCGGTCTGGGTTTGTCTCTGGCGCGCTCCGCGGCCCGCGCCATCGGCAGCGAACTGCTGATCGAGGTCCGCCCGGGTCCCGTCGTCGGCTTCTCCCTCAGCCTGAAGCCGGCGGTTGTGGCCCGCCTTGGGGGGAGCGCCAGTAAGCCGCCGTCCTGAGACGGGAGGCGGCTCGGTTTTCCAGGAAGCAGAAGCGGGGGGACAGGGCCCCCACGAATCGGTCTTGTCCGCGGCGGCGCTCGCGACTCCCAAAGGAACGGAAAGGACGCTCACTCACGATGTTTTGGCGAAACGCAAGCGCCGGAGAAAGAGCGCTCTTTTGCCCGAAGACCGCGTTCGTCGCGCTGATTCTTCTCATCTTCACCTTCGAAGGATACCTTCTGCTGACGCGGTTCACGGAAAGCCGGAAGGAACTGCCTCCGCAATTCGGCAATTTCCCGCGCAACCGCGAGAGACTATCCGCCGAAAAGTCGCGCGAGGAGTTCGCCTTTGCGGTGGTGGGAGACACCCGGGGTGGCGGGACCTTCGAGAGGATCGCCGAGGAGTTGCGCGACGAGCCGCTCTCCTTTGCGGTCATCCTGGGGGATTTTGTTTCCGCGGCTAGCGAGAACACGCACCGTTTCTTCAGGGCCGAGTGCGCCGACGAACTCGCGCTTCCCTTCCCGGTGTTCCTCATCGCCGGAAACCATGACATTAGCGACAGCGGATTCCCCCTCTCGAGGTTCGAGGAGGCCTACGGTCCCACGATTTTCTCTTTCCCTTACCAGGACTGCCTCTTCGTTTTCCTCCGCGTCCTCAACAGACCGGAATCGGACTCGGACAGCCTGGAATACCTGAGGCGGCTCATTGCGGAAGACGCGGCCTCGAAATACCGGAGAACCTTCGTCTTCATGCACGTCCCCCCTCCCATCTCGCCCGACTTCGTGGCAAAGGACTACAAAGACACCAGGGAGTTGGTCTCGTTGCTCGATCGGTTGAAGCCCGACTACGTCATCGCGGGCGACTACCACGGTTACGCCCGGGTCGAGCGGGATGGCGCGGCGTACCTCGTCACCGGCGGGGGTGGCGCTCCCCTGGAGGACGCCAGATACGGCCGGTTTCACCACGCCGTCGTCCTGAAGATTGGGGAGCGCTTGGTTTCCGAACGCATCCTGTTTGTGGAAGAGAACAGGGATCTCGAAGATCGCCTCGAGAAGTACGCGCTGACGGGAGGGGCCTATCCGTGGATGGCGAAGCACTGGTTGCTTGCCATTCTTCTGAACCTGGCGCTGGCGGGCGGAGTCTTCGCGGCCCTGCGGTTTCCCAGATGTGCGCCGCGGGAACCGGGAAGCGCCTTGCAGGCGGACCGGCAATTCCATTGAGACAAGGAGGGACAGAAAAGGAGCGAAAGAAGATCACGAGGGCAATCGAGACGAAGAAGATGAAGAGAGCAATTGAGACAAGGAGGGAAGGAAGATGAAAAGGGCAATCATCGCAGGACTGACGTTGACCCTGGCGGGATTTGTGTTTGTTCTGACCCAGGCAAGAGCGGAGGAAGAAGAGAAGGTCACGCTGGCCCAGGCCCCGGCGCCCCTTCAGCGTCTGCTTGGCTTCTTTGCCGCGAACGGGAAAATCCTGGAAATCGCGAAAGAGAACGAAGACGGCAAGACCGTCTATGAAGCCGTGATTCTCCTGAAAGGGACCAAGTTGGAGATCGAGACGGACGACCAAGGCAACGTGCTCGAGGTGGAGGCAGAGGGCGCCGAAAAGAAAGACTCCGCGAAAGGCGCCCTGAAGATCGAGGAACTCCCCAAGGCCGTGCAAGAAGCCGTCGCGAAGCATGCCGGGAAAGCGACTATCAAGAAGATCAAGAAAGAGACGGAAAACGGGAAACTCGTTTACGAGGTCGAGGCAGTCGCCGACGGCCGCGAAGCGGAGTACACGTTTGACGGCGAAGGCGCCCTGCTGGAGTCTGAGACCGAAGTGACGTTGGAGGAGGCGCCCGAAGCGGTCGCGGCGGCGATCAAGCAACACGCGGCGGGCGGCAAGATCGATGAGGTCGTCAAGGAGATCGAGGGCGACAAGGTGGTCTACGAGGCGGAAATCGAGAAAGAGGGCAAGGAAACCGAAATCGTCGTCGATGCGAACGGGAAGGTCGTCAAAGACGATGATGATGACGATGATGATGACGATGACGACGATGACGACGACGACGATGATGACGACGACGACGATGATGACGATCGTTGATCGTGGATGTCTCTGACGAAGAGCGCTCGCCCCCTTGCTCCATCGTCGGCCCAGGTTCTCGGTTCGCCCTCTTTCCAAGAACGCCGGGAGCTGCGAACTCCGGGCCGAGGGGCCGCGCGAACCCCTCGGCCCACCCCTTTTCGCGTACCGTCCGTGGCTGAGTTGGTCTTCTCGTTTGGGCCCCAGGAAGTCGACGCGCATGCATTCTCAGGAAGACAATCTCACTCCTTTTTGGGCGCTTCTGGCGATCTTGGCTCTGCTTGCGGCCTTCGCCTTTCAGGGCTCCCGCGGTCTGCTGGGACGCACGGAGGGGCGGTACGCGGAAGTGGGGCGCGAGATGCTGGAGACGGGCAATTGCTTGGAGCCCACGCTCGACTACCTCCCCCATTGGACGAAGCCTCCCATGACCTACTGGGCCATCGCGGCCGGCATGAAACTGCTCGGCGTGAACGAGTGGGGAGCCCGCCTCGCCAACGCGGTCGCCTTTCTTCTCACCGTGTTCATCGTCGCCTCGATGGGAACCACGCTCTGGGGAAAGAAGGCCGGCTTGGTCGCCGGGCTGGTCTACGCTTCCTCCCCGTTTCCCGTGATAGGGGCTTTCGCCCTTTCCACCGACACCCTTCTCACGCTCTGGGAAGCGCTGGCCGTGCTGTGTTGCCTCAAGGCCCGCGCAAGCGTCTCTCGCGACATCCAGTGCGCGTGGGTCTCCGCGATGTGGCTCGCCTTCGGCCTGGGTTTCCTGACCAAAGGGCCGCCGGCTCTCTTGCCCCTTCTGCCGATCCTCATCTGGCATTTCCAGTCCGGGCGGCCGGCGCCGATGGTGAACCTGACGGGGAGTCTTCTCTTTGTTCTTGCCGGCCTTTCCTGGTACGGCGCCGTGATCGCCCGCCATCCGGAACTGGCGGGATACTTCCTCGGTCAGGAGGTGGCGGACCGGATGGTCTCGGACGCTTTCCATCGCAATCCGCAGTGGTACAAGCCTTTCATTATCTACCTGCCCCTCCTTCTCTTCGGCGGCGGACCTTGGGCTTACTACGAATTTCGCGCCATCGCACGGAGGAATCTCCACCGCCCCCGTAGTCTCTGGACGGAGATGCGCAAAGGAGGCGCCAGCTCTTTCCTCTTGTTGTGGGCGTTCGTCCCCCTCTCGGTCTTCTTTGTGGTCAGGAGCCGTCTCCCGCTCTACGTTCTTCCCCTCTGGGCGCCGGTCGCCCTCGGCATAGCGCGTTCCATTACCCGAGACGTAGAAGCCTCCCGACCTAGCGGGCGAGGGCCGACGATGCTGCGCATCTCGACGCTGGCCGCCCTCACCTGCGCGGCGCTCGTGATAGGCAAGGGCGCTTCGACGTTTCCTAGCGGCAGGAGTGACATGCGAGCGCTGTATGCCTTGTGCCGTTCGAGCGCTCGGGACGAAAACACGCGCGTCGTCGCCCTCGCGAACGGCGAATTGAGCGGCTTGCAGTTCTACCTGAAAGGTCGCTTGCGCCATTGCGCCGCCTTCGACCCGAAACGAGGAATGGAAGCGGATGTCGCGGACCTCATTCAAGAGATGAGAAGCCAGACGCCCAACCAGTCCTATGTCCTGATTGTCCGCCGCAGCAAGGGAAAGGCCCTGGCCGGACTACTCAATCAGGAGGGCATCGGTTTTCGATGCACGGAAGGGCCGCACTGGTGGGCGTTCGCGGTCCCGGATGAATCCGGACATCGGCCCACCCTTCCCAGTTCGCGGCAGGAGGCGCCCTCGAAGGACAATCTCCACGAACCGAGCGAGAAGACGCCGGGGAGGATGACGGCCGAGAGGTCTTGACCAGGCCGGTTCTCTCGGAGTCACGGCCGCGGTCGGACTGCTCGTCTTGGGCGCGGCCGTTCTTGCCGCCGCGGCCCTCTACTGGAACCACCCGCTTCGCGCGCCTTTTTTCCCCGCAACAAACGTGACAGCCCGGGGAGAAAATGGTAGAAGAGCGTGGAGGACCTCGCGAGAGGAGAGCGACTTTGTCAAGGATCTTCCCGCGTCCTCCGCCGCCCGTGGAATCCGTGCAATCCGTGTCTGAAAGAAGGCAGGAATCATGAAGACCGAAGCGCGCTTTTATCATCGCGACGACGAGCGCGGGGAGAAGTTTGTCGTTTGCGATTTGTGCCACCACCGTTGCGCGATCGGGCCGGGGAAAACGGGGATCTGCCGCGCGCGGAAGAACGAGGACGGGCGCTTGATCTCGCTCGTTTACGGTCGTTGCGCGGCGATGAACGTCGATCCGATCGAGAAGAAGCCGCTCTTCCACTTCCTGCCCGGAACGGTCTCCCTGTCGGTGGCGACGGTGGGCTGCAACTTCCGATGCGAGTTCTGCCAGAACCACTCCCTCTCGCAGGCCTTGCGCGAGGGATCGGGATACGCGCCGGGTGACTGGGTCGAGCCGGAGGCGCTGGTCCGCGCCGCCGTGCGGAGTCGCTGTCAGAGCATGTCGTTCACGTACAGCGAGCCGACCGTCTTCTTCGAATACGCCCTCGACACGGCGCGCCTCGCCTCGGAAGCGGGTCTGGGCAACTGCTTCGTCTCGAACGGGTTCATGACGCCCGAGGCGGTGGACGCCATCGCCCCTTGCCTCGACGCGATCAACGTGGACCTGAAGAGCTTCAACCGCGACACCTACCGCAACGTCATCGGCGGCAAGCTCGAGGGCGTCCTGGAGACTCTCAGGCATCTCCACGAGAAGAAGATCTGGATCGAAGTGACGACGCTTCTCGTTCCCGGCATGAATGACTCGGCGGAGGAGCTGCGCGAGATCGCCCAGTTCATCGCTGGCCTCAGTCCCGACGTCCCCTGGCACGTCTCGCGCTTCCACCCGGACTACAAAATGACCTCCCCGCCCCCGACGCCCGCGCACGCGGTCGAGGCCGCCCTCGAGATCGGGGAGCAGGAAGGCCTGCGCCACATTTACTGCGGCAACTTGCGCGACGACCGCCGCGAGTCGACCTGGTGTCCCGCGTGCGGCGAACTTCTGATCTCCCGCGCCGGCTTCTTCATCCGCTCCAACCGCCTCCAGCCCGGCGGACGCTGCCCCAAGTGCGGGGAGACCTGCGCGGGACGGTGGGAGATCGGCGCCCTCAGGAAGAAGTAGGAATCATGAGCGGGCTTTCTGCCGATCGAGTTCCACTCTTTCCAGGCCACTCATGCGATCCCCCCGGGATCGGCAGACGAGACCGATGTCGACGTTCCCTCTTGCGCGACGTCGTCTCCCTCAGCCATCGATTGTCACGCCCTCGCGCCGCGCGATTTCGAGGATCGGGCGCGCCTCGTCGGTCTCCCATTCCTCCTCGCCGCAAGGGATCGGCTCGACGCGCGAGTCGGTCGCCGCGCGCAGCTCCCAGAGCTTTGCGACGAGGCGGCGATCGGCGGGCGGCGCAAGTTCGGGCGCAATGACGACGAGGTCAATGTCGCTCCACTCGTCGGCGGCGCCCCGAACGTGCGATCCAAAGAGGACGGCGCGCCGCGCGTCTATGCCCGCCTCGCGCACGGCCTCGAGATAGCGACGCACGATCACTTCAACAGGCTCTGCAACCATGACAAGAGCTCCTCGGCGTCCGTGAGAACCGAGTCCGCTTCGTTTCTGGACGGGTCGGACGACTCGAGTCCCGGATAGCGCCCCTCCAGGCAATACTGCTGGAGGCGGGCAAGGGATTCCCGTTGCTCCTGGGAGAGAGAAACTCCCGCAGTGTCCGCCAGGCGCAGCAGGTCATGCGTTCGGGGCGGCACGTCATTCGTCGCTCGGGTGACATGGGCTTTCAGCATCTTCTCAATGCCCAAGTGCGCGAAGAATGGGGCCTGGCGCAGATAGCCCCTCCCCAACAACGAGCGCGCCGCGGCCATGTCTTCTTCGGCGCCGAGCCGCCAGGAGTCAGTCTGCCTTCGAACGTCCATTCCCGTCCCAACCCCCT
>Ga0315274_10007008_pt1 | contig 16369 bp, 13 predicted proteins | sample YL17G02_20_MG_FD_203700 | JGI IMG/M metagenome (GOLD analysis project Ga0315274, IMG submission 203700) | Sediment microbial communities from Yellowstone Lake, YNP, Wyoming, USA - YL17G02_20 | ecosystem: Environmental > Aquatic > Freshwater > Lake > Sediment | place: USA: Wyoming | collected...
TGAATCCCCTCCCACCGGTGGAGGGGAGATTTGCTGGATGTCTTTACTCATCTTGAAGGATGTATTGGAAAACATTTATGCCTCACCTTTTGAACGTTACTAATAGATTTGGATACAAAATAAAAGTTTTGGGTTTAAAGGTTAGGGTAAAGATGCCAGTTTCGTTGAGAGGTTAGGTTTTTGGCTCTTAGATCTTTGGCCTTAACCCTTTGGCCCTAAACCAAACGGGCTTCCTTACCCAAACCCTTACCATTTTACTTACATTTTCAAGGTATCTGCTAAATAGGCAAGTTCTTGGACTGTAAGGGTTTCCGGTCTGCTTCGAGGGTCTATCCCAATCTTTTCTATCCTCTCCTCTACTCCCTGCGGGAAGGAAAGGCCAGAATGTTTCAACGCATTGATCAATGTCTTTCTACGGTAGCCAAAACAGCCTCTTACCACTTTTTTAAACCATTTTTCATCTTCTAAATCCAATATCGGTTTTTCTCTCCAGACTATATGGACCACAGCAGATTCAACCTTTGGAGAAGGAAAGAAGGCGGATGGTTTTATGAAAAAACGAATGGAAAGGTCTGAAAACAATTGAACAAAGACCGATAACGGACCATATGCCTTACTACCTGGAGAGGCTACCATTCTCTCAGCCACTTCTTTTTGTATCATTAGGGTCAGGGTAGAAAAGACTTCCTTCGCCTCTATGAAACGAAAGAGGAGGGGTGTCGAAATCTGATAAGGGAGATTGGCTACTACTTTGATCGGATGACCCCCCTGATCAAGGAACTGGCTGAAGTCCACCTTTAAAATATCTCCCTTGACCACCTCCACATTCGAATAGCCTTCCACCTTCTTCTTCAGTATCTCTACCAGTTTTGGATCGATCTCGACAGCAATCACTCTTTTAGCTTGGCGAGCCAGTGCAATGGTCATCTCTCCCAGACCAGGACCGACCTCAAGGACAACATCCTCCTTATCGACCTGTGCTGCCCTGATCACTTTGTTTAAAATATTTTGATCGACAAGAAAATGCTGGCCCAATCTTTTCTTGGGGAATAAACCATATTCTGCTAATTCTTTTCGTGTGGATGCCACTGAACACCAAACAAATATCTCCCCTCCCCTGGCGGGAGGGGATGATGGGGAGGGGGATAGATGTAACTTCACCCTCACCCCCACCCTCTCCCATCAAGGGAGAGGGAAAAATATTTTGTTCTCATGGTTTGTATCCATTCTAATCAGAGCGGCAAGTTCGAAAAGGCATTGAGAGACAATGGTGAGTGGATGCCCCGCTTCAAATATTCATACCCGACCACGCCAACCATCGCAGCGTTGTCTGTGCAAAAAGAAGGAGAAGGAATATATACCTTCATCTTTTCCACCGAGGCCTCTTCCTTCATCCTCTCCCGAAGGCGACGGTTGGCCGCTACCCCCCCTGAAAGAACGATCCTTTTCAACCCCTGATGTTGAGCGGATCGAAGCGTTTTCTTCACCAGCACTTCGACCACTGCCTCTTGAAAACTGGACACAATATCTCGAATGAGAACCTCTGGATAATCCTCCACACGGCCCGGATGTAACTTCACATAATTGACCACAGCGGTCTTGAGACCACTGAAACTGAAGTCGAAGGAATCCTTCCCGAGGGAGGCCCTCGGAAATCGAATGGCCTTCGGATCCCCTGTTTCTGAAAGTTCATCAATGATCGGTCCTCCTGGATATCCCAGACCTAAGAGTTTTGCCACCTTGTCAAAGGCTTCACCTGCGGCATCATCCCTGGTCTGTCCCAACCTCTTATATTTCCCAAATCCATCCACTCGAAAAAGAGAGGTATGGCCCCCAGAGACAACCAATCCAACGAAAGGAAACCTTGGAGGTTTTTTCTCGAGAAAAATCGCTGAAAGGTGTGCCTCAATGTGATTGACTCCCACGAAGGGTAACCCAACGGCAAAAGATAAGGACTTGGCAAAGGAGAGGCCTACTAAAAGGGAACCCACCAAACCGGGTCCCTGCGTCACTGCAATTCCGTCAATTTCATTAAGTGAAACCTTTGCCGTCTCCAAGGCTTCTGCCACAATCGGGACGATGGACTCAATATGCCTTCTCGAGGCTAATTCTGGAACAACTCCTCCATACTTTTGATGGATGGGAATCTGGGAAGAGATCACATTCGAAAGGATCTTCCTTCCATCTAAGACAACTGCCGCTCCTGTATCATCACACGATGTTTCAATGGCTAAAACCCGCATCGGTCATCCGTATTCTTTTTTGAATGCTGCCTCTTTACGAAGAAAAGATACCGCAAAATGCTGTTGGATGCAAAAGAAAATATAAAGATAAATCTCAATCATCACTGTCTTCGAAGTATTTTAAAAAATAGAAAAGGCCCGCCAAATTAAGCGGGCCTTTTCTATACCCACATATTATGGTTTTCTCAATTCTTAGAACTTGACACCCAAAACCTTTAACAGAAAAAAGACTGAGAAGAAGAACCCAAAGAAGATGAAATTGGCGATAAGGATTAATTCTCTCCACAACGCTGGCCGATATTCCTTCGGAAGGAACTTCCTGTTCAGGCGAATGGTGGCAACCGCTGAGAGTGCCATTGTAAAGTTGGCGATGTTAGCACTGACAGCGAAGATGATCAGGGGGAGTGTGATATTCATAAAGAGAGCACCCCAGACGACAAAGACAATCAGCAAGAAATAATAGATCTTCCGTATATCTTCCTTTGTCCATTTCCTCATCCTATCCGATGCAAACCATAGCATATCGGTACACTGGCGAGTGACAAGATCCACATTGCTAAGAGCTGTGGAATAGAGAATCCAGAACCCAAAGAAGAGGGCGAGGAACCAGCCAAAATTGCCAAGCTTTAAGATGAGACCGCTTGCAGAAGAAGCAGCAATTCCCCAGGCCGGAAGCGTTGATCCCCTTGGAAGCACCGCAACATAAAGGATGCCTGGAAGGAACATCCCTGCCATGGCCCCAAACCAAAAAACACCCCACTGATCGATGTTGAGAAGCTTCCACCAACCTTTCCAGCTATAAAGGTTCTTTTCAGTGGGCATAGGAACTTTGCCATGAGGTGAGACGTGAATGACCTTCCCGCCAATAGCGGCCGGAATATAACCGATCTTTCCTCCCATGCCGTAGCCTTTGTCCCGATACCAGTTGGTGATGGCGTTATTGCCAAACCCCCCGTAAGCGGAATACCCGACAAGGGCACCCAAAAGAAGCACGTCGACACCCTGTGGGATGTATCCAAAAGTGACAAATCCCTTAATACCTTCCAACCAGATCGAAGCCGGAACGATGTAGAGATCGAGCAAGAAGAGCCCTCCGAGAACGACGATCATCATAATCCAGTTGGCCCATTCGAGGGTCCGCTCGATCTTTCTCCCAAAAGAGATGATAACTGCACAGGAGACAAATAATATAAAACCCCATATGACGACCGTTCCCTTATCTGCAACTCCGGGAATTTTACCCAACTGAAAAGCAACCACAGCGGTTGCCGTCCCGAGGATCCATCCTGGAAGGCCCCTCTCAGCGAATCCAACGATGGTAAAGAGCCAGCCCCAAAATGCCTTCCCGGGCTTAAGTCTCATAAAACCGACGGTGATCGGCTCTCCGGTGTAGAGGGTATAACGGGTCATCTCGAGATTGAGAAAAACCTGAAGTAAGGCAGAAATGGTTGTGATCCAAAGGAGCGCAAGACCCCACTTCACAAACAGAGAAGGACCTACGAGCCATTCACCACCACCGATGGTCCCACCGAGGGCAATCACGGCTGGTCCCAGGATCGCAAAAAGTTTCTTTACACTAAGATCCCGAGGGGGCTCCGGCAGATCAGTAACCTCAAAAGCAGGTCCACAACCTCCAGCTACAGTTTTTACATGTTTTTCTTCATTCATAGTCACCCTCCCTTCTTATTTTCTCCATCCATGTCAGAAGTGAAAAATGAAGCTTCCCACCCGTAGGGGCAAATTAATGAGAATACCGGTGCGTTAAAAAACTATTCACCTCCTTTCACCTTCCATACTCAACCTCCAGTTAGGCATACTATTCCATTGCCATATTTAAAGTCAACAAAAATTGTGCCCAAAATTTTGATGAATTGACAGGGATAAATAGGGGGTTTACCCCGTTAGAAAGCCCCGACACTTATGCCGGGGATGTTATAAATAGAAAGCATCAGCACATTGTAAAGGCGGGGTCAAAGCCCCACCTTTCTAACGGGGTTTACTTTAAGAAAAGCAGCGGATCGACGGCTTTGTTGTTTTTGCGAATTTCAAAGTGGAGATGGGGGCCTGTGGCTCTTCCTGTCTGGCCCACTTTTCCGATGATCTGCCCTTTCTCCACCCACGTCCCCTCCTCTACCAGATTAACCTGATTGTGAGCATAGACCGTCACAAATTCTTCGAAATGGCGAAGGATGATTAAATTTCCATATCCCCTGATCGTATTGCCGGAATAGAGAACCGTCCCGGAACTTGAAGCTTTGATCGGCGTGCCGGAGGGAGAGGTGATATCAATTCCTTGGTGCCTTTTGCTCTCTGCTTCGTCAAAAACATCCACAATTTTCCCTTCAATTGGCCATATAAAATTCAATTTTTTATAAACAAATTTTCCCTTTTCGCCTGATTCAGTCACCACATCATCCATATAGATCTCAACCTTTAAAACCTTCGTCGCTCCGGGAATGAAAATCCATTGTCCTGTCTGAATTCTGCTCGGATCAACAATGTTATTCAGAGAGGCCACCTCTTTGATATCGACCTGATAGGTCTTGCAGATACGATAGAGGGTTTGGTGTTTCTCCACCACATGGTAAACCCCTTGCATCTCCACTCTTTTCTCCGAAGGAGGAGGTAACTTTTCGAGAACAATTTTATGGCGGGCGCACGAGTTGATAAGGAATGCCGTCACTATTAGGAAAAGCCACAGAAAGATTTTGAGGGAAGTCCGAAATAAGGTCACATTCTTTTACCCCGTTAGAAAGCCCCGGCATTTATGCCGGGGATATTATAAATAGAAAGCATCAGCTCCTTGTAAAGGCGGGGTCAAAGCCCCACCTTTCTAACGGGGTTTACTCACCCTCCCAACCATATCTTCCTATCAATTTGACAAATCGACAACCGCCTAAGTCCTCTCTTTTTATCCCCTCCCCTGTCTTGGTGACCCGAATCAGGTCTTGAACAAAAGCATCTCCGACAGGAATAACCAATCTTCCGCCTATCGTTAATTGATCGATCAGAGGTTGGGGAATATCTGGAGCCCCTGCCGTCACAATGATCGCATCGAACGGACCTTCTTCCACCCATCCATAGGTCCCGTCAAAAATCTTGATTTCGAAATTGAAATACCCCAGTTCATAGAGTAACTTTCTCGCTCTGATAGCCAAGGAACGAATCCTTTCAATGGAGAAGACTTTTCCGCCCAATTCGGCTAAAATCGCAGTCTGATATCCAGAACCCGCACCGATCTCTAAAACCTTTTCCTTTCCTGTCAATTGCAAGGCCTCGGTCATTAAGGCGACCATATAAGGTTGAGAAATCGTCTGTTTTTCTCCGATGGGCAGCGGGTGGTCACTGTAACCTTGGCTCTGGAGGGCTTCTTCAACGAAGAGGTGGCGTGGAACTTTTTTCATTGCTTCGATCACCTCTGAATCCCTGATCCCCCTTGAGATGATCTGTTCCTCCACCATCTTCAATCTTGCCTTTGGAAAATCCATGATTGATTAACCCACAATGCCAAATGTCAAAATCCAAATGCCAAATGAAATCTAAATTCCAAATGTAAAAAACCGTATCAATTTAGCCTTTTGAAAAATGAATTTCAAAAGCCAAAAAAAATAAAAGAATCACTATAAAATCCCCCTCTATCCCCCTTTTCCAAAGGGGGAAGCTAATATCTCCTCCCTTTGGAAAAGGGAGGCAGGGAGGGATTTTCAAAGCGCTAAAGTATTACAAAAAACCAATGGTTAAGTTTGAATTTTGGCATTTGACATTGATTTGAACTTGATTCACTTTCGGTTCATCACTTCGTGCGAGTTTTGACTTTTGACATTTCGAATTTCTATTCTTCCTTCTCCGCTTTTTTCTTCAGTTCATTCAGAACATTTAAAGCCTCAATGGGAGTCAGCTGGTCGATCTTGATCTTCTTTAACTCAGACCGGATAGGATCGGGTTGAACAAAGAGGGAGGGTTGTATCGGGGGTTTGGGCTTCAAGGCCGGTATTTTTGTCGTTGCGATTTTCGGCATTCCCATGGCATCCAATTCACCCCTTTCCAAATTGAAAAGAATCTCTTTTGCTCGGTCGATCACCTTCGTAGGAAGACCTGCCAGACGCGCCACTTGAATACCATAGCTTCGGTTGGTTCCCCCCTCCACGATTTTCCTCAAGAAGATGATCTCTCCGCTCCACTCCTTCACCGCCACATTGTAATTTTTGACCCTTTCCTTTGTAAGGGCCAGTTCTGTCAACTCATGATAGTGTGTTGCAAAGAGGGTTTTCGGTCTGAGGGAGAGATGATCATGGAGATATTCGGCCACCGCCCAGGCGATGCTCAAGCCATCGAAGGTACTGGTTCCCCTTCCGATCTCATCTAAGACAACAAAACTCCTCGAAGTGGCCTGGTTTAAAATGCGAGCCGTCTCCATCATCTCCACCATAAATGTGCTTTGTCCCCTCATAATATTGTCTAAAGCACCAATACGGGTGAAGATCCGATCCACTACCCCTATCTGGGCCTCTTTCGCCGGAACGAAAGATCCCATCTGGGCCATGAGAACGATCAGGGCCACCTGTCTTAAATAAGTCGATTTACCCGCCATATTAGGTCCGGTGATGATGAGAATCTGATGCTCTTGGGTATTCATTTGAGTGTCGTTCGGAACAAATCTCTCCGAAAGCCCCATTCTTTCAAGGACGGGGTGTCTGCCGTCACGAATCACAATCCCGTCCCCTTCATCCACCGTGGGTTTGACGTAATCATACCGGTCAGCGATCTCTGCCATGGAAGCCAGGAGATCGATGATGGCAATGGCTGAAGCAGTCTTTTGAAGCCTCGACGTTTCGTCAGAGACTCTTCTCCGAATATCCTCGAAGAGTCGATATTCTAATTGACAAATTGCCTCTTCGGCACCCAACACCTTTGCTTCAAATTCCTTGAGTTCCGGGGTGATGAACCGCTCCGCATTGACCAGGGTCTGCTTTCTTACATAATTTTCTGGAACGAGATGAAGATTGGTCTTGGTCACTTCAATATAATATCCAAAGACTTGATTGTATCGAACCTTCAAAGAGGAAATCCCTGTTCTCTTCTTCTCTTCCGCTTCCAATTGAAGGATCCATCGCTTCCCTTCCTTCCCAATCCTTCTTAACTCATCCAGCTCTATGTCATAATTGGGTTTAATGATCCCTCCCTCTTTGACGGTCAGGGGCGGATGCTCCAAGATGGAGGATTCGAGGAGTTGACAAAGGTCATCAAATCCCTCGATTTCTGATGTAAGCTCTTTGACAATGGGAGAAGTAAACGTTTGAAGAGTTGTCTTCAGATTGGGCGAATTTTGGAGCGAATTTTTTAATCCGATAAGGTCTCGAGCATTCGCATGCCCGAGGTAGATTCGCGAGGTCAACCTCTCGATATCCTGAATTCCTTTCAAACACTCCTTGAGCTGTTTTCTTTCGATCTTCTTCTCCTTCAGCTCAGAAACTCCCTCCAAACGGCGTTCGATTTCCCGGATATCCATCAGCGGATAATTTAACCACTGTTTCAATTTCCGACTTCCCATTGCGGTCATCGTCTCATCCAACACCCAGAAGAGAGAACCTTTCTTTCCCTGCTCAAAGAGCGATTGCGTCAGCTCCAAATTTCTTTTCGTCACTTCGTCGATGACCATAAAATCCTGAACCTGATAAAAAGAGATGGGCTGGAGGGGAAAAAGCGGCTTTTTCTGACTCTCCTCGGCATAGTGAAGGACCATTTCTGTTGCAAGGGCAGCCAATGGAGCCCTTTGGAAAATCGAATGATCCTGGATTTTGCTGACGGGATGGTTGGAATCATATCTGGGATCGTCTAAAAAACTGATCAGCCCATTTTCAAAACTCTTTTTAAATCTTTCGAAACAGGGATGTTCTTGAAATTTCCGAAATGTCAAAATTTCTTTGGGTTCGTTCCGAAGGGCTTCATTAAGAAATGGCTCAAATCCTGAAATTTGACAGGTCTTCAACTCGCCCGTGGAAATGTCAAAAAAAGCAAGCCCGAAAACTTCGCCCTCCGCACAGAACCCCATCAAGTAATTGTTTTCTCCAGTCCCAAGATGGATCGCATCCATCGCCAGGCCTGGAGTAAATACCCTGACCACCTCCCTCTTTACAATCCCTTTCGCGAGCTTCGGATCTTCCACCTGGTCGCAGAGGGCGACCTTATATCCCTTCTGTAACAGTTTAGAGATGTAAGTTTCAGCAGCAAAATAAGGGACCCCACACAGAGGGACGCTATCTTTTTGGCCTTTATCCCTCGATGTCAAAGCGATGTCCAGTTCTTTGGAACCGATCTGAGCATCCTCAAAGAACATCTCGTAAAAGTCCCCCATCCGAAAGAAAAGAATGGAATCCGGATATTGACTCTTGATCTGAAGATATTGTTTGATCATGGGGGTCAGGGGCTTTGTTGTCATTTCGAAAATAATCTAACAGAATCTGGTGGGGTTGTAAAATGGAAAGAGAAAAGTTCGCAATTATGCAGGGAACGGTTTGAAACCGTTCCGTACAGGAGTTCGCAAAAAGAAGAATTTCTTGCTTTGGGCTTTCAGATAGGTTTTGCTTTAGACGCTATGCGCTCTGCACTCTGCGCTTTGCGTTTTAGGGAGAAAGAGGGATAACACCGAGGCCCATGGTTTCGGGATATCCCAACATAATATTCATATTCTGGATGGCTTCGCCGGAGGCCCCTTTGACCAAATTGTCAATGGCTGTGACGATGACGGTCCGGCCATCCGATTCATTCACAATCACCCCAATATCACAATAATTGGAGCCTCTGACATCTTTTGTATTCGGGAGTTTCCCCTTCGGGTAAATTCGAATGAAAGGTTCCCCTCGATAACATTCTTGGAAAATATTCAAAACCTCTTCAGACTTCCATTTTTTAGTCAGGTTAACATAGAGGGTTGTCAAAATCCCTCGATCCATAGGAATGAGATGGGGAACAAAGGTCACCGCGACCTCTTTCTGGGCCAGTTGACTCAACTCTTGCTCGATCTCTGGGAGGTGTCGGTGAGCAAAGATCTTATAGGCCTTCACACCTTCGTTCACCTCACAGAAGAGAGATTCCAGAACCATATCCCGGCCTGCCCCACTGACACCCGATTTGGAATCGATGACGATGTTCTCGTAAGAAATGATCCGGTTCTTCATAAGGGGGATTAAACCGATTAATGCTCCTGTGGGATAGCATCCTGGGTTCCCAACGATCTTTGCATTTCGAATCTTCTCCCGATGGAGTTCGGGTAAACCATAAACCGATTCCGAGAGCAGATCAGCACAGGTATGCTTTTGATACCAGCGCTCGTAAACAGCAGGATCCTGAAGACGAAAATCGGCGCTGAGATCAACTACTCTCTTCCCTTCCTGATAAAATGAAGGGACGGTCTCCATAGCGGTCTTATGGGGGACTGCTGTAAAGATAAAATCTACCTTTTTTGAAATAGGTTCGACTGAGAGTTCTTCACACTTCAGCTGGAGATGGTTCATGAGGGATGGGAAGACCCGGTTAATCTCAACTCCAGCATATTTTTGGGAAGTCAGTGCCGTCACTTCTACTTCAGGATGATGAAGAAGAAGCCGGAGCAACTCCAGCCCTGTGTAACCCGTTGCTCCGACGATACCCACCCGTGTCTTCATCCGATTCTCCTCTGGGGTTAGGGATTTGCGGTTGGGTATTGGCTAACCCCTAAAACCTAATCCCTCATCCCATGAAATTTGAAAGCAGTTGGCCTACTTTGTAAAATAAAATAGTGCACGTGATTAAAAAAAAGGGAGGTACCATGACCTCCCTTTTCAATCCTCATGAATAGGGTCATGGAATTACCTTTTAGAGAATTGGGGCCTGCGCCGGGCTCCCCTCCTCCCGTATTTCTTCCGTTCTTTGACCCTCGAATCCCGCGTCAAAAAACCGGCCTTTTTCAAGACATCCTTAAAGTCGGCGTTGTATTGAAGAAGTGCTTTCGAAATCCCGTGGCGAATGGCAATGGATTGACCTGAAATGCCTCCTCCATAGACATTCACTTTCACATCGAACTGATTTCGAGTCCCTGTGAGATCGAGAGCCTGAAGGGCAACCATCTCACAGGTCTCCCTCCCGAAATATTCATTGATCGCTCTCTCGTTGATGACAAACTTCCCTTCTCCGGGTTCCAGCCACACCCTTGCGATGGATGTCTTTCTCTTGCCTGTTGCGTAAATTGATTCTGCCACGTTTCTTTTTCTCCTTTGGGTTTCGATTAAATTAAAATAGGCTTCTGAGCCTCATGGGGATGATTCGGCCCAGCATAGATCTTCAATTTTCGAAGCATCTGTCGGCCTAAACTGTTCTTAGGAAGCATCCCTTTTACCGCTATCCTGATCATCTCGGTTGGCTTTTGGGTCAAGAGCTTTTCAGCACTCATCTCCTTAATCCCACCGGGGTAACCTGTATGACGATAATATATTTTATCTTTCATCTTCTTTCCGGTCAAGGCAACTTTGGCTGCATTGATGACAATGACAAAATCTCCTGTATCCTGATGGGGGGTATAAGTGGGTTTATTCTTGCCTCTCAATATCTTTGCTAACCCTGCTGCCAGTCTCCCCAAGACCTTCCCCTCTGCATTCACCAGGTACCATTGATGATCGATTTCTTCTTTTTTGGCTTGATAAGTCTTCATTCTGTCCCTTCCAACATAAATAGACAGTTTAAAATATTCTAAATATTTATGTCAAGAATTCTTCCGTCTATCTCCTTCTTCGTCTTGAAATATGCCGCTCCCAAAATAGGACAACCGGACTTGCAATGTACATCGTCGAATAGGTTCCAGTGATTAATCCAACGATGAGGGCGGTCGTAAAATCATGGATGACTGGCCCCCCGAAGAAGAAGAGAATCAATACCACCATCATCACCGTCCCGGAAGTGAGAATCGTCCTTCCGAGGGTTTCGTTGATGCTGATATTGAAAATGGTTTCAAGGTTCTCCTTTCTCATCTTCTTAATATTCTCTCTGACTCGGTCAAAAATGACAATGGTATCATTGATGGAGAACCCGATGATGGTCAGAACAACAGCCAAAACATTTAAAGAATACTCTATGTTGAAAATCGAGATGGCACCATAGACCACCATGATATCGTGAAATAAAGCAACAATCCCGCCCAGTCCGTATGCAATCTCCTTAAACCTCCACGCCACATAGATCAATATGCCCAAGAAAGAAAGTCCCACAGCCCATAAGGCTTTCGTCTTCAAATCCTTTCCAACCTTCGGGCCCACGACCTCCGCCCTCCGAATCTCCAAGGCCTTATCTTTGAATTGTTCCTGGAGGGAAGTTTGGATCGTTTTCGACACCCCTTCCAAATCTTCAGAGGTTTTTTCCACACGAATCAAAAACTCATTTTCCCCTCCGAAGGCTTGAACCATTGTCTCTTTCGAACCCATCACTTCTAATGCGTTTCTTACTTCGGAAATATTCACTGCCTTTGAAAATTTGATTTGGATCAAGATACCCCCTGCAAAGTCGACCCCATATCTCAACCCACCGTGAAAAAAGATGGACCCAAGGCAAAGCAGGATGGCTATGCTTGAAACCCAAATCGTAATTTTTTTCTTCCCAATAAAGTCAAAACGGGTATCCGGTCGGATCAATTCCATACAAAGTTGTACCTCAGTCGTTAAATACTCAGTTTCTTAACCCCCACTTTAAGGGTGATAAAATCGAAAATCCACCTTGTAATGTAAACAGCCGTAAAGATGTTGGCTAAAATCCCAATGCATACCGTCACTGCAAATCCCCTCACCGGACCGGTCCCAAACTGATAAAGGAGGACCCCTGCGATGAGAGTGGTCAAATTGGAATCGATGATGGTGACAAAGGCCCGGTGATAACCCTGGTCAATCGCTGCCCGAGGTGTCTTTCCCCATCGAAGTTCTTCTTTAATCCTTTCATGGATCAAAATATTTGCATCAACAGCCATCCCAACCGAAAGGACTAAACCGGCAATGCCTGGAAGCGTAAGAGTTGCCCGAAAAAGGGCGAGGGTTGCCAAAGTCAACACGATATTTAGAATGAGGGCAACATCGGCAATCACCCCTGCAAACCGGTAATAGAAGATCATAAAAAGAACAACTATGGCTGCACTGATTAAGGTGGAGATAATCCCTTTATGGATAGAATCCTGTCCAAGAGAGGGCCCCACTGTTCTCTGCTCGAGGATCTTGACCGGCGCAGGTAATGCACCAGCTCTGAGGACAACAGCCAGGTCTTTGGCCTCCTCCGTCGAAAAACGGCCCGTAATCTGGGCTCTCCCCCCAGCAATCCTTTCCTGGATGACGGGAGCGGAATAGACATTGTTATCCAAAATGATGGCCAACCTCTTCTTCACGTTCGCACCCGTAATCTGCTCAAAAAGTTTTGCTCCAATATCGTCAAACTCCAGGGCTACATAGGGTTCGTGAAATTGTGAATCGAGGGAAACTCGAGCATCCTTCAGAACCTCACCGGTCATCAAGGTTTTTTCTTTCAATAAATAAGGAACCTTTCTAACCCCTCCTGTCTTGGGATCCACAACCCTTTGATAAAGGAGGATATCCCCTTCGGGAATACTCCCTTTCAACGCTTCATCGAGGTTCCCTTCTTCATCCAAGAGTTTAAATTCCAATAAGGCCGTCTGCCCAATGAGATTAATTGCCCTCTGAGGATCTTTGATCCCTGGAAGTTGAATCAAAATGCGATCTATTCCCTGGAGTGTGATTTCAGGTTCCGAGACACCAAATTGATCGATCCTATTTCGGATGGTCTCCAAGGCCTGATCAATGGCGTTTTTCTTAATTTGGTCCGCCTGCCTGCTATCTAAGACAAACACGACTCTCCATATTCCCTTATCCAAGGTGGAAGAAGAAAGTTCTTGCATCATTGGATAGCGTTGGCTGAGAACCTTTTCCCATTTTTCTTTCTCGCCTGATGCCTCTAAGATAATTTGGTTACTCTTCTCTCTCTCCAGTCTTCCAACAGGAACCCCCTTGTCCTTCAGGTCATCTTTCATGTTGTTCTTGATTCTTTCCACATAACTTTCTACAGCCTTTTCTGCCTCCACTTCGAGGATGAGATGCATCCCTCCCTGTAAATCGAGACCCAGATGGATTTTTTCAGAGGGTACAATCTTACTCCATAATTGAGGCAACTGGGAAGTCAGCGTTGGCAAAAGGAGGAGAATGGAGAAGACGGTAATCGCCGCATAAAGTATAAATCTCCATTTCAGACTTCTCATTATCGAAAGCTCCTGTCTATTTTCCTTGTCTCCAAGGCATGCAGTCTAAGAACAAAATGATACCAAGGGCCTACCTTCACCCTTGGTATCTATTAACTATATAAGTTAGCCCATCTTGAGATATTTTGCAAGAAAAAATTGGCCCCTTCCCTTCCCCGTGCTGGTAGGGGAGGAATAAGGTGGGCGGATAAAAATTGTAGGGGCGGGTTTCAAACCCGCCCCTACATTGATCTCAAAGTACGATTATGGGCAATCCTAACAATATATCCCTATTTCACATCACTCCATTTCCCATATTTCTCCCTTAAGATACGATGGAGGATTTTGCCTTGAGGAGTCATAGGCATCTCTTCATCCTTGATGAAATCGACGGACTTTGGAATCTTATATCCCGCAACCTTCCCTCTGCAGTGGTCAATGAGTTCCTTCTCCGTAACTGTCTTTCCCGCATGGAGGGTCACGATCGCCTTCACCGACTCTCCCCATTTCTCATGGGGTATTCCAATAACTGCCACATATTTGACGGCAGGATGGGATCCCAAAAGATTCTCTACTTCTGAGGGGAAGATATTTTCGCCTCCGCTGATGATCATATTCGCCTTTCTATCCATCAATACATAGTACCCATCTGGATCTCGGTAAGCCATATCCCCTGCTGAGAACCATTCTCCCTGGAAAACCGATTTTGTCTTCTCGGGATCCTTCCAATACTCTCTAAAAACATGGGGAGTTCGTGAATAAAGCTCTCCCACCTGTCCATCCGGTACCTCTTTGCCATTCTCATCTAAAATCTTGATCCGATCTGACCCCCAGATCTCCCTTCCAATGGAGCCCAACTTCTTAAATTGCTCTTCGGGCCTGAGGAGCGTCACCAGACCGGCTTCTGTTGAGCCATAGGCTTCCCAGAGTTCTGAGTTCTTGAAATAGTCCATAATGGCCATCTTGGTATCTTTCCGTGCGGGCGCAGAAGAGATCAAGAGTTGTCGTATCGAACTGACATCGATGTTCTTCTTGATTTCGTCAGGAAGAGACAGCATCATAATGTAGTGTGTGGGAACAAGTGAGGTAAAAGTAATTTTTTCTCTTTCAATCGTCTTCAATAAGTCCACTGGATCAAAACTGATCATATTGTAGACAAAAACCCTTGCGCTTACATAGGTATAGGCAAATGAATAAAAGATCGAGTTGATATGGCACATGGGCATGACGAGCATGACACAATCACTTGGCCTAACGCCCATATTGATATCACTCAACAGATACTGGCCGAGGTTACCCTCGTGGGTTCGGATCACCCCTTTGGGCTTGCCGGTCGTTCCTGAAGTATACATGAGGTTCCAGGCATCATCTGCATCGACAATCACATCCGGTTCCGCAGGTGAAGCCTTGGCGATAATCGATTCGTAGTGCTGATAACCTTCTGGTGCTTTATCATCTCCCCAGTATACAAAATTCTCTGGCGGGATGGTGGGAAGTTTATTCCGAATTGAATTAACTGTCTGAACAAAGTCTTTTGCAACGAAAAAGGCTTTACATTCAGAATGGTTGATGACATATTCTATCTCGGGAGGAGCAAGACGGAACATGATTGGGACAGTAACTTGCCCTCTTTTTGCAGCCGCTGCATAAATTTCCAACCACTCGACGCAGTTGTAAGCCAATATGGCAAAGCGATCTCCTTTTTTAACGCCCATGGCATTTAATGCATTAGCCAATCGGCAGCTTCGCTCATTCCATTCCTTGAATGTCATCTTTCTGAACTTATCAGCAGCTCCCTGCTTATCAGGACATTGCATAGCCATCATTTTAAGAACAGTTCCTGCAGTCATCCATTTGCTAATTGTCATAGGTCCACCCCTTTCTTTATCCCCCCACCCCCCCCTTTTTAATAAAGGAAGGAAAAGGGAAGATTAATTATTTGTGATTTTATACACATTCTTTATCAATATTAAGATTTTTTGTCAAGGAGAAGTTTTTGAGAAAAAACTCCCGGCCATTGATATCCAAATAAACCTTGACTTCTTCCTCATCATTTGCTAATTATCTCACCGTTAAGACAATTTCTCAAAGGGGGTGATGACGGTGTCGAATGTATTGGGAATTATTATTGGCGTTGTGGTCATCATTGTGGGGCTCATTCTTCTTGTCATCTGGTGGGGGATGTTCATCAAAGGAGTCATGGCGGTCGTCCCGATCCTCCTGATTTTGATCGGTGTCGGTCTCCTCGTCTATTTCATCAGCGAGATCAAATCAAGATTGGAGATTGGGAAGGAGGAGGCTTCTACTCCCCCAGAGAGTAAACCCGAACAGAAATAGGATCAACTAAGCTGGAGTGGACAGCATGAGACGGGTTTGAAGATCTTCTTCAGACCTGTCTCTTATTTTTCCACCCTTCTTCCTCCATAGGCTCCATGTGAACTACTATATCGGTCACTCCCCGGAAATCCCTCTTGATCTTATTCTCTATGACAGAGGACATAAACCAGGATGCGTCGAATCTGCCTGGATCGGTCTTTCGCTTCCATCTCTTTATTCTATTCTGCCTCTTCTGGAATGCCGAGATGACCCTGGATACCCTTTCGAACCCCTTCTCCAACGAGGAGGTCCAGATCTCGCTCGCTTAATCCAATATATCGCTTCAGCAGGAATGACTTGTTGTACAGGACTTTTTTTTGGAGCGATTCAGCACATACATGGGGTCCCTCCTGCTGAAATTCCACGTATTGTCAAAAGTTATCTCCCCTCTCCCCTTGGGCCTGCCTGCGCGAAGCCGCTTCGGCGAAGGCAGGGGAGAGGGGCAGGGTGAGGGGTAAGAAGGACTTCTCGGATGGTCTCCAAAACACCT
>Ga0315274_10007009_pt1 | contig 16369 bp, 13 predicted proteins | sample YL17G02_20_MG_FD_203700 | JGI IMG/M metagenome (GOLD analysis project Ga0315274, IMG submission 203700) | Sediment microbial communities from Yellowstone Lake, YNP, Wyoming, USA - YL17G02_20 | ecosystem: Environmental > Aquatic > Freshwater > Lake > Sediment | place: USA: Wyoming | collected...
ATTAAAAAAGGTATCGATTTGGCCGGTGGGGCGCATTTGGTTTTCCAAGCAGAGATGAGAGATGTCTCAGGAGACAACCGTCAGGCGGCGATTGAAGCCGCCCGGGATAATATCGAAAAAAGAGTTAATCTTTTTGGCGTAACCGAACCGGTCATTCAAACCTCAAAGGTCGGTGACCAATACCGTTTGATTGTGGAACTGGCCGGCGTTAAGGATATTAACCAGGCCATTGATTTAATTGGACAAACTGCTCAATTGGATTTTCGGGAATTACCAAAGGAAGCGACGCAAGCGGCCACTTATCTTGATTTTAAAACGACCGGTTTAACCGGCAAAGATTTGTCCAAATCCGAAGTGAAATTTGATCCCAATTCCGGCCAGCCGGTGGTCGGTTTAAAGTTTTCCGCTGAAGGCACCAAAAAATTTGCCGAAATTACGACTCGGAATGTCCAAAAGCCAGTGGCCATTTTTCTTGATGAATTTCCGGTAACCGCCCCCACAGTTCAAGAACCCATCACTTCAGGGGACGCCATTATCAGCGGCCAGTTTACCCTGGAGGAAGCCAAAAAAATGTCGATTCAGCTCAACGCCGGTGCCTTACCGGTGCCGATTAAACTAATTGAACAAAGAAATGTCGGGGCAACTTTAGGAGCCGAGTCGGTGCAAAAAAGTGTTCAGGCTGGCCTAATCGGTCTTTTGATGGTTATTTTATTCATGGCGGTTTACTACGGCCGGTTGGGAATTTTGGCGGATATCGCTTTGGTTATTTACGGTTTTATCACCTTGGCTTTATATAAATTAATTCCGATTACCTTAACTTTGCCAGGGATTGCCGGTTTCATTCTTTCCATCGGCATGGCCGTTGACGCCAACATTTTGATTTTTGAAAGAATGAAGGAAGAAACTCGGGCCGGCAAATCGCGGCCGGTGGCGATGGAGCTGGGTTTTGGCCGGGCCTGGGATTCTATTCGCGACGCCAATACCTGCACGTTAATTACCTGTTTTATTTTATTTAATCCTTTTAACTGGTCCTTTTTAAATGCTTCCGGCATGGTCCGCGGTTTTGCCTCCACCCTCTTTTTGGGCGTGGTTTTAAGCTTGTTTACCGGCATTGTGGTGACGCGAACTTTGATTAGGACTTTTTACCGAAAGGAGAAAACTAGTCGCTAGCCACTAGTTACTAGTCGCTAATTATGAGATGGATGAAATTTAAATGGCTTTATTTTTTAATCTCTACTATTGTTATTATTCCCGGCCTGGTTTCTTTGTTCATGTTTGGCCTTAGACCCGGCATTGATTTTACCGGTGGAACCTTGGTTGAATACAAATTTACCCGGGACTTAAAAACAAGTGATTTGGAAACCGCTTTAAAAGAAAAAGGTTTTGAGGTTTCTTCCATCCAAAATTCCGGGCCAAAGACTTATCTTTTCCGTCTGCCGCCCTTGGAGAAAGAAAAAGCCAATGAAATCAAACAGATTTTAACGGCTAAATTTGGCCAAACACCGGAGGAAATCCGTTTTGAAATCGTCGGGCCGATTTTAGGCAAAGAATTATTAATTAAAACCATTGTCGCCATTATTTTGGCTGCTGGTTTTATTTTAGCTTATGTCGCTTGGCGCTTTAAAAATGCTAAATTTGGTGTTTGTGCCATTTTGGCGATGTTTCATGATACCTTGGTGATGCTGGGTTTGTTTTCCATTTTGGGTCACTTTTTCGGGGCTGAAGTTGATACCTTGTTTGTGACGGCGATGTTAACGGTTCTTTCGTTTTCGGTTCATGATACGGTGGTGGTTTATGACCGGATTCGGGAGTCGCAAAAATTATTGCCCACCACTCCCTTTGAATCTTTGATTGACAAGGCCGTGACGGAAACTCTCTCCCGGTCTTTGAATAATTCTCTAACCATTATCTTTATGTTATTGGCTTTGCTTTTATTGGGTGGAGTGACGATTAAATGGTTTGTGGCCGCTTTATTAATCGGCACCGTTTCCGGAACTTATTCATCCACCTTTAACGCCGCACCTTTATTAGTGATCTGGGAAAAACTTTCACAAAGAAGAAAAAGTAAAAGGTAAATCATGACTACACCCCCGGGATGATTTACTACCTACACCTGCGGATTTTAATTTAATTTTATTTTCCCACCTCTTTATCTTCTAAATTTGGTACAAAAAGTACCACGTGCGCTATTTTGCTCCAGCTTACTTCAATGAATCGATTCATTGAAGTGTTATTTTTAAATTTGCCTTAGGATTTTTGAGGGAGTAAAATACTTCTTGTGTCTGATATTAAAAATCTAATTATGGAAAAAATTAAGGATGTTGATTATTTAGAAGATTACGAGGAAGCCTTGTCTGGGAGAGGTAAACGCAAAGGGAAAAGGAAAGAAAAGGGGCCGCCAACAAAGAGTGACAAAAAAAGACGCAAACAGGAAATTCAAGCAGTAAGACTTGCAAGAGTTGAAGAGGCAGAAAAAAGAATTGCCAAGTATCTTTTTCCTTTCACAAAGTTAGAAGCCAATGAATATCAAAAACAGATTCAAAGCTATATTGAATGGCTAAAGGATTCATTGGAATTAAGATATCCCCGATTAAATCCTGAAGATGAAAATGAAGTTAAAATTGATTCTTTTATCTCCAGTGTTAAAGCCGGTGGTCAACAGCGTCAAAAAACTAGAACCGGGGTCAGGCTGACCCATCTACCAACTTTGATTGCGGTTAAAAATGAAGATGAAAGAAGTTTTGAACAAAACAAACAGCAGGCAATAGCTGCTTTATTTGAGAAACTAGAAGAACATTTAAAATTATGGCAGACATTAACGAAAAACTCCTTAACCCCAATTGATATTGAGAATAAAGTTTTTAGTCTTGCCGAAACTCAAAAAGGCCAAAAAGATTTGGGATAGGTGTTTTCCTACCTAATTTATGACACAAAATGATTTTCTTTATTTTCTCTTTAGCCTTCCTCCTCTTGTTGTGGCAATAATTACCTGGATATGGGGTTTTGGCTCCTTGGTTTTTTACGGTCTAAAAACGAAAGCGGTTAGAAGCGTAGTTCTCAAATCACCAGGAATGATGATTGGTGATTTTTTTATTCTTCCCACAATTACTTTTCTGATTACTTATTTTTATCAGACAATTAAAAATCCCCTCCCATTAACTACCTCTTTTTGGTGGACTATGATAATGGGATTAGTTAGTTTGTTTTTTGCAGCAATTTTGGCGGTAAAATTTAATCCTAAAAACCTTTGGTTTCTTCCTCACAGTCTTTTTATTTGGTTTATGACTTATCTTCTTTTTACTTTTCTTTCCAAGGGGTTTTACCAGTTAATTTTCGGAGAAAACACCTTAAAACTTTGGCTTATTTGGGTTTTGGTCTTGGTTGGAATTTTAATCCATGAATTTCTTGGAATTATAAAGTCAAAAAATTTCCCCCATTAAAAAACTCTAATGATTTAAATCATTAGAGTGATTGATTTGACTTGTAATCAATTTACACTTCGGGAGTGTCAGTTTTAGGCTTTTTGAAAGACGACACCAACTGTTCCTTCTCCGGCATGGACACCAATTACGGGTCCTGCTTCGTAAATCGGAATTTCTCCTGAATAGAATTTAGCTAATCTCTTTCGGACCCTTTCAGCTGCTTTTGGATCGTTAGTGTGAAATACTCCCATTTTAATGATTTGGTTGTTTTCATTCTTGATTTTGTTAACTATTTCTCGTCTTGCTCTCCCGGTGCCTATTGTTTTAGCTACTTCCTCAAGTTTCCCATCAGTTAACCCCAAAATTGGTCTTATTTTAAGAAAGTTGCCGGCATGGCCCTTCAAAAAGGGGACCCGTCCGCCCTTAATCACATTTTTCAAAGTGGCAGGAGTAGCCAAGAACCCGATTTTAGGGATAGTTTCTAAAACTTCCTTTTTTATTTCTTCAAGATTGGCTCCTTGTCGAGCAAGTTTCGCAGCCTGTTCCGCTAAAAACCAGATACCTAAAGAAACTGACTTGGAGTCGATGACCTCAATAGAAAGTTCGGGTTTTGTCTCCATTACTTGTGTGGCAGCCATAAACGCGGAACTGTAGGCAGTTGAATGTTTTGAGGTAATATGAATAGAAATAATGAAATTGGTTTCATTTGAAAGTCTTTTGTAGGTTTCAATAGCCTTGCCGATGATTCCTCCTGAAGTTTGAGGGAGTGTTTTCGAATTCCTCATCTTTTGATAGAGTTCCTCCGATGTAATTTCAAAATCAGAGTAGGGGATGATTTTACGATCTTTCAGAAAACTGATTTCTAGCGGAATGAGACTAACTTTTAGTTCCTGAACTTTGGAATATTCAGGCCTCATGGAGCTTGCACTATCGGTGACTATAGCCACTTTTTGTTCAGGGTTCATATGGTAAAAACCCCCTGGGCAGAAGATTGACAACACTTTAGCAAACTTTTAATAAAAAATCAAAATTTCTACTTACACTCCGGGAGCGTCAGAGTGTTAAACTAAGGATTTGCTAATGGCTTTTACTCTTTTTAAAAGAATTTCTTTTTCATTTTTAAGTTTTTTGTCCACGACATCATTGAAAAGTTGGGTTAAAAGTTTGCCCACTAAAGGTCCGGGGTGAATATCTAATTCTTTCATAATCTCGTTGCCGTTGATTTTTAAATCGGTGATTTTAAAAGGTTCTTTTTGCACTTCGACCAATTTGGCTTTGAATTTTTCCAGCCGCCAGGAAGTTTCTTTAGCCCCGCCGCCCAAACGGTCGGCCGTTCGCAAAATGAGCATGTCTTCCAAATTTTCCTTACCCACATTGCGAATAAAACGCCGAGTGGCTTTATCGGTTTGTCTCTCATCGACTGAAAATTGATGCCAGCGGACTAAAGTCACCAAGCGGTCTTTATCTTTTTTAGAAAATTTGAGTCTTTGAGCAATATTTCTGGCTATCGAAGCACCTAAAATTTCATGATTATAAAAGGTGATGGTCCCGCCGGTTTTCGTTCGGGCAACCGTCGGCTTGCCGACGTCATGAAGTAAAATCGCCAGGTTGACAATCGGGTCAGACGAGCGGGAAAACCGGAGGCTCATGACCGAGTGAAGACCCACGTCAAAAACATGATGACGGCCCGGGCTTTTTTGTTCAACGCCAAAGCCACTTTCAACATCAGGCAGAATTTTTTCGGCCAAACCGGAATTGCGCAGTAAGAGGTAGCCGTCGGCGGCAAAGCGGTAAGATAAAAGTTTTAAAAGTTCATCTCTGATACGCTCGGCGCTGATTTTATCCAAAAGATTGACGTTTTTTTTAATAGCCTCAAAGGTTTTTTCTTCAATGGCAAAACCTAGTTGTGTGGCAATTCTGACGGCTCGCATCATTCGTAGGGCGTCCTCACGGAAACGCTCATCCGGGTTGCCGACTGCTCGAATGATTTTGTTTTTAATGTCTTTTTGGCCATTGTAAAGGTCAATGAGCTTAAAATTAGGGGCTTGCCGTTCGGCTGAAGCCTCAGGCTGAAGCCCTGAGCCCCGCTCCATGGGGCGAAGGGCCATTGCATTAATAGTGAAATCTCGGCGGATTAAATCCTCTTCCAGGGTCTGTCCCCAGGCAACTTTATCAGGATGGCGGCTATCGGAATAGCCCATCTCTTTGCGGAAAGTCGTAATTTCATAAATAGGAATTTTGACGCCAGGTTTTTTGTTTTTTTCATCAACCGGATTAACCACGCCAACCGTCCCAAAAAGATTGTCATAGAAACCATCCGGGAAAAGACCCAAAATAATTTCCGGAGGTGCCTTGGTGGTGAAGTCCCAGTCGCTAACCTCTTTTCCCATAAGTAAATCTCTAACGGCGCCGCCGACGATATAAATTTCATGGCCCACCCTTGAAAATTTCTTAAGAATTTCTTTAACAAAAGGTGGCAAGTTAATTTTCATAATTTATAGTATAAATCTATTATTTATACAAGCTGATAAGCGTAGTATAATCTTATCACAGTGAAGTGGAAAATATTAAATAAAAAGAACATAGAACATAGAACAAAGTGCATAGGTGAAGAAATAATTAAGGCTCTTTTGGCTAATCGTGGTTTGAAAACGAAAAAAGAAATTGAGGAATTTTTAAATCCGAAAAAGCCGGAAGAGTTAACTCCTAAAGATGTTGGGATTGATTCGGCGCAAATTAAAAAAGCCACCCAAAGAATTAAAAAGGCGATTAAAAATGGTGAAAAAATTATTGTTTACGGCGATTATGACACTGACGGAATTTGCGGGACGGCGATTTTATGGGAAACTTTACATCATTTAAAAGCCAATGTTTTACCCTTTATTCCCTTAAGAGAAGAAGGCTACGGTTTAAAAATGGAAAGAATCGAAAAATTGGCTCAAGAGGGGGTGAAGTTGATTATTACTGTTGACCAAGGTATTGTTGCTTATTCCCAGGTGGCCCATGCTCAAAAATTGGGCGTCGATGTGATTATCACCGACCATCATGTTTTAGGGGAGAAAAAACCTAAAGCTTTAGCCATCATCCATACGGTTAGACTTTGCGGTGCCAGTGTGGCTTGGTTTTTGGTCAGGGCTTTGAAAAAGGCTATTGAAGGTGAAGAAATTAAGACCGGATTGGATTTGGTAACTTTGGCGACGATTGCTGATATGGTGCCTTTGGTTGGTCCCAATCGCTCCTTGGTGAAATATGGTTTAAAACAACTTCATCAAACCAAACGTCCGGGCCTTTTGGCTTTATTTGATTTTGCCGGTTTCAAAAAAGAAAATTTGGGTGTTTTTGAGATAAGCTATTTGATTAGTCCGCGCCTTAATGCCGCCGGCCGTCTTGATGACCCAACAGATTCTTTGAGATTAATTTGCACCAAAGATGAAAAGCGGGCCATTGCCTTGGCACAAAAAATTGACCAGCAAAACCGCGAGCGGCAAAATTTAACCGAAAAAACCATGATTCACGCCAGAGAGCTTTGGCTAAAGGAAGACAGTCAAAGTCATCTGATTTTTGTCGTCCATGAGTCATATCAGGAAGGGATTATCGGTTTAGTCGCCGGCAAGCTGACCGAGGAATTTTATCGGCCGGCCATTGTTGTTTCTAAGGGGAAAGAATTTTCCCGAGGTTCTGCCCGTTCCATTAAAGAATTTAATATTTTGGCAGCCATTCGAGCCTGCGCCGAGATGGTTGGCGCCCATGGAGGCCACCAAAAAGCCGCAGCCTTTACGGTCGAAACTGCCAAAATCGAAATTCTCAAAGAAAAATTAACGGCTCTCACCAAAGAAGGCTTAAAAAACAAAGATTTATCGCCGACCTTAACTATCGATTTGGAGCTTGATTTAGAGGACTTAACTTTGGCTTTTTATAAAGAATTGAGCTGTCTTGAGCCTTTTGGTGAAGGCAATCCTCAACCAGTCTTTGCCACTAAAAATGTTAGGGCTGTGGAGGTTCGAACTGTTGGTAATGGAAATAAACATCTAAAACTTCGTCTTGCGTCTGGCGTTCCTGCCTCGCCGGAAGACGGGTCACATCTCACGTTTGATGTTATTGGCTTTGGTATGGGAAGTTTTTATACCCAACTTTCACCAGACGAGCCGCTTGATATTGCTTATAATCTAACCACTGATGAATGGAATGGTAATAAACGATTGCAGTTGAAGTTAAAAGATATTAAAATGATTCATGGAAGAGAAACTTGACGAACTTTTTAAAAAAATAAAGAGCTATAATTTTCAAGCAGACTTTGAATTAATCAAGAAAACCTACGGTTTTGCCTCAAAAGCCCACTTTGGCCAAAAAAGACTTTCTGGAGAAGACTATTTAGCTCATCCTTTAGCTGTAGCTAGTATTTTGGCTGGTTGGAGGCTGGATAGTGGTTCCATTATGGCTGGATTATTACATGATGTTGTAGAAGACGGTAGGATAGATATCCAGGTGGTTGAGAAAGAATTTGGTGAAGATATCGCCGAATTAGTTGATGGAGTAACAAAGATTGGTGAGCTGAAGTTAAGAGGTAGTCAGCAAGAGGCATTTGTGGAGAATTTACGGAGGATGATTGTTGTCATGGCTCATGATTTGCGGGTGGTTTTAATCAAATTGGCCGACCGTTATCATAATTTACAAACTTTATCCGTTCTTCCTGAGGAGAAACAAAAAAGAATCGCTCAAGAAACCTTAGAGGTTTATGCACCACTGGCGGAGCGATTAGGGATTGGCGAGGTGAAGGGAAAACTTGAAGATTTGGCTTTTCCTTACGCCTTTAAGGAAAAATACCAGTGGGTTAAAGAATATTCTGTTCCCTATTATAAACAGGCGGATGAGTATATCGAAAAAGTCAAAAAAGAAGTCTTAAAAACTTTGATTGAGAAAGGTATTAAGGCGGAAGTTCACGGTCGGGCCAAACATCTTTATTCTCTTTATAAAAAACTTTGCCGACCGGAGATTGATAGAGACATTACTAAAGTTTATGACTTAATGGCTTTAAGGATTATTGTGGAAACAATTGAAGACTGTTATGTTGCTTTGGGAATTATCCATAAGCTCTACAGACCAGTGCCTTCGGTAGGCGTGCGTGATTTTATCGCTCAACCGAAGCCCAACGGTTATCAGTCGATTCATACTAATGTTTTTGCTCAAGGGAGAATTTTGGAAATTCAAATTAGAACGCACGAGATGCATGAGCAAGCAGAAAATGGGATTGCTGCTCACTGGTATTTTAGCCAGAAAAAAATGGGGGAAGTTAAAGAAAACCAAATACGGTCTGGCTTTTTTGCCCCATTGGAAAAGATGGGCTGGATTAAAGAATTGGTTCTTTGGCAAAAAGAGTTGGTGGATTCCAAAGAATTTTTAGACTCATTAAAATTTGACGCTTTGCGTCACCGTATTTTTGTTTTTTCCCCCAGAGGTGATGTTTTTGATTTGCCAGCCGAAGCCACCCCGGTTGATTTCGCCTATGCGGTACATACTGATTTAGGTAATTCTTGTTCTGGCACAAAAGTTGATGGGAAAATGGCCCCTTTGGATTATAAATTAAAAAGCGGACAGGTGGTGGAAATAATTTCCACCAAAAATAAAAAAGGGCCATCCTCCGACTGGCTTAATTTTGTTGTTACCCAGTTAGCCAGAAGAGAAATTGCAAAAAACATGCGCAGAGGATAAAATTGTTTTTATGGAAAGAACTTTAATTAGTGAAACTATTAAAAAGATTGGCCAGAAAGTAAGAGTTTGTGGTTGGGTTCAAATTGTTCGCGATCAAGGCGCCATTAAATTTTTAATCTTAAGGGATAGAACGGGAATTATACAGACTGTCTCTGTAAAAAATATAGCAATGGCGAAAATTATTAGCTCTTTAAGCCTAGAATCGGTCGTGGAAGTTGATGGAAGAGTAAAAGAGGAAAAGCAAGCTCCGGGTGGAGTTGAGGTCGACATTGAGAAAATCAAAATTCTTTCTTCAGCATCTCCAGAGCTGCCGATACCTGTGGTAGAAAAAGGAGTCGGTGAAACCAAATTACAAAAAAGATTAGATTGGCGTTGGCTTGATTTAAGAAAACCGGAAAATTTACTCATTTTCAAAGTTTGGACATTAATGGAACAAGCTTTCAGAGAATATTGGATTACTAATGGCTATATTGAAATTCACTCGCCGAAATTAATGAATGCTGCCAGTGAGTCAGGAGCGGAGCTTTTTGAGGTTAAGTATTTTGATAAGAAAGCCTATCTTGCTCAATCGCCCCAGTTTTATAAACAAATGGCGATGGCTTCTGGTTTTGAGAAAGTTTTTGAGGCTGGTCCAGTATTTCGAGCTAATCCTTCTTTCACCTCAAGACATGATACCGAATTTACCAGTTATGATATCGAAATTTCTTTCATTGAGTCACACCAGGATGTTATGAAAGAAGAAGAAAAAATGCTTGTTTTTGTTCTTAATGAAATAAAAGATAAATTTGGAAAAGAAATTGAAAAAGTTTTTGGAAGGAAAATTATTGTTCCGAAAATTCCCTTTCCCCAATTAACCATGAAGGAAGCAAAAGAAATTTTAAGAAAAATGAAGGTATCAAGTGAGGGCGGTGGTGATTTGAATTCTGAAGAAGAAAGGAAACTTGTTGAATTTATAAATAAAGAGAAGGGGCACGAATTTGTTTGGATTACAGAATATCCAATTGAGGCGCGCCCTTTTTATCATATGCGTTTAGAAGATAATTCTAAACTGACTAAAAGTTTTGATCTTTTATGGAATGGCCTGGAAATTACGACTGGGGCTCAAAGAGAGCATCGGTATAATGTTTTAAAAAAGCAAGCTAAAGAGAAGGGATTAAAAACAGAATCCATAAAATTTTATCTTGACTTTTTTAAGTACGGGTGTCCACCTCATGGTGGTTTTGGTTTGGGCCCCACAAGAATGTTGATGAAAATTTTTAATATAGAAAATGTTAGAGAAGTGACCTTTTTATATCGAGGTGTCAATAGATTAACTCCTTAGTTTATTTTATGACTTTAAAAATCAAAAGGGGTTTTCTTTTTGTTTTTGCTTTGTCTTTTTTTCTTTTTCCTGGGCAAAATTGGTATGCCACTGTTCAGGCGACTTATCGCCCTTCTCAAACTCAAAATTTAAACTTTCCGATATCGACAACGGCACTTTATCCCATCAATTTTAAGCAAAACTCACCACCCTCCTTGACGGCTCGTTCAATTGCGGTCGTTGATAAGGATTCGGCAGTTCTCATTTATGGTCGTAATGAAAAACTCCAGCTTTTACCAGCCTCAACCGTTAAAATAATGACTGGCTTGGTGACTTTAGAACGTTATCAACTTAGTGATGTTTTAACGGTGGGTAAAATTGACAAAAATGGCCAGGATATGAAATTACTGGAAGGCGAGAAAATGACCGTCAAAAATTTACTTTATGGTTTATTGGTAGCCTCGGCTAATGATGCTGCCTTGGTTTTGGCGCAAAATTATCCGGGTGGGGAAATAAATTTCATTAAAGCCATGAATGATAAGGCGCAAAGTTTGGGGTTAAAAGGTACTTATTTTGCCAATCCGACCGGTTTGGACAGCAATGATGAAGGAAAAATGTTAACCAATTTTTCCTATACGACAGCTTCAGATTTGGCGCGTTTGGCGGCTTTGGTTTTGGCAAATGAGACTTTTTTGGGAATGGCTTCCACTCAAAAGATAACGATTAGCGATGTCAGTGGTAAAATCTTTCACCAACTGGAGAACATTAATCAATTGGTGGGGAAATTTCCGGGCATGAAGGGACTTAAGACGGGCTGGACTGAAGAAGCGGGTGAATGTTTAGTTGGTTATACGGAAAGAGACAGCCACGGGTTGATTACCGTGGTGATGGGCAGTCAGGACAGGTTTGACGAAACAGTCAAATTAGTAGATTGGGTGTTTGATAATTTTCACTGGCAGGAAATTAATCCGTCCATTTAGAGTCAACGGCCGGGACAAAACCGATAAAATTATTGTCGCCTTTAAAAACAAAAACCGGTTGGAGAAAATTTTGCGATTGGTCAGAATCAAAATAAGCTAAAGAAACTTCCCTAATGACAATTTCTCCACTTTGATTTTCCCCAAGATTGGCCACATAACCATTGCTGCCTTGAAGTTCCTGCCAGGCGGTTTGGGTGGTTTTCAACGGATAGGTGGCAAAAGTTTCTGTTTCGATGGGATAATAAGTATAGTTGACTTCAATAATTCTTTTCCCCGAAGTTTTGGCACCGGAGAAAAGAAAAGAAATCATTGAGTTTTTGGGATTGGGCGGAAGAATTTTTAAACCATCCAAATCGGCTCGAAAAAGATTGACGCGGACAAAATCGGCTTCAGAAAGAGAGATGGCCGGAGTTAAATTGGGCGGAGTGAATTTTAAATAGACAATTTCCGCGCTGCCGGTGGCCAGATCGTCAGTCAAAAGGCCGTTGGTGGCCAGAAAATTTTTGGCTTCTTGAGCCGCTTGTTGGTTGGTGGGTAAATCTTTACCGCTAAGAATTTCTTGATCATTTTGATAGTCGTAATAAAGATGAAAGTTTTCGGTATTAATATCAATGTCCAAAGTTGTCGACGGGGTGCTTTCCGTTGTCCAGCGATAAATTTTTTCCGATATGGATTGGGGCTGATTTTTGAAACCCAATTTTTTGGCCATTTGATTGGCTCGATCCAAGGCCAACAAATTTGGTCCTTCTTTAGGGATAAAATAAACCTTACTGGTGCTGGAAAGTTTGGGTAAACCGCCTTGAATCATTTCCAGCTTAAAAGTTAACTTTGTTCCGCCAGCTGGCACATTGCTTTCCGGGAAGTTTAACTTAGGTAATTTGCCGAAAGCAACGGTTGGGGGTGGTGGCGGTGGCGGATGAATTTTTTTCCAGAAAGAATTAGTAATATTAAAGAAAATTCTTAAAAAAATGATGGCGACAAGAAAAATCGCCCCAAATTTTAAAATTTTTCTCGTCCAATAGGCAGTTTGGGTTAAATTAACCATCCTTCGGCAGGCTTCAGCCCGAGCTTCAGCTCGAGCTTCAGCCCGAGGGCTCAGGATAAATGGCCAGTAACTTTGAGTATAGAATCTCGGTATGTTAAAATCAAGATTGTAAGGACCTTGCCTTCGGCAAGAACCTTGTTTTTCATAAATTCAAAATGAAAGAAATTCGTGTTCGGATTGCTCCTTCGCCAACCGGTTTGGCTCATGTCGGCAATATCTACATCGCCCTTTTTAATTTCGCCTTTGCCCGGCAGAATAAAGGAAAATTTGTTCTAAGAATAGAGGACACTGATATAAAACGTCATGTCCTGGAAGCGGAAAAGGTAATTTATGAAGCTTTCCAATGGTTGGGTTTAAAATATGATGAGGGTCCGGATATTGATGGACCTTTTGGTCCCTATCGTCAATCAGAGAGATTAGACTTGTATCGGAAATACGCTCAACAACTAATCGATAAAGATTTGGCTTATCAAAAAGACGGCGCGGTTTGGTTTAAAGTTCCTGGGGGCCAAACTTCTTGGGAAGATTTAATCAGGGGTCAAATCCAATTTGACCACAGCCAAATTAAAGATTTTGTCATTCTCAAATCTGATGATTATCCTTCTTACAACTTTGCGGTAGTTGTTGATGATTGGCTGATGAAAATTTCCCACGTCATTCGGGCAGAAGAACATATTTCCAATACTCCGCGGCAAATCATGATTTATCAAGCCCTAAGGTCGCCAGTACCGGAATTTGCCCATCTGCCGTTATTGCGTAATACCGATCATTCCAAAATTTCCAAAAGAAAAAATCCAGTCGCCATTTCCTGGTATCAAGAACAAGGTTATCTGCCGGAAGCTTTGCTTAATTTTTTATGTTTGCTGGGTTGGTCCCATCCGCAAGGCAAAGATGTTTTTCCGATGGCAGAATTTTTTAAATATTTTTCTTTCAGTCGGGTTTCCAAATCGGCACCGGTTTTTGATTTGAAAAAATTAGACTGGCTTAACGGTGTTTATCTTCGCCAAAAATCAAATAAAGAATTATTAAAATTAATCAAATCTTTTGCCGACAAGAAGATGTCTGGCAGTTTAATTGAAAAAACCATTCCTTTGGTTAAAGAAAGATTAGTAAGACTTTCTGACTATCAGTCGATGGTGGACTATTTTATTAAAGAACCAAGGGTTGATTTAAAACTTTTACTAGAAAAAGGCGGCAAAGACAAAAAGGTCATCAAGGAAGAATTTGAAAAAGTCTTGGAAGAAATCGGAAATATAAAATGGACAACTAATGACTTGGAAAATTTTTTCAGAAATCTGGCACAAAAAGAAAACTATCATCTTAGTAAATTTTTCATGACTGTCAGAATCGCCTTAACCGGTAAAACTGCCACCCCGCCTCTTTTTGAAACGATGGAAGTTTTAGGTAAAGATAAAACCTTTTATAGATTGAAAGAAGCTTTATCTCTTCTTAAATGAAGAAATATTTTTGGTTAGTCATCTCTCTTTTTATTATTTCCCGTTTTTGTTTTTTAGCCAATTTCCCTCATTTTTATGATTCGCCAGAATATTTTCGAGAATCTCTTTCAGGAAATTTCTTTAAATCTTTAGCTGCCTCTCATGAATCAATTCATCCAGTTTGGCTTTTTTTAACACAATTTTTCCAAAGAATAATAAGCCAGTCAACTAGTTGGGAATTAAGTTTGATTTCCGCCATTTTTGGTTTAATTGGTTTTGTTTCTTTTTACTTTTTAATCAAAAGAAATTTTAATGAAAAAAGAGCTATTTTTTCATTAATCCCCTTGATCTTCTTTCCTCACTTATGGCTTCTTCAGACAAATGTTTTACATGAATCACTGGATTTTGCTTTATTTCTTTTAGGTTTATTATTTTTTGATTTTTTCTTAACCAAGAAAAAGTTTTCTTGGTTTTTATTGTCAATTCTTTTTTTGAGTTTAGCTATTTTTGATTTTGTAGGAATTCTTCTTTGGTCACCGGTCTTTATTGGCTTGACCATTTTAAGATCTAAAAAAATTAATTGGATAAACATTTTTTGGAGTTTGGCGATGGTTATTACAAGTTTTCTTTTAGCCATTGGTGGTCTTTATAAACTTCTATTGCTAAGCCAGATTATTAACCCAATGCTTCGTTTAAAAACTCTTTTATTTAGTTATGGTGGGGGAGGAATCTTATCCGGCTGGAGTTTTTTAAATATCTTAAGAATGTTAAGAAACGATATTTTAATTTTATTTCATGGGTATTCTTTGTCGGCAATTTTAGTGTTGATAATTTCTGTGGCCTATCTTGTTAAAAAGAAAAATTGGCCGGTTTTAATTTTCTTTCTGTCTTTTTTCCTGCCCTTTTTACTAACTGGCAAATTTTGGTATGGAGGACTTTTTGGCCGCTACTCGGTTTTAATCGCTTATCCCTTGGCTTTACTTTTAGCTCTCATGCCCTGGCGGAAGATTTACGGAATTATGATACTGATTTTATTTTTAAGTTTTCTGCCGACATTTATTGCTTATCAAAAAACACCGATTCCTCAAATTGAAGCCAGTTTAATTGATGAAATCGATCTTCAGAAAGAAGATTTATTGATTTTGTCAGACTATCAAAGACCACAATTAGCTTATTTGAAAAACAAGGTTCTGCCGAAGGCAGGTTCTTATGATAATGCTTTGTATGTTAATGGCGACAGGAAAGCTCAAGGTGTTATTGAAGAGAAAATGGGGGAAAAATTATCAGGTAATGGTCGGGTTTTTATTTCTCAACAGACGATTGATTTTCCCTACTGGCAATATGACGGACAACAAATTCATATTATTTCTAAGGGTGACAAAAACAAAGCCCAACTTAAAGAATTTTTAAAAGATAAAGATTTGAAGATTATGGCAGAAGATAAAAACTACCCACTATTAACTATCTATCAGATTGAATAAATCCAAATGATGTAGAATACAAATATGGCGACATTCGTTACCCATATAGTATTAACAAATAAAGTTTTTACTACGTATTTTGCTGACAAGAATAAAACTGATTTTTACATTGGAACAAGCTTTCCCGATATAAGATATTTAGGCGTTATCAAAAGAAACAAAGTTCATTTTGATAATTTACATATAAGTGATGTTCAAACTATTGAGTCTTTTGACGCTGGACTGAAGTTCCACTCAATTGTTGATAAAATAAGAGAAGATTTTATAACCTCTAGGAAAATTTATTCTTTAATCTCTCAATCACGGTATTCAACTCAGGCAATTAAATTCTTTGAAGATTGGTTATTATATGAGAAACTGGATAACTGGTGCCTCTATGTTGATTACTTTAATTATTTTCCCAAGAAAGAGCTTTCTTATGGCATAAGTCTTTCGGCCATACAAAGATGGCACAAATTACTTCAAATCTACTTATCTACTAAACCTGGTAGCGAGAGTATAAGACAATTTGTAAAAGTAATTGGTAGACCGAAAGATATGGCAGAGGAAATAGTGCTTCTTATAGAGGAAATGAAAAATAATAAAGAATTAATTCAGATTGTTAATGATTTTTATAACAACTTCGAATCATTTATAGCAAAAATAGCCTAAGTCAAACTTCATTAAACATTAGGTACCTCAATACCTTTTAACGTGGTTTACCGGAGTGTCAATAGAGATTCACTCCCGGGGTGTTGGGTGTTTAAAGGTGTTAATTATTTTTCGATTAAGACTCAAAATGACAGAGTAATTCTTTCCCTCGTGGAAGAGGATTTAGTGCTAGACGGTAACCGTAACTAGTAATTCTTTTTACCAGTTCGCCTATATTTGTTCCAAACATTGGCAAATATTTTGGATGTAGCTCCATGAACAAATCAGTAGGTTTATTCGGTGCATTTAAGGTTTTTCTCATACCATCAATGACTAGTCCTTCCGCCCCCTCAACATCGATTTTTA
>Ga0315274_10007011_pt1 | contig 16365 bp, 20 predicted proteins | sample YL17G02_20_MG_FD_203700 | JGI IMG/M metagenome (GOLD analysis project Ga0315274, IMG submission 203700) | Sediment microbial communities from Yellowstone Lake, YNP, Wyoming, USA - YL17G02_20 | ecosystem: Environmental > Aquatic > Freshwater > Lake > Sediment | place: USA: Wyoming | collected...
GACGCGGATTCATGGGGTCGAAACCGCCGGTTAGACCGACGCCGCTTTCCGCCTCTTTTGCGCAAGTTCGGTGGCGCCCATGCGCCGCTCGAGTTCGCCCAACACCAGGTCGAGGGCGACGTGGCGCGATTCTAGGACAACGAGCAGATGATAGAGCAGGTCCGCGGCCTCGGCGATCAGCGCATCATCGTCCTGGGCCAAAGCGGCGATAGCGGTCTCGACCGCTTCCTCGCCAAGCTTCTTGGCGGGCTTGATCGGCGCCCCGTCGAGCAGGCGCCGCGTATGGGAGTCCTCAGGTCTTGCGGTGCGCCGCGCCTTGATGTTGGCGGCGAGGCGGCTCAGCACATCGTTGTTGCTCATGACTTGGCTCATACACTGCTGCGAGGCGAAGTGGAATAGTCGCGTTGGGATCATCCCTACCAATGACAGGGCATTGTGCCAGTTTGGCGGGCAGGATTGAGGCAGGGAGCCACCCGCGCGGCCTAGCCGTCGAGCCTTACGGCCAAGCCCGCCGCCGCCATGTGGCGCTTGGCCTCGCCGATCGAATGCTCGCCATAGTGGAAGATCGAGGCGGCGAGCACGGCGGATGCGTGGCCCGTGCGCACCCCGTCGACCAGATGGTCGAGCGTGCCGACCCCGCCGCTCGCGATCACCGGCACGGACACCGCATCGGCGACGGCACGCGTGAGCGCGAGGTCGAAGCCCGCTTTCGTCCCGTCGCAATCCATGGAGGTGAGCAGGATTTCGCCGGCGCCGAGCGCGACCACTTCTTGCGCATAGGCAACGGCCTCGATGCCGGTCGGCTCGCGGCCGCCATGGGTGAAGATCTCGAAGCGCGGCGCCGCGACGTTCGAGGCCCCCTGGCCGTTCACGCGCTTGGCGTCGATGGCGACGACGATACATTGGGCGCCGAATTTCTCCGACGCCGCGCGCACGAAATCGCGGTCCTTCACCGCAGCGGTGTTGATCGAGACCTTGTCGGCGCCGGCCTCCAGCAGCTTCCGCACATCGTCGAGCTTGCGCACCCCGCCCCCCACGGTGAGCGGCATGAAGCAGCGCTCTGCCGTGCGCATGACCACGTCGAAGATGGTATCGCGGTTCTCATGGCTGGCGGTGATGTCGAGAAAGCAGAGTTCGTCGGCGCCCGCCTCGTCATAGGCGGCGGCGGCCTCCACCGGATCGCCGGCGTCGCGCAAATCGACGAACTTGACGCCTTTGACGACGCGACCGTCCTTCACGTCGAGGCAGGGGATGACGCGGATTTTCAGCATGGCTAGGACTTAGCAGATTTTGCGGCGGTCTTGCGCCAATGCACGATCAGCGCGATGAGCGCGGCCGCCGCCCAGACGCCGAGCAGCACAAGGCCTGCGGGAATGCTCAAATAGGAATACCAGATGACGAAGCCGAGATCGTAGACGGTCTGGCCGTAATCCTTGCCGTGGATCACGCAAGGGATCACGCGGTTGAGATCGACCTCGCAGCCGAAACCTTCCGCGATCAACTGCGCGCCAACGGCGATGAGCGCCGGACCGAGCCCGATCAGCAGGATGAGGGTCAGCAGAAGGATGAAGACGGTGCGTGCGCGCATGATGTCCCGGCTTAGATCCGGCCCGGCTTCTTGCGGCTTGCGGCGATAAGGGCCAGCGCCTCGGCCGGATCGAGCCTGCCATCATAGAGCGCGCGTCCGGCGATGGCGCCTTCGAGCATGGCATAGTCCGGCCGCAACAGCCTGTGCACATCCTCGATCGAAGCGAGCCCGCCGCTCGCGATCACCGGGATCGACACGGCGCGGGCAAGTACGGCGGTCGCCTCGAGATTGAGGCCTTGGAGCACGCCGTCGCGGGCGATGTCGGTATAAATGATGGCGGCGACGCCAACGTCCTCGAAGCGGTGTGCGAGCTCCAGCGCCTCGAGCTCGCTCGTCTCCGCCCAGCCCTCGATCGCCACCTTGCCGTCGCGCGCGTCGATGCCGACGGCGATGCAGCCGGGAAAGTCGCGGGCCGCCTCGCGCACCAGGCCTGGATCGCGCACCACCGCGGTACCGAGGATCACCCGGTCGATGCCCTTGTCGAGCCAGGTCACGATGGTGTCGAGGTCGCGGATGCCGCCGCCGAGCTGCACCGGGACATGGACGGATTTGAGGATCGCGTCGACGGCCGCCGCGTTCACCGGCCGGCCCTCGAACGCGCCGTTGAGATCGACGAGATGCAGCCATTCGAAGCCCTGCTCCTCGAAGCTTCGCGCCTGCGCCGCCGGGTCGGTATTGAACACGGTTGCCTGGTCCATCTCGCCCTGGCGCAAGCGGACGCAATTGCCGTCTTTCAAGTCTATGGCTGGGAACAGGATCATGCTTTGACCTTTGGCGCCCATTCGCCTTGCCTATCACGGGAGAGACCGAACGGGTGCGACTCCGGTATCACGGTTTCCATTTCAGGAAATTGGCGATGAGGGCGAGACCGAGCTTCTGGCTCTTCTCCGGGTGGAACTGCGTTCCGGCCATATTGTCCTTGGCGATCAGGGCCGTGATCGGGCCGCCATAATCGGTGCTCGCCACCAAGGCGTCCTCGTCTTCCGGCACCAAATGATAGGAGTGGACGAAATAGGCATGAAGGCCCTGCTCGCCGGTGGGGATGCCTTCCAACAGCGCATGCTCGCGGGCCACGCGAAGCGTGTTCCAGCCCATATGGGGGATCTTGAGGGCGGGATTGGCGGGCGTGATGGCGCGCACCTCCCCTTCGATCCAGCCGAGACCCGGCGTCACGCCATGCTCGAGCCCGCGGCTCGCCATGAGCTGAAGCCCGACGCAGATGCCGAGGAATGGCTTGCCGCGCCTCCGCACCGCCTCCTCCAGCGCCTCGATCATGCCGGGGACGCGCGCGAGACCCTGCTTGCAGTCCGCGAAGGCGCCGACGCCGGGGAGCACGATGCGGTCCGCTCCGGCGACCTCCTCGGGCGCCGACGTCACCTTCACCGCGAGCGTCGAGCCATGCTCGCGCGCCGCCCGCTCGAACGCCTTGGCGGCGGAGTGGAGATTGCCCGAGCCGTAATCGATGATGGCGACGTGCATGGTCTCGTCAGGGCACCAGGAACAGCCCGATGACCTCCTCCCCTTCCGCGCCGCGCGTCGCCGCCCGGCGAGGCCGTTGCGGCCCGCCTTCGGCCTCTCCCGCGGCCCCTTGCTGCCTTGGCAGCCAGGTCCGCATGAATTGAAGCTCCGCGGCATCGACACCACGGCCGATGGCGACGCCCGCCGGCCGGTAGCCGCTCCGTTCGAGCGCCGCGCCCTTCAGGTCATTTGCCTCGAAGGCAAACAGCACGACGATAGCAACGCTGGTCCAGCCGAGCAAAGCCTGCCCGGCGTCGCTTCCGCCGAAGGCCCAGGCGAGCAGGGCGAAGATGAGCACGAACACGACCAGCTCGAGCCACATGCGCTGATAGAGGAGCCACAGCCCCGGCACAAACAAAGCGGGCCAGGAGAAGCCCTCCTTGACGAAGACCAGCGCCTCGGCTCGGGCCGCTAGATCCGGCGCCTCGGCAGGCGGCTCATAAACGGAATAGAGGGTCACGGCGATTCGCTTGCTGTCAGGTGAAGGGTTGGCGAGAGGCCTAAAGCTGGCCCTTGGTCGACGGCACGCGGCCACCCTGGCGCTCGTCGATGGCAACCGCCTGGCGGAGCGCGCGTGCGAGCGCCTTATAGCAGGTCTCGGCGATGTGGTGGCTGTTCTCGCCGTAAAGCGTCTCCACATGCAGGGTCAGGCCTGCCGCTTGCGCAAAGGCCTGGAACCACTCCCGGAACAGCTCGGTGTCCATCTCGCCGATCTTGGAGCGGGTGAAATCGACCTTCCAGATGAGGTAGGGCCGCCCCGAGACGTCTATTGCCGCCCGGGTCAGCGTCTCGTCCATGGGCAGATAGGCAAAGCCGTAGCGGGCAATTCCTCCCCTGTCACCAAGCGCCTTGGCCACCGCCTGGCCGAGCACGATGCCGCTATCCTCGGTGGTGTGGTGCTGATCGATATGGAGGTCGCCTTTGGCCTTCAGCGTAATGTCGATCAGGGAGTGGCGGGCGAGTTGCTCGATCATGTGGTCGAGGAAGCCCACGCCCGTGGCCACCTCATAGGCGCCGGTCCCGTCGAGATCGACGGTTGCAACGATCGCCGTCTCCTTGGTCTGCCGCTCGACCGTAGCCCGGCGCGAGGGGGTGTCTTTACTGGGCTTCTGCATGGGATGAGCTTAATGCAAGGCTGTTAATCAATTTGCTTTGAGTCCTCAAGGGCGGCTTATACGCCGGGGCGGCAAAGAGTGCTACGCCTGACCACCCGCGCGGGCGGCGGGCCCCAGAGCTTGACGAAACGCTCCTTCAATCCGATATCGCATTGCAGCATGGGTCCCTCCTCCCCCGACATCTGGCATGGCACCACGATCCTCACCGTCCGCAAGGGCGGCAGAGTGGTGATCGCCGGCGACGGCCAGGTCACCCTTGGCCAGACCGTCATCAAGGGCAACGCTAAGAAAGTCCGCCGCGTCGGCAGCGGCAACGTCATCGCTGGCTTCGCCGGCGCCACCGCCGACGCCTTCACCCTGTTCGAGCGGTTGGAGGCAAAGCTCGAACGCTTTCCCGATCAGCTGAAGCGCGCTTGCGTCGAGCTTGCCAAGGATTGGCGCACCGATCGCTATTTGCGTCATTTGGAAGCGATGATGATTGTGGCTGACCCCGATGAGAGCCTGGTGCTGACCGGGACCGGCGACGTTCTCGAGCCCGACGACGACGTCATGGGCATCGGCTCCGGCGGCACCTATGCGCTCGCCGCGGCGCGGGCGCTGCTCGACTCTGAGCTCGACGCCGAGACCATCGCGCGCAAGGCCATGGCCATCGCCGCGAGCATTTGCGTCTACACCAACAACGCGGTCGTCATCGAGAGCCTCGAGTCGACGCGATGATGCTCCTTCTCAGTCAACCTCCTCGTCATGGCCGGGCTTGTCCCGGCCATCCACATCTTCAAACTTTGGCTTAAATCGTGGATGCCCGGCACAAGGCCGGGCATGACGGAGCAAGTAAAGAGCACCACTGACACATGAGCAGCTTTTCCCCCCGCGAGATCGTTTCCGAGCTCGACCGTCACATCATCGGCCAGCGCGATGCCAAGCGCGCGGTGGCCATTGCCCTGCGCAACCGCTGGCGGCGCAAGCAGCTTCAGGGCGAGATGCGCGAGGAGGTGTTGCCCAAGAACATCCTGATGATCGGTCCGACCGGCGTCGGCAAGACGGAGATCTCGCGGCGGCTGGCCAAGCTCGCCAACGCACCCTTCATCAAGGTCGAGGCCACCAAATTCACCGAGGTCGGCTATGTCGGCCGCGACGTCGACCAGATCATCCGCGACCTCTTGGAAGCCGGCATCGGGCTCGTGCGCGACGCCAAGCGCAAAGAGGTCGAGGCCAAGGCGCAGCTTAACGCCGAGGAGCGCGTGGTCGATGCCCTGGTCGGCGCCAATGCCACGCCGGCAACGCGCGAGACCTTCCGCAAGCGCCTGCGCACGGGCGAGCTCGACGACAAGGAGATCGAGATCCAGGTCGCCGACACCGGTGGCGGCATGCCCTCCTTCGAGATCCCGGGCATGCCCGGAAGCCAGGTCGGCATGATCAACCTCAGCGAGATGCTCGGCAAGGCGCTCGGGAATCGCACCAAACCTCGCCGCGTCAACGTGCGCGACAGCTTCGAGATTCTGATGTCGGAAGAGTCCGACAAGCTGATCGACAATGACAGCATCGTGCAGGAGGCGATCCGCAACGTCGAGAATGACGGCATCGTCTTTCTCGACGAGATCGACAAGATCTGCGCTCGCTCCGAGCGGGTCGGCGCCGATGTGAGCCGCGAAGGCGTGCAGCGCGATCTCCTGCCGCTGATCGAGGGCACCACCGTTGGCACCAAATACGGGCCGGTGAAGACCGACCATGTGCTGTTCATCGCCTCGGGCGCCTTCCATACCGCCAAGCCCTCCGATCTTCTGCCCGAGCTGCAGGGCCGGTTGCCGATCCGCGTCGAGCTTCGCCCGCTGACCCGGGAGGATTTTCGCCGCATCCTCACCGAGCCCAAGGCCTGCCTGATCAAGCAATATGTGGCGCTGATGCAGACCGAAGGCGTGGACCTCGACTTCACGCCGGACTCCATCGAGGCCATCGCCGACATCGCCGTCGAGGTGAACACCAATGTGGAGAATATCGGCGCGCGGCGCCTCTCCACGGTCATGGAGCGCATTCTCGACGAGATCTCCTTCGATGCCGGCGACAGGGCCGGCGAGAGGATCGTGATCGACGCCGATTATGTGCGCGAGCATATCGGTGCGCTGGCCAAGAACGCCGACCTCTCTAAATTTATTTTGTAGGGACGCTTTGGCTGTCATTCCCGCGAATGCGGGGATCCAGGCTTAGTCCTCACCCTGAGGAGAGCCGAAGGCGGTCTGGAAGGATGCGGCCCCGGGGTTTAAGGCCCACGGGCTTTCCGCAGCCGCACATAGAGCGCGCCGTCGCCGCCGAGCTGGCGCGGCGCCAACGAATAGCTCACCACGAGGCTCGCAAGGTCCGGCGCGGCGAGCCAACGCGGGACAGCCTGGCGCAGCACCCCGCGCTCGTCCTCCGCGTAGAAGCTCGTGCGGGTTTCGGGATCGGCGCCCTTGCCGGTGATGACGAGCACGTGGCGGTGGCCTTTGCTTTGCGCCGACTTGAGGAACCTCCTCAACTCCTCAAGGGCGTCGCGCTGGCGAAGCCCATGCAAATCGAGCTTGGCGTCGACCTCGAGCCGACCCTTGGCTAGTTGCCGCGAGGTCTGGCGATCGAGCGGCGCGGCACGGGCAACATGACTGGGCTTCGGCGCCGCCGCCACCACCGGCTGGCGCGGCGGTGGCGGCGGGGTCACGGCGAGCTTAGCTTTTGGTGCCGGTTTCAAAACCTTGCCGACTGGTGGCCGCGGCTCGCGCCACTTCAAAGGCGAGGCGGTCCGTATCACATGGGCCCAAAGCGCCTCGTCCTCGTCCTTGCCGCGCTTGCCCATGCGTTTTAAGTCCCCGGCGCCGGATTCGGACGCAACACGATAAACCGCGCAGGCGCCAGTGTGCCTCCGGCGATCGCCCCGGCCTCGTCGCCGGAGCCCCAGAAGATGTCGCCACGCTCCGGGCCCCTGATCGCCGAGCCGACATCCTGCGCGATCATCAATCGGCGGAACGGCGAACCGTCCAGGCCTTTGATCTCGCCGGCCTCGACGAAGATCGGCAGCCCAAGTGCATGATAGGAGGCATCAACGGCGAGGCTGCGTCCAGGCGTGAGCGCCACGCCTTCCGCACCGATCGGGCCGAATTCCGCCTTCTCGCCGGCGCGCTCCTTGAAGAACACATAGGAGCGGTTCTCCCACATCAACTTCTGCCCGCGCACCGCGTCGGCACGGAGCCAGTCCTTGATCATTTGCATGGACGTAGCGCCAACCTTGCCATCTCCCCGCTCGATGAGGAGCTTGCCGATCGAAGTGTAGGGATGTCCATTCTTGCCGGCATAGCCGAGGCGGAGCTTCGTGCCGTCGGCGAGCCGCACGCGTCCCGAGCCCTGCACCTGCATGAAGAACAGCTCGACCGGATCGGCGAGATAGAGGATCTCAAGCCCGCGGCCCGCGAGCGCGCCGCCGTCGATCTCTTCGCGCGTGTAATAGGGGACGAGCCCGTCACTCATCTTGCGCATGGCGGTCAGCCGATCGTTGAAGCGCGCCCGTAACTCATCGGGCGTGAGCGCCACGAGATCACCGGGGTGCCCATAGACCGGAACCTGAAATCCAGAGCTTCGCTCGCGCGCGCCATCCACCTCCGGCTCGTAATAGCCGGTGACCAATCCGGGCTTCTTCGTGCCCACAACCCGATAGGGCGTGTAATTCGCCTCGAAGAAGGTGCGCGCCGCATCGCGCCCGACTTCGCCCGAAGACGCTAGAGCGTGCGCCTCCGCACAACCGCCAGCGGCTTCCGCGCCACCTTTACCCGGCGCCTTGCCGCAAGATCTGAGCAATGCCTGAAACGCAAGCGCCTGGTCGTCCGCCCGCCAGCCATCGAGCTCGGCGAAGCCCACGCGCGCAAAGCTGACGGCCTCGTTGTCCAAGGGTCTCCCCCGAAAGAGCAACAAGAGCAAGACAACAACGATGGTGACAGCGATGCCGCCAAGCAGCAATGGGACGGCAGGGCCACGCCAAGCCATGCCGACGCGGCACTCAGTTCGCGGTTTCGGTCGCGACGAGCTTCCAGTTCGGATTCCTGGAATTGACCTCGCGGGCGAAGGTCCAGATGTCGGTGACCTCGCGCACCTTCTTCGGATCGCCTTCGACGACCTCGCCATCGGCATCGCGCGTCACCGAGACGAGCTTGCTCACGAATTTGATGGTGACATAGGCGCTGCGGTTTCTGACCTCAGCCTCGATGATGTCCGCCTTGTCGATGCCGACGAGATTCGATTCCACTTTCTCACCGCGCGTCTCCCGCTCGCGAATCGCGGCCTCGAAGCCGTCAAACACTTCGGCGCCGAGCAGCTGCTTGAGCATCGCCTCGTCTCCTTCGGCGAAGGAGGTGACGATCGTCTCATAGGCGGTCTTAGCGCCGTCGAGGAAGTGCCCCGGGTCGAAACCCGGATCGGCGCGCATCAGCGCGGTCAGCGACTGGGCGAGCGCGCTGTCTTTCGGCGCGTGGCTGCCGAGCTTCGCCTCGATGTCCTCCACGGACGGGACGGACGCGTCGCCGAGCGAAGCGGAGCGGCCGCGCGGCAGCGCCACGACGGGCTCATTACTCTTCGGCGCGCCCGGCCGTTTCTGCTCCGGCGCCGAAAAGGGGTCGTATGGCGGACGCTCATTGCCCGTGCGCCGCCCCAGCACATTCCGCAGCCGAATAAAAATTACGACCGCGAGCACCAGGAACAGCAGCGTGTAAATGTCGAAGGCTTCACTCATCCTTGCCGCCACCCGCATTGTTGGGATTGAGCCGCTACTGTAGCGGAACCACCTAGGTGCATATTGGTTCGCGCCTAGAGATTTTCCAGCGGGAGCCTCGGGGTTTGCGGAACAGTCCCACCGCACCGAAATCACAATCAACTTAAGGCATTCGTGGTGCCTTAGCCAACCTTAAACGGCCAAGACCTTAATTCGTTCTTGCTTTCAGGGGCAGCAATCGCCGGGAAGCGCCCAGATTGCAGGAAGCGACACGCCATGCTAGCCAGCAGCCTCTCAAACCAAAGCTGAACTTGGAAGCCGCATGGCCAGGAAGAAAGAGATGCGCGAACCGGGCGCCAAGCGCAATGGCGATGGTAAGCCCGAGGCTAAACCTGCGACCGAGCCCAAAGCCGAGCCCGAGGCTGAGTCCAGGACCGAGCCGGCTGAACGTGTGGGTCAAAGAGCCGGAACGGGGGCGCAGCTCAATGTGCTCGGCCAGTACATCAAGGACCTTTCCTTCGAAAGCCCAGGCTCCCCGCAAGCGCTACAGGCTCCGCCGCAGAACCCCCAGCTCCAGGTTAGCGTCAATGTCAGCGCCGCGGCCCGGCCCGAAGACGCTTATGAGGTGACCCTCAACATCGAGGTCCATGCCAAGAGCGATACCGGCGTGATCTACAATGTCGAGCTCGCCTATGGCGGGCTCTTCCGGCTCCGCAATATTCCCCAGAACCTGCTCCAGCCGGTGCTGTTCGTCGATTGTCCGACGATCCTGTTCCCGTTCTTGCGCCGCGTGCTGGCCGATATCACGCGCGACGGCGGATTTCCGCCGCTGATGCTCGATCCCATCGATTTCAGCAGGCTTTACGTGCAGAACGTCGCGCACGCTGAAGGCCAGGCGAAGAATTAGCCCTCGAGCGTGGCGAGCAGCGGCAGCCACAACGCGTCGCTGCCGAGCCCAGCCACGAAAACCTCGTGCGCCAGCCTTTCTTCCGGAGTGAGGCGGGACGGCAGCGGGTTTGGACGCGGCCGCACGCCCTCCGTCACCGCGTGCAGCAGCGCCCCCTGCCCGCCATTGGCCGCGAATTCGAGGCGCGCCTGATGGCCGCCCACGAGCTCCACATAGACCGCCGCGAGCAGCCTGCAATCGAGCAGCGCGCCGTGCCTTTCCCGTTGCGAAAGATCGACGCCATAACGCTTGCAGAGCGCATCGAGGCTGCAGGGCGATCCGGGATGCTTGCGCCTCGCCAGCGCCAGCGTATCCACGACGCGGTCCCAACGGAGCGTCGGCCGGGTCACTCTCGCAAGCTCGGCATTGAGAAAGCCGAAGTCAAAGGCGGCATTGTGCATGACGAGCATGCCGCCTTCGATGAAGCTCAGCATGTCGTCGGCGAGCTCATCGAAGCGGGGTTTGGTGCAAAGGAACTCGAAGGAGAGCCCGTGCACCTCGTAAGCCCCCTGCGGCACGTCGCGTTCGGGATTGAGGTGGCAATGCCAGACCCTACCCGTCGGGATGCGGTTGAGCAGCTCCACGCAGCCGATCTCGACGATGCGATGGCCGGCGGCGGGATCGAGCCCGGTCGTCTCCGTGTCGACAATGATTTCGCGCAAAAGTGCCTGCTTCCCCTCAGCTCTCTGATTGTTGCCGCAGTCGCCCCATCACCAGGCCCTTGCGGCCTTCGAGCGACTCAATCAGTCTATCGATCTGCGCCTGCATGTGCGCGACGCTCGTGCCGCTGTCCACAACGACGTCGGCGCGGCCGCGCTTCTCGCGATCCGGGATCTGCCGCTTGAGCAGGCCAGCAAGCTTTGCCTCGGTCATGCCTGGGCGCGCCAGCACGCGGGTCCTTTGCACCTCGGCTGGCGCGCTGACCACGACCGTCACATCGACCCGGGACTCCGCGCCGGTCTCGAACAGGAGCGGGATCTCAAGCACGGCGAGCTTGGCGCCTTTGGCCTCCTGCTCACGCAGGAAATCGATCTCGGCCTTCACCACCATCGGATGCACGATGCTCTCGAGCGCTTTCAGCTTCTCGGGCGACCGCGCCACCTCCACCGCGAGTAGGCCGCGATCGACCTTGCCCCCACGCACCGCTGTTGGAAAGGCGGCGGCGATCGCAGGGACCGCCTCGCCCGCATAGAGCCGGTGGACTTCGGCGTCGGCGTCAAACACCGGCACCCCGGCCTTGGCGAATTGCTTAGCCGCGGTGGATTTGCCCATGCCCATCGAGCCGGTGAGACCGATGACAAGCATCATTGCTCCGCAAGGCTTGCGGCGACATGGGCCCTGAGCTCCGGCGTCACCTCGGGGCGGATGCCGAACCAGCGGGCGAAGCCTGGAACGGCTTGGTGGAGCAGCATGCCGAGCCCGTCCACCGTAGGATTTCCCTTTGCTCTCGCGGCGGCCAGGAGTGGAGTTGCGAGCGGGCTATAGACGATATCGGCCACGATCGCGTCGGCGGGAAGAGCCGCGAGGTCGAGATCGAGCGCCGGCTTGCCGGTCATGCCGAGGCTCGTCGCGTTGACGAGCAGACCGCAGCCGCTCAGCGCCGCGTTCCTGTCCTCCCAGGCAAACGCCACGACACGCGCACCGAAGCTTTTCGCCAGCGCCTGCGCCCGTTCGCCAGTGCGGTTCACAATCATGATCTTGGACGCGCCGCCCTCGACCAGCGCGTAGACGATGGCGCGGGCAGCTCCCCCGGCGCCGAGCACCACAACGGGCCGCTCGCCCTTGTTCCAATCGGGCGCCTCTTGCGTCAGATGCGTCATGAAGCCGTAAGCGTCGGTGTTGCTCGCATGGAGCGTTCCCGCGGCATCGAGCCAGAGCGTGTTCGCCGCGCCGATGGCCTCGGCGGCTTGATCGGCGCTCTCCGCTGATGCCAAGGCGGCCTCTTTGAGGGGCAGCGTCACATTGGCGCCCACATAGCTCCGGTCGCCGAGCGAGCGCAGAAAGCCCTGGAGCTCCTCAGGCCGCACGGCTTCCTTCTCATAGGCACCTTCAAGCCCATAGAGCTTCAGCCAATAGCGGTGGATGACCGGTGATCGCGAATGCTCGACCGGCCAGCCGATGACGCAAGCCCGTTTCACGTCCGCTCCTTCTCCTTGCCTTCGATCGCGCCCTCGCGCCGGAGCGCATCGAGCAGCAGCAAGAGTGGAAGGCCGAGAATGGAGAAATAGTCGCCGTCAATCTTGTCGAACAGCTGAATCCCGACCCCTTCGAGCTGATAGGACCCGACGCAGCTGAGCACATCCTCGCCGGCCGCCGCGAGATAACGGCCGATGAATTCCGGCGTCAGCTTGCGCATGCGCAGCGTCGATGCCTCGCTATAGGCCCAGACGGCTTCGCCGCCCTTGGCGACCGCGACCGCCGTGTGGAGAGTATGGCTCTTGCCGCTCAAATCGAGCAGCTGCGCTCTCGCCGCTTCCATGCTGTCCGGCTTGGCCAGGATGCGGTCGCCGAGCACCAGCACCTGGTCGGCGCCGACGACGAATGCGCCTGGCGCAAGATCACTGACCGCTTCCGCCTTGGCGCGAGCCAGCACCTCGGCGACGTCCTGAGCCTCGAGCACGCCCTCGCCGCCGATCGCTTGGCGCATGGCGCTCTCGTCGAGTTCCGGCGGCTCGACGATGAAGGCAAGCCCGGCCGCCGCGAGCAACTGCGCCCGGACCTTGCTTCCCGAGGCGAGGATCAACGGCGGGCGCCCGCTTTGCAGGAACCCGCTCATGGATCGAGCACCGGAGCTTCCCGGTCCTGGTAGAGGCGGAGGATGGCGGCGGCCGTCTCCTCGATGGAGCGGCGCGTGACGTCGATCACCGGCCAGCCTCGGCGGGCGCAGAGCTGGCGGGTCTCGGTGATCTCGGCCGCAATCGCCTCACGGTCGACATAGGTGTCCAGATGCGAGGCAGCATGTTCAAGCACGCGGTTTTGCCGAATTTGCGCGATACGCTCAGCGCTTGCCACAAGACCAACGACGAAGGCCTTGGTCCGCGCGTCGAGCTTGGGCGGTAAGGCGACCCCGGGGATCAGCGGCACATTGGCGGTCTTGAAGCCCCGATTGGCGAGATAGATCGAGGTCGGCGTCTTCGAGGTCCGGCTGATGCCGAGCAAGAGGATATCGGCGTCGTCAAGATTCTCCGGCAGATGGCCGTCGTCATGCAGCATGGTGAAGTTGAGCGCCTCGATGCGCCGGAAATAGTCAGCGTCGAGCACGTGCTGGCCCGCCACCTTGGGCGTCGACGGCATGCCGAGATAGGATTCGAATACCGTCAAGATGGTTTGCAGGGCCGGCACGCAAGGCAGCTTCAGCCGCTTGCAGGATTGCTCGAGCTCGTCGGCAAATTCCGGGTTGACGATCGTGTAGAGCACGATGCCCGGCGTCGCCTCGACATCCTTCAGCACCCGCTCAAGCTCCCGGCGGTGACGCACCAGCGGGTGTATGTGCTCGATGGCGCGCACTTGCGGATACTGCACCCGCACCGCCTTGGCGATAGCCACCAGCGTCTCGCCGGTCGCGTCGGAGATCATGTGCAGGTGGAAAGAACGGGGGGTATCCATGGCTATCCTTTGGATAACTGTGAATGATTAAAGGAGCAACCGGGCCGGACCTCGCAGCCAGTCCTCGTCAGTCCCGATTAGCACGCAATCTTGTTCACAGATTCGCTGATGAGGAGAAAAAGCCCCCCATTGCGACGCCTCCAACAATACCCTCCTCCGTCCCCACGCGGAGCAGGCGGCTGCGGACAGTTTATGCGAGGTTAGTTCACAGCGGGCTGAACGCGCGGAAATCCTTGAACGGCGGTCTTTCCGAAGCCTCTACCAAGGGCATTGCCCACAATCGAAAGTGACCATCGAACTGCGCCCTCGCCGCGCCCTTGTGTACCCTGTCGATAATGTGGTGACAGGCCATAATGCCCGCTACCCACAACAAAGTAATAACAATAAAAATCTCTTATAAGACTCTCTCTTTTAGTATTTTGAGAAAGCCATGTTGCGCATTCCCCCCTGTGAAAATCGCCTGCTGCGCGTCTTAAGCGGCCAAACGCTAGCGTCCCCTCCGATCTGGTTTATGCGCCAGGCTGGGCGTTACCTTCCGGAATATCGGAAGGTGAGGAGCGAGGTCGGCTCTTTTCTTGATCTCTGCCGTAACCCTCGGCTCGCTGCCGAGGTAACGCTTCAACCGTTACGACGGTTCGACCTCGACGCAGCCATCGTGTTCTCCGACATTCTGATCGTGCCCTATGCCTTGGGGCAGACCGTTGAGTTCCTCGAGGGTGAAGGACCGCGGCTTGATCCGGTGCGAAGTGGGGCGGATCTTTCACGCCTTGATCCGGCAGCGGCCCATAGCCGCTTTGCGCTGGTCTATGAGACCTTGGAGCGGGTCAGGGCGGAACTTCCGGCCGGAATCCCCGTGATCGGCTTCTGCGGGGCGCCTTGGACCGTGGCGACCTATATGGTCGAAGGCCGCGGCAGCAAGGATCAGGCGGAGGCGAGGCTTTGGGCCTATCGCGACCCCTTCTCCTTTCAGAAGCTGATCGATCTCCTGGTTGAGACCTCGATCGGCTATTTGCTTGGCCAGGTCGAGGCGGGTGCAGGCGCCTTGCAGATTTTCGACAGCTGGGCCGGTGGCCTGCCGGAGGACGAATTCGCCCGCTGGTGCCTCGCGCCGACGCGCTCCATCGTGGCAGGGGTTAAGGCGGCAGCGCCCGATGTGCCGATGATCGGTTTCCCGCGCGGCTGTGGCGCATTGGCGGAGATTTACGCGCGTGAGACCGGCATCGATGCGATCGGCTGCGACACCGGGATGCCGCTTGGCTTCATCCGGCAGAGCTTGCAGAACCGCCTGCCGGTGCAGGGCAATCTCGATCCGCTTCTGCTGCTCGCCGGCGGAAGCCATCTCGATCGACGCGTGGAGGAAATCTTGGGCGCCTTGAAGGACGGACCCTTCGTGTTCAATCTCGGTCACGGCATTCTGCCGGAAACCGCTCCCGAGCACGTGGCGCGGCTCGTCGCACTCGTGAAGAACGGCTCGGTATAAACCCCGATGCTGCTCTCCTACATCAAGGCCTTCCACGTCATTGCCATCATCGCCTGGATGGCGGGGCTGCTCTATCTGCCGCGGCTTTTCGTCTACCACGCGGAGAGCACGAAAGGCTCAGCGCAAGGCGAGACGTTCAAGGTGATGGAGCGGCGGCTCCTCAAATTCATTACCACTCCGGCGATGCTGGCAAGCTGGGTGCTAGGGCTTTACCTCGCCTTTTCCGGCGTGATCGACTGGTCGGCCGATGGCTGGTTCCATGCAAAGCTGGCGTTGGTGCTGCTGCTTTCGGCCTTTCACGGCCTGTTGGCCAGTTGGACCAAAGACTTTGCGCAGGATCGGAACACGAGGTCCCCGCGGTTTTATCGGATCGCCAACGAGGTGCCGACGCTGCTGATGATCGGCATCGTCATTTTGGTGATCGTCCGCCCCTTTTGACGGGTCGGCAAATCTGTTCCGCCCGCCGTCAGGGTCTGCTATAAGATGAGTCGTATCCGATCCGGGACGACCATCGCGGTCCGACCTTTTCCTTGAAATATCGGGTGACCGGAGCGGAGCAGGCACTCGCGTCCTGCCTCACCGCCGAGGCTTTAATCTTCCCTTTCCCTTATGCCCCGCGCGAAAAAAACGCGAGGGGACCTCGAAACCTTAGGGTTCACCCTTTCCCCGTTTGGAGTAGCACTGCATGCAGGAAATGAAACTGCAGGACCTCAAGTCGAAGTCACCCACGGAGTTGTTGAGCTTCGCTGAAGAGGTCGCCGTCGAGAACGCATCGGCCATGCGCAAGCAGGAGTTGATGTTCGCGATTCTGAAGCAGCTTGCTGCCCGCGATGTGGATATCACCGGCACCGGCGTGGTCGAGTCCTTGCAAGACGGCTTCGGTTTTCTGCGCTCGCCCGACGCCAACTATCTTGCTGGCCCCGACGACATCTACGTTTCCCCGAGCCAAATCCGCAGATTTGGGCTGCGCACCGGCGATACCGTCGAGGGCCAGATCCGCAGCCCCAAGGACGGCGAGCGCTATTTCGCCCTGCTCAAGGTCAATACCATCAATTTCGACGACCCCGAGAAGCAGCGCCACAAGATCCATTTCGACAACCTGACGCCGCTCTATCCCGACGAGTGGCTGGAGATGGAGACCAAGGACCCGACCAAGAAGGATTTGACCGGGCGGGTGATCGATATCGTGGCGCCAATCGGCAAGGGTCAGCGCGGGCTGATCGTGGCGCAGCCGCGCACCGGCAAGACCGTGATTCTGCAGAACATCGCCCACGCCGTCACCGCCAACCACCCGGAATGCTATCTGATCGTGCTCCTGATCGACGAGCGTCCCGAGGAAGTGACCGACATGCAGCGCTCGGTGAAGGGCGAGGTGATCTCGTCCAC
>Ga0315274_10007012_pt1 | contig 16365 bp, 17 predicted proteins | sample YL17G02_20_MG_FD_203700 | JGI IMG/M metagenome (GOLD analysis project Ga0315274, IMG submission 203700) | Sediment microbial communities from Yellowstone Lake, YNP, Wyoming, USA - YL17G02_20 | ecosystem: Environmental > Aquatic > Freshwater > Lake > Sediment | place: USA: Wyoming | collected...
GAGTCTTTTGTCGACAACCTCGTCGAGGACTTCTTGAGCGTGTGGTGACTTAAGCGACTTCGAGAGTCGGTTGGCTACACCCGCTCTCTTTCGAGCTGAGCTCGAAGCTTGAACTAGCTTTTCCGCGCTTATAGCCGTCTTCTCCATCCGGCTCGCAAGCATCTTCAGAGCCGTCGCCGCCATCAAGGTCTGCGCGCACTTCTGCATGGTGCGCTGCTCGTTTGCTTCAGCAGCAAGTAGCACGTCTTCCCGGAGCGCCAGTACCGCGTCTTTTAGACTGCCCATCAGCTGCGCTCCTTGAGCTTACCAAGGACGGACTTTCCGAAATCCATAGCCTTGGTTTTGGCCTCGGGAGAAATGTTCATCGTCTTGGCTTTATCGGCAGCGTAGTTGATCGCCTTAGCGCCAAACGTTTTACCGGCCTCGATTGCTTTATCCGTGGCGGCATCTTTGACAGCGGTGCCGACTTTGCCGACTAACTCGCCGGCGTTCTGCTTGCGCAGATTGTCGAGGATGCCGAAGCTGGAGAAATTCCCCGGCTTTTTGTCGATGTTCTTGTAGAGATTGCTGGCTTGCCCGGCGACGCTTTTTACGCGGTCCATGATGCCTGCTGTTTTCTCGAGAAAAACATTCATGTCATCATAGGAGATCTCAGGATCGCTTGTGGCAATTGCCCGGAGATCTTGCGCCGTCTTAACGAGAAGCTTAGCGGACTCGGTTCTAAAATCGAGGCGCTTGGCTTCCGCAGCTGTCTTTTCCAAAGACTCGCTATCGACGACTTCCCTTAAGATGTCGTCGGCGAAGCTTTGGACGGAGCTAGTAGTGTCTCGGCGCATCGGTACCCTCAATTAAGCGGCTTGGGCGTCCAGGATCGCTGACATGTCGGCGTAGCCGTGGTTGAAGGCGCTTTCAGCGATCTTCTCCATGGCGTCTTCGTAGCCTTGCTCGAAAGCGACTTTGGTCAGCGCTTCTACCGCTTCGGTTTCGCCGGCTTCGTGGAAAGCTTCAGCGATTTTTTCGAGAGCGTCTTCGAAGCCGTCAGCGCGAAACTGATCGGCCATTTCCGAGATCAGGTCTTCGTAGCCAGCTTCGTGGAAGTCTTCGGCCATTTTTTCCAACAGGTCTTCTGCTCCAGCTTCTTGGAACTCTTCGGACAGCTCGGAAAGAAGTGCCGTTGCACCTTCGCTGTGCTGATGTTGAGCGATTTTCTCCAGAGCTTCTTCGCCGGAAAGTTCGAAGCCTTGTTCAGAGGCTTCTTTGATCATCTCTTCGGCAGCTTCGATAGCTTCTGGTTCGATGTCGTTAAATACTTCGGCAGCTACTTTCTCGTGACGACCGTCGTCGTAGTATCCGCCGCCGCTAGGGGCGTCTTCTTGCACGATGCCCGCAGCTTCTTGGTACTGCGAGAGGCGGGACATAAAGCCGTCGCATACTGCTTGGCCATAAAAGTGAGCTTCTTTTACCAGAGCTTCGGTCTCGGCGGCTTGCACTTGCTCGGCAATTTTTTCTAGGTCGCCAGCGGGAGTTGCCTCGTAGCCAGGCGCAAGTTGCGAGCGGTCAGATGCCGTTTTTTCGTGGCCGCCCGTTCTTCCACGCGCCAGAATTTCTTGCAATTCTTGACGAGCTTGACTGGGCGACGCATGAGCCGAGGCAGTCTTCTCGATCGTTAACGCTTGTGCATCGTTGTCGCTGTCGAGAGATGCAAGAACATCGTTTAGTCTCAAAGTCTGACCCATGGTTAATCTCCCAACGGCGATATTCATAAATACGCGCACGCGTTATTGAATTGAGCTTAGATACCGTAATTCTAGGATTGACGTTTTGATTTCACAAGTCTTTTTCTGAATCAGATACCCATCTTTAGCTTCTTGGCGGCATTTAGTGCCCAGTGGCTTCCGACCACTCCGGCTCCCCCAACAAGTAAGGGGTGATGGTAGGACCACTTGCCAGCAGTATCGAGGTTCTGCTCAAAGGGAGTGCCTGCGGTTCCAGCGGTTCCCGACATCAGACGATCTTCGTAGTATTTGCGGAGAAGAGAGGTTGCAGCGACAGGACCAATGGTAGCCATTAAGCGGTGGTTGCCGTCTTTCTGGTGGTTCTCAAGTTTTTTCTTTGATGCTTCGTAAAAGCCACGAAGACCCGCTTTCTTTTCCATCATCATAACACTTTTTGGGACCATCTCCCCCGATTCTGTTTTGAGGTAGCCCTCGCTCTCGTCTTTGGTAATGGCACCCCGGAGTTGGTGCGCACCCATCGCAAGAGTCGCCAGGCCAGCAATAGGACTTAGCGCGCTGTTTTGTGATTTTAGATAGGCGTAGAGCCCGCCGAGAAGCGCAGTGGTGCCTAGAGCTTTGGCCAGGCGACCCCAGTGCTCCCAGACCGTCGCATCGTCGATCGCTGTTTGGCTTATGGCATACCGAGTCCCTGTTTTGGGGTCTGTCCGGTATTCGCTGTGGAGCATCCCTTTACCGTCACCCCAGGGAAACTGGGGGTCGTGAGCATCGGGAGAAGGCCAGAGGGCGGGGTCCGCCGCTTTCTTGATGATGCCTTCTTCAGAGAGGTCCCGGCTGTCGACTAAATGCTCAATAAGATTAGAGATATTGGCATCTGGTTCGACCTCTTCGAACATCTCGTAGCTTTCCAGCTCCGCCAGCTTCTCGGGATCCTCGCTGGCAAGGGCCTCAAAGATCTCGCCTTGGGCACTGGCAAGCGCTCGCACTTCGCGGGCGTCCAGTCTCATTCCGGTGAGTTTGAAAAAGGCTAGGCAGATAAACTCCGGAGTTGTTAATAAGACTCCGCGTTGTGAAAGAGTTGAGAGGATTTTGTTCATAGGGTACGCGCTGAGGTTTTCGATCGTCTTGCCATCCAGGGGCTTCATGGTCTGAGCGAGATGGTCCAAGGTAGGCTTGTAGGCCTTGATCGCTCTGAACTCGCCGTCGGCCTTTGCAGCAATGGGCTCGCCACGGATAATTTTGTCGATCGCTGAAAGCTTTTTAAAAGCTGCCACCTTTTCGTCGTAACCCATTTCGTCGTCGTAGAGCTGAGCTGACCCAACCACCGGGCCGTCGTCTTCACCGTAGTCGCCGTAGCTCATATGCGCAGCGACCTTCTTGAGCATGTAGCCAGTCTGGTCGGCGGGCCTGAAGACAATAGAGATATCAAAAAATCTGAGCGGGTTTGGATGCACCGCTGGATCGTAGTTGCCATTGATTGCGTAGATCTGGCGGCCATCAGGCAAAATTTTATTTATATTGCTTGGGCCGATAGGGCGGCCTTCTTTATCAAGTTTTTGTTTAAGGTGCTCGCAGTATTCTTCTTTTTTCTTGGCTTTATTACCGCACACCGAACATGTATCGAACGGTATACGTACCCCCATAGAGACCGCTAAGACGTCACCATTGTCGATCCGGTCAATGAGATCTTGAGCTTTGTTACCCCAGATTTCGAGCAGCAGTTCGACGCGGTGCATGCGGTGGTTGTAAAAAGACTTGGCGACCGTACCGAACCACGGATGCCCTTCGGCAAGCTTGTTCTTGTGGTGCTTGAAGATCAGAGCTCCACCGTTAATTTTACCTTCACCGTCATAAGTCGTTTCAAAATTCTTATAGCAACGTAGGAGATCGGCTTCGACAAAATAGTCGCCGTTTTTATTGGCACCCCAATACTCGCCCGCACCCATGGCGATAACAAGGATGTATCGCTTGCCTTCTTTTGGTTTGACATGCTGGATGTAGTCCCAAGCTTCGGACGCTGTTTTTTCCAAGCCATGGCGATCAGCGTGTCCATGGTCAAAGTGTACGACATGAAGCGATGGCTCATGGGTGTCAGCAAAATATTCTGGGATCTGTAGGAGTTTTTTCATCGTTTCTTTCTTCCAGACTTCTTAAGCTTCTCCAGGAGCGCAGCGATGCCCATAAGACCAGCCCCTGTGCCTCCTGCCCCAGCCCCGGCTCCTGCGACCCCGCCGCCAACAGCGCCGGCGAATCTTTTTTTGTAGGTATTCATCGACGCATCTTCAACAGCATCGTCGACTGGAAAGCCGGACTTACGAGCCCTAGTCCAAGCATCTTGCTCAAAGTTTTTTTGTTTGCCTAAGAACGTAGAGCCAAACGAGTTGATATCGTCAATCTCGTCTATTGTTTTTTTCTGAGAACCATGGCCCAACACTTCATGGGCTAAGACGGAGGGGTCACCTTTGGACCCGGAGATTAGCCCTAAGCCTGGCGTGTACATTGAGTCCGTGCCGGCATCGAACGCTTTGTACATGGGAGACCCTAGCCACTCTTTAACAATCGTGTCGGTCTTTGCAGACTTTGGGATCTCGCCGTGGTTTTTCATGCGCTCAACTGTAAACCGGGCCAAGTCTTCTGGGCGAGCCCGACCGGACCCTGGAGACCACTTAGACATGAAGTCCGAGACGTCGACAAACTTGCCAGCTCTTTGCCGATTGGCGACTAGCTGGGCTGCGGCCTTTTGAGCCGGAGCGGACATGTGCTCCATAGCCATGGTCCCAGCTTTAACCCCACCTGCCATGCCACCGCCAGTCACCGCCCCGGCTAGAAAAAGCTTTTTAAAAAAATCGGGTGCGGCCGCTTCTTTATGGAGGCCCAATTGGACTCTCATAAGAGCGGAGACATACCCGGCGTTGTAAGAGTCAGAGATCACTTATTGTCCATAATGAGCTTTTATTTGGGCAAGGGACTTGCCTTCAGATGCCATCGAATTAATGCCGGCTTTGGTCTCGGCATTCATGCGAGATGCCCAGCCGTAGTCACCGTTTCGGTCAAAATTAACGCCACCACTGCCACCGCCGCTTCCACCGCTTCCACCAGCCGACCCGCCGCCGTATGCTGAGCCCGAAGACGCGGGCTTAATGGACGGCCCGGAGCTTGAGTCGAAGCTACCGCCTTTGCTGCCACCTGTGGATTTTTGAAAAGCATTCAGCTGCTTACCAACGGTGGTTTTTAGGCTATCGCCCATACTAGGCATGCTAAACCCGCCGCTGGCTCTGCCAGACATATGCTTAGCGACTGCTGAAGCGCGCTCCCCCTGGCCGGGGGAGGTTCCATAATCGCTCGCATACTTGACGATCTCTTGCAGCGTCTCCAAACACAGTGCGCTGTTCTCGCTGCCGAGCTTGGTGGCTTCATACTTTGCTAAGTCAGACAGATCGCTAGAGTCGATGGCAATCTGGAGTTTGGCGTTAAGCTCACCGATAGCGCCGAGCTTCTCGAGCGTCTTTTCAAGACCAGAAAGATTGACTTGGCTATTTACTGCGCGTGCCAGGTCGGCGCCGCCTTGACGAAAAGCAGCTTCGGCGTACTTCATGACTTGCGGGGCTGCGGGCTGAGAAAGGCGGTGAAGGCCGTAAGCAGCACCAGCAGTGCCGAGGGCAGTAGAAGTCATCGGATTGGCTTTAGCTGCATTTAGGGCCATCGTCCCTGCATTTTTTAGCGCAGGTAGTGCAGCGCCGCCGACCGCTTTTGCAGCCGACCCGACTCCCTGTGCAGTTGGGCCTAGAGACTTTGCCGCTCCCCATAGCCCACGAGCGAGTCCACCAAGCCCAGAGATTTTAGCAAACGAGTCGACGATCGCACTCTTGCGCTCGTAGAGTCTTTGCGAGATCTCGGCAGTCTTCTCGAAACTTTCAAGCACATCAAGCTGACCAATCATGTTGGCTATGCGGACGTACTGGCCGTGGGGAAGTGGGGGGACGTCAAACATGGTCCACCCCTCTTAGCGTGCGCAGAGCGTGTAGACCCTTGGCGATTTTTCTGAACGATGCGCGCTTCTCGTAAATGCTCTCGCCAAGCAGCTGAACTGCGTGCTCAATCGACAGCTCAGGCGGCATTTCTCGTCCGGTCTTGACCGTCTCAAGAGCAGCAGCCATCTTGTGTAGGCCCGTCGTGCGGATTGTCTCAAGAGCTTCAGGAGTTAAAAAAAGTGCTGGGTTTACGTGGTTCATCTCTTGCCACCTCTCGATTCGGAAATAAATTTCTGGGTCTCAGCAAGCTGCTTGGCAGTCTGGAAGTCTAGTCCGCCGTTGGGGCCAGTCGTGAGAGCATTACGGATCACGGACTGCATTGTCCGGTGATCCTTGGCGACGTCAGGCGCGAACGCGTAGACCGTCTCCATGGTTTGGTGCATCATATTCTTTAGGTGCGGGTCCTTATAGGCCTCCGCGATGACGTCGTCTTGTTTGCGTAGATTTTCAAAGACGTCATACATTTTTGGACGGACATCTCGTTCTTTTTTCTGGGCTTCAAGCTTCTTGACCTGCTCTTTGCCTTCGTATTCAGCCAAGGCCTTGCCGTGTATTTCCTCGGCGTGCGCAAGAGCTTGCGGCGAGAACATCTTAGCTGCTGCTCGGTGGCCAATCATCTGAAGCACCGGAGCAGCCATCTGCGTGATCATCGGGAAAAGAAGCTTCTCGGTGAGCATGTTCGTTACTGTGCCTTTGGTGGTAAGGCTGCCGCCTTCGGCAATTTTTTCGAGATCATGCATACGTAGTGGCATAGCTTCCTCGCTCAGCTTATTAAACGGATTGTATTTGGCGGTACCAAACGCTGACGGCGCCGTTGAAATGTATGGGCTAGAGCGAGCAGCGTGGTATGCATCGCCGCTTAGGACGTGGCCGATGTTTTGTGCCGAGCCGTACGCGCCAATGAGACCAAGGGACGTATTCACGGGAGCACGACCAAACTGGCGAGCTAGCATGCGACCAGCAGGCAGGACACCGCCTCGTATGGCCATATTAGCGCCAGAGGCTAAACCGCCGATAGCCAGGCCTGCGCCGGCTCGAAGCGGGATCGACAGAGCTTTTGCAGTACCGAGTGCTCCGTAGTTGATGGCACTACCCACCATATTCGCTGCGCCACGCAATGGCCCAGCAGCGTTCCACAGCTTACCAAGATCTGCGCCGACACCTTCGACGCCAGCGCCAATAAGGTTGCCGGCGGGCTTACCCAGTTTGGACGCAAGAGACAAGGGGGTCGTGAACCACCCGGCGTCCTTCTCGAAAGCAATTTTTTCGAGGTCGTCAAACCGCACGGACGCTCCTTAGACGCTCTTTGGCGATCTTGTGGGCACTAGCGTATTTTAATTGGTCTTGCTTGCACTCGACCATCTTGGCAAAGAGCGTGTGCTCGGGCGTGTTGTCATCGATAAAAACCCGTGAAGCAGCCTTCTCTAGGTCGTAGACCTCCGTCTTGCAGCGGGTGACTTTGCGCAAGTCTTCGATCAGCGGCATGACGCCTAAGCCGTGGAGGTGTAGGGCGGTCTTTTCAAACTCTCGGTAGTCGGGGCCGTAGTCTCTTCTAAACTCCGAAGCCAGCTTGTCCAGGCCCTCTTGGTACTCGTGCTCCAGCTCATAAATTTTATCGTGAAACTGCTGGGCGACTTTGCGCAGGCGAAACTCTACGACTTCTCTTTTGGGTTTTGCTACGTAGAGATCATCGACGGCTTCGGCGGTTTTTTCTCGCACAGACTTGGCGTCTTCAGGATACTTTTTAGCGTGCATCATGTTCGGAATATCTGAGAAGAAATCTCCGCCATCACCACCGCCACCACCGGTGACCGTAATCTTGGTGATGCTGATGGTCTTGCCACCTTTGGCACCCGGCTTGTAGTAGTCGTCTAGGACTTTCTTAGGGTCAGCGACATCGAACTCGATGTTTTTTTCGCGGTTGGCCGGGTCCTTGAAAAGCTTGAGGAACGCCTTGACGTTCGACATCTCGACTAGACGCTTGATCTGGTCGGGGTTCATGTCGTGTTCTTTGGCGATCTTTAGGATCGAGCTATTAAGCGGCTCTTGGCGAGCAGCAAAGCTGTCGACGATACCGTCTGCCATCGATTCGTAATCTTCTTTTTGCAGATGCATAATTACCCCTGTACCACGCTGTCTGGTGGGAGCTCGTCGATCTTTTTAGTAGCTGGGCCCGTTTCAAGAATGACCAGGAATTCAGACAAGAAGTCGCCTTGATGCCCGCTTTCAGATTTCGATAGCGAGTCATTAAACGATTTAAGAAGGGTGCCCCACTGCTTAGCTTCTTTCGCCGTATCGCTGCGTAGCATAGCTCCACTGGCCTGTTTCACCATGGCGTACGAGAACGCCTGCATCTTCTTATTGATTTCAGACGGGGAGACTTGTAGATCGCCACCACTGAAATGCGAAAGAAGATAGTAGTAGCCCTCGGTGACGGCCATCTTTTTAGTGATCCGCTCGACCTCATCGGTGAGTTCCGAAATGTAGTCAAGCAGATCGAACTGGTCGGCAAAGACGGTGGTGTCGAAAAAATATTTTGAATAATTTTCTACCACGCCTTTTTTGACCTTCATGTTCTCGACAATTTTTTCTGTGCTTCCATCTGGGGATATAAGCATGGCTTCAAGCAGGTACCGGCTCTGACGCTTACGCTCATACAAATCAAGAGCCCGCGAGAGCTCGTTCTCGACATACGGAAGTTTTTCTTGACGCTTGTAGAGGAGTTGTACGAGGTCATCGTCATGTCTTAGTAGCTCCCCTCCTCCGGTCTCGACGATCTTCTCAGCTGCTAAAAATTTATGGTTCGGACACTGCATCGAAACAAACTCGTCTGACTTTCTTACATGCCGGACTCATCAGGCATTGAAGACGCCTGACGGTTGATCTTGATAAGGAGTGAGCCAATGCCTTTGAACACAGTGCGCAGTGACTCTTCTGTCGTGTAGTAGGTCTCATCGCCGAGCGCTTGCTTGGTCTTGTTACCCCGGATCCAGAAGGTCAAAAGCATGCGTCCGGTCGAGTCCATGGCTTTTTCAAGGGTCGGCGAATGCACGGCGAGCAGTTCACGGATGTCTGGGTTCTGGGACAGGCTGTTAAGCGCCCCCAGCGAGTAGAGCTCCGGGTCTCCCGTCTGCATGCCGGCTTGCATCATGGCCTGGTCAGGCTGTCCGCCGGGTTGACTGGGCTGACCCGGTTGCCCTGGCTGGCCGGGTTGACCACCTTGGGCTTGCTGCTGTTGTTGGGCCATTTGCTGGATCATCTCCGGCGGCATCTGTGTGCCGTCAGAAGACCCACCGAAAATTGAGGCCCTCTTCTCGTTTGGGTAGACTAGGATCTTAGTCGAGTCTCCAGCGAGCTTGAGCTGCTTGAACTGATCGACGCAGGTTTTCATCGAGACGCCGAAATCTTCGGCTAGCTTGACCGAGGCCTCCCGCAGATCGCCCGCTGGACGGCCATTGATCGCGTACTCACCAGCCCCTAGGCTCGCGATCTTGACCGGTGTAGCGTCTTTTTCGGTCATCTTTTGCTGGACGAAATCCAAGACCTGCTTCGGCGTCTTAAGATGCCGGTTGTCGTGGAGTTTGTCGCCGAGCTTCACGACCAGGTAGGACGGCGGGATAATCACGGTGCTGCCGCACTTTGGCTTCACCATGCGCCCAGTATGCGTCGCCGAGTGTACGATCTCGTAATCGACGTCTCTTTCTTTGCTCTTTTCCCGGTAGATATTTTTGTTCAGGTCTTTGAAGTCGTTGTACTTGATGTACTTCTTGCCGCCGCCGGGAGTGGACTGTGTCGCATCGACGTAGCGCACTTCGGTACCGGAAATGATATTTTCGTGAGTCTTCACGAACATGATGTTTGACTTAGTGACTGGCCCAGCTTTTTTGACACCGAACACCTGATCGGCGACCTTGCCTTTAAAAGCGCTGTTTGGCGCTGGCGACGAGATCAGGTGGTGCGTATGAAAATAGTCGCCATCCTCTAGCACGACCAAGAAATTTTTAGGCTTCTGGTGTTCCGTATACGTCCTGCCGACTGTCATCGGTGTGTGTACCGGATCATCGAACCAAGAGGATTCCAGCTTATCTGGCTCGACGATGATCAGCGCCGGCGCATTGGTGCCGTCGCTCATATAGATGGTATAGACCCCCGACTGGCTGGGCTCTTCCAAGACCAGCTTCATGTCCAAGCCGTAGGCATGGTTCAAGTCAATTCGGTTGTCTTTGTAGGCAAAGCCGTCCCTGGCCATCGTCTTGACCGCTTCCTTGGTCTTGACGCCGAAAACTTTTTTGATTTTATCACTGGGATCGTCAAGGGAAACCGTCTCTAGCTTGACGGTCTCTTTTGCTTCTTTGACGAGCGCAAGAGGGCGCAAGGCCGACTTGAGTTCCTCAAGATCAAAGTTCTCAGCGGCGAACTTCATGAACGACTTATTATTTTTGAGCAGGTCAGCATACTGCTTTTTGCTCTGGTTACTCGCTGTTTTTAGCATCTCCAGATGGTTAATATCCGAGAGATCCATAGCGTAGACATTGCGCCCGTCGATCGGCGGGCGAATCATGGAGGTGATGTCGACGTCAGAAGACATCAGGTCCGGTGTCTTAGCCCCCTCACCCATTGGCTGACGTGCAGTGGACAAGACGATTTGCACCCAGTCTTTGTTGAACGGGAGAAAACGGTCCATGCGTTTGGAGTAGCAGATCTCCATAGGCTTTAGGGAGTTCTCGGTCATGACTACTGGGATATAGATCGTCTCTGTTTGGTGCTGGAGGATAAAAGCACCTACAGCATCCCCGGTTTCGATGGAGCTTTTGATGACTTTAAAAGTAACCACTGACGGGGTCAGTTCGGGAAAGCGTGCGGTGAAAACGCTGTACGCTTGGTCGCGAAACGCGCTTTCATACGCTTGCTCGCGTTCGTCAGAGATACCCTCTTGCGAGATGTAGTTCTTGCTCTGCGCCGGCGGCTGGCCCTGGTTCTGCTCCGGAGACATGGGATTCGGTCCCGGCGCTGGGGGCATCGGGTTGGCAGCATTTCCCATTAGGCCGTTCATTGGCATGGCGTTCCTCTCTTGGTCAGATTCAAATCACTGTGCTGCACCGGCCGGAGGCATTTGTGACCCTTGCGCTTGCGGCGGTGGCGGCAAGGGTGGTTGCCCAGCGCCGCCAGCCGGAGCTTGGGCTTGGGCTTGCTGCATCCCTAGGTTCTTCGCGTCTGCTTGCTGCTTCATCTCGGCTAAGACTTGAACGACCTTCGCCGCCCCTTCGATGTCCTTGTCGGTCAGACCAGACTGGCCCACTGCGTCGACTTCTTCTGGCGCCGCTTGGTCGCCACCACCAGCACCGGGGTTCCCGCCGGCTCCAGGCGGTTGTCCTGGTGGCGGCTGCATTGCTTGCATGGCAGCGGCTTGGGATGGGTCTTGCGACGGCGGTTGAGCGCCAATGGCGCCGGACAAGTCCGCTGCGACTTTTTCCATAGCACCTGCGAAATTATCAAATTCGCAGATCCCAGCTTCTTGCAGCGCAGAGCCAACACCACTGATGTAGAGCTTCGAAAGTATATCGGTCATTTGACTACCCCCATCGCAGCGTTGACCATGGACTTCGGCATCGAACGTTTTGCCGAAAGATTGACGTTTCGGTTCTTGGTCGAAAGACCGCCGAAGTTATCGAGGCTACGAGTAAACTCAGGAGGAGCAACGGCTTTGTTGACCATATTACCTGCTGTGTCAGCAGCAGACGGTATGGCCACACCGAGCTTCTCGAGCGCTGCTACGATGCCCGCTTCGTAAGCCTCGCTAAGCATTAGAGTCTCGCCAAGAAGTCCGAGAGAGAAGCTTGCTTCTCATGCTTCGGGTGGTCCTTTTCGCTGCCGATCGTGCCGCCCTTGGTCGCCGTTTTCCCTGGCTTACCGTAGACGTTCGGGCGGTGCGCGGTATTGGACACAGCGTTGGACAACTCTTTGTCGAGGTCACGATGCACAGCGCCTTGGGCGTCGGCATCGGGGTGGCCCTTCTCGGAGCCGATCGTTCCACCCTTGAGGCCAGTTTTCCCTGGCTTAGGGCTAAACACATCGGGGCGCTTGGCGGTGTTGGCGACCGCGTTGCTCAGTTCTTCGTCCTTGTCTGTCTTGCGAGCGCTGCTTTCGCCACGGGCAACTTTGCCAGGCTTCAAGCCAGAAGAGACTAAGTTATCACCAGGCTCAAGGCCTGCGAGCTTAGAGATTTCTTCGACCGCTTCTTCAATGTGCGCGATCTTTTCTTGCTCGTCGTCGCACTCTGCCATTTTGGAAAGAGCGATGGCGATAGTGTCGGTGACTTCCGGTGTAGCGCCGTCGGTAGCTAGCACGCCTTCGTTTCCGCCGAGTTGCTCGAGCGCATAACCGAGAGCTGCGGCGTCTGCTTCAGCGACCTTTTCATTTTCGTAGGCCAGGACATCACGCTCAAGCATGCAGTTCCGGACGCCAACCACGTACGCTGTCGCAATCATGGAATCACTCCTATGGTGAAAAATATGAGCGAGTGTCCAAACGACGGCTCGCGGATTACATGTCAAGAAAGATGATCTATTCGCAATTACTACAGATTTTAGGCTAACTACTGCGAGCCAACAACCAATTTCTCAGTTTGCTGGCCTCCAATATTGCTGGGGGTCTGATTCTTGGTTAGCAAGCTCGTTGGAGGGCGGTGGAGGCGGAAGTGGCTGACGCTGACCCATTGGGCTTAAGTTAAACACGCGATCTACCTGGCGACCCAGGTGCTTGCCGCCTTCGGCCAGTGCAGTTGAGCCTGCGGCGCCGCCGACAAGTCCAAGCGGCATACCGGCGACCATCCCAACGGTAGAACCGAGACTTTGCCCGATATTTGCACCAAGGCCCTCGTCGGGAGCGACCGGGTTCTTGCCGGTTAGGACACCGCCCATCTCGTAGGCGGGCAGGCCGACAAAAAATCCCTTGTGCAACGCGTTCCTGCCGTACCAGTTGGCAGCCAAGGCGGGGTGATTCCTCAGAAAATCCATAGCTCCCATTTGGTTGATGTCGCCCATGGTCTTGAGCTGCTCGGGGGTTGCACCGCGCATAAACTCGCCGACATTCTGTTTGGCCTTGCCGGCTTGAACGTGTGCGTAGAGATCTGCTCTGGTAGGCTTTGGGCCTTTGAACTCTTGTGCCAAATAACTCAAGAGCCCGCGCTTCTTAGCGACCGGGTCTCCGGTATTTTTATCGTACTTCAGCATACCTTTGAGAGGGCCACTCTCGTGCGTGTCATGAACGACACCCACGTTTTTAATCCCGTGCCATGGATCCCACTTCTCAGGGATGACTTTGCCTTTGAGGGCTCGCTCTGGGTGAGTCTTGCCGCCCATCGCTAGGTTCCAGGTGCCCTTACCAAAGTTTTTTACGGCCTCGGGAACAAACGCCGTCTTTTCCATTTCGGCGTGTTGCTCAAGGACCGATTGGATAAAAGTTTTACCGCTCATGCTTGCTGCCTTTATGGCCAAGATGATTAGCTGCGTAATGGATGCCGGCTGTCCCGGCCACCGCTGGCGCTGCGTAAGTAGCAAAGGCCGGAAGCAAAGTTTTAAGACCGCTGGAGATACCTTTGCCACCCTTTAGTTTATGTAAAGCCTTAAGCGCACGCATCGAGGCTCGGCCCTCTTCCATTAGCAGGGGGAGGCGTGACGCAGCGTAAACGGGAGCTGCGTAATCTCTGGTGTCTTCGTGCCCGAGAAGTCCTAAGCCAGCAATCGTACCGCCGTTCTTCAAGCCTTTATTTGTAGCAAGTCTCTGTAAAATTGAGTTTCGCCCGGAGGCATGGCCAAGCTCGTGCGCCAGGATCTCAGGGCTTTTCGAGGCGACCATGATCTTGTGGGATCCCGGGTTATAGTGGTCGGCGATGCGTTGCATCATCGCAGGTGTGCCGGTCAGTTCTTCCGTAGACCTGACCCCGACGTCTCCCATGTGCGGATAAAGCTCGCGCATGGTTTTTTTGACATCATGCATTTCACGGGACAAGCCTGAACCAAGCTTGTGCGGGTTATTCTTCGCCCGGTGGTGATGAAGCGCTAGAACAGGCAGCGCTGCTGCTGTCCCTGCTATCTCGCCGCCAAGAGATAGACCTAAGCCTTTTAGTGGCGTCTGGACTTCATATCCGCCTTCGTCCTGGTGTTTCGCAGAGGATTCTTTGAGAAGATCCAATGCTTCGGCGTAGCTATACATCAATAGTGCCCTTTATGAATGTCACTGCCAAAGTTTTGACCGCCGTAAATCATGGCGGCATATGGCGACGACCCGTGGATGTCAGAGCTCCAGTTTTCGGCCGCACCCCTGATGAGCGTGTCTTTGATGCGTCGGTGCGCCATGCGTGAGACCCAGTCTTGGCCTAGCAGGGGGACTTGCTCGAGCGGCTTCATGATCGGATCGTAGGTCGCAGTCTTGTCGGTTATCAAAACGGTTTTAAGGCCGGCCTGTCTAAGTGAGTCGTGTATCTCGGGAGTGATGGGAGTTCCTGCGGCGTAGTGAAGATACTCGTCGCCGAGACGCTTCCCAATAAGACTTGCTCCAAGGGGATGAGACTTGGCGCCGTCGGCCAGATGTTCCCGGACAGAGTTATATGGGACGATGTCGCCTTTGATAAATTTACCATCCTCGTCCCCCTCGGTGACTTTCACGTGGTTGAGCGAGTTACGCACTAGCAGTTCCACGTGCCTCTTATCTATATCGACGCCGCTTTCTTTGTAGATTTGGTAGATCGTGTTCTTCATATAGTCCCTGCCGGACCCTAACCCTTGAAGCTCGACGACCTGCCTAGGGTTTTTGATCCCGTCGGAGAGGGCGAATCCTGGCACAACGCGCTCGCCTTTTTTAACGAGGATCTCTCTTTTGGGCGGTACGTAGTGCGGCGTATCGCCGATCATGACCGTGGCGCCGCCTTGCGGGGATTTGGAAATGCTAGAGACTGTCCCAGCGTGCTCAGCCAAGACTGCCTGGTCTTTAAAAATCTCAGGAATACCGACTAACTGACGAAAGCCGTGGGTTCCCACGAGCTTTGCCTCGTCAGCGCGTGCCATCTGGCCGCCGTGCTTCGCCGAGAGTACCATCTGAGTCAGAGGTTCAGAAAGCATCTGCGCGCTGCGCATACCGACGTTGACGCCGATCGTATGCATCTGGCCTTCATTATTATGGCCCCAGCACTTCTGGCAGACACCTGGGTGATCTTGGCAAGTCATCGGAGAACGAACGAGTATGCTGCTGTGCTTTGCTTTTTGCAGAGAGCGAATATAGTCGTCGGTGATTAGTTTGTTGGTCTTAGCTTCGTAGCGGTCGACGATATGGGAATCATCTAGCCGGTAGTCAAGACCGTTGGTGGTCCCACAGTCTGGCTTGGTGATTATCGAGTTATTGAGGACGTTGGTGATTACCTTAGAGCTATCCCCTGGCAGTGCAGTAGCCAGCTGAGTCTGTGCAAGCTCCCGGCGACTCTCGCCAGCCGTTAGCCAAAACTCCGCTGGGCTTAAGCCTTCGGAGTAGCTTTTTGAGATCAGGTACGGGAGCGGAAGATCCCCCGGCCCTTTGGCAACGACTGGTGAAAAGACAGTTTTGAGAAACTGTCCGGGCTTTCCTCGAGAGCCAGATTCAACTTGCCGTTGAAGAGAACCTTTATGCCTTGTTCCGAGTGCAAGGCCCTCACTTTGGGCTTTGAGTAGTCGTTCAATAATTGCTTTGTCGTTTGTGAGCTTACCAATATCACGCTTAGCATCTCCAATAAGTTTATCACGCGCTGCGTAGTCCGGCGTAATATCGTCCAGACCTACCGAGACGCCTTCAAACGTTGCCATCATATCACCGACTTTTTTCACATTCTGAACGATGTCGGGATAGAGTTCGGGTCGGTCTTTAGCTATGCGAGTCAGGTGTTTAGTCAAAGACTTCTTATCGAGAGTGCCCTTTAGGTGGTACTCAGGTGGGATGCCTTCGTTGATCAGGTGCTCGACAAAAGTCGTCATTAGGGCTTCTTCGCTGCTTTCTTGACGTTCTTCTTAATATCAACGACGCCGTCGACTCGGACATCTGCTAGCATTTCAATGGTGGCTAAGGCCAACCCTTCGCCGGCAAGAAGCTCTATGCTTAGCCTCTGAACGCCCACAAGCGGTTGGCCGTCGAGCATCAGCACGGCATTGCGGCCAGACACGGGGAACTTCGGATCACGCGGGGCCAGCTGGATTCGGTGATGGTCTGGTGCCGGCTTTTCTTGCGGCTCTGTCATACCGTCACCTCAGGGCTGTTTGCATTGATCTTCGCTAAGTCTTTGACCGATGCCGACTCGGAGAACTGCTGCTTATTCATCATCTTGTTGTGCGTGCGCATGGCGCTATCAAGTGGGTTAGGCCAGCCCCGACGGATGACATCGACGATGGCTTCTTCTTTGTTAGCGGGCCCTTTTATTGAGTTTGGGTCGTCGTCTTTGTTCATTGATATTTCGTCTTCGGCGTACTTGTAGCCTGCTTCATAAGCTTTCTTGAGCATGCCGCCTTCAGTCGGAGGCCTGCGCAGCACCGAGTCGTGCATGTTTGTCAGCGCTTCATGCGTTGACTTATGAGACTTGT
>Ga0315274_10007013_pt1 | contig 16365 bp, 15 predicted proteins | sample YL17G02_20_MG_FD_203700 | JGI IMG/M metagenome (GOLD analysis project Ga0315274, IMG submission 203700) | Sediment microbial communities from Yellowstone Lake, YNP, Wyoming, USA - YL17G02_20 | ecosystem: Environmental > Aquatic > Freshwater > Lake > Sediment | place: USA: Wyoming | collected...
AAAGTAAGACGGTTGCGCTTATGGCGGAATTGGCAGACGCGCTGCTTTGAGGTGGCAGTGGGGCAACCCGTGCAGGTTCAAGTCCTGCTAAGCGCACCACTTTTCTTAAGGAAAATGATGGTTTTGCTGAATCCCGCACAGATTCCGCACAGAACCCGGCTGAATCCGAGGGGCGCAAGGTGAAGTTCCCCCTCACCATCCGGTTTCGGCGCGCTGAGGCCAGAATCTACGGCAAGAGCAAGCACTATCCGTTCTACCGCGTCGGCTACTACGTGGCCGGCCAGCGCCGCCTCAAATCCTTCCGCACCTATTCCGAAGTCAAGGCCGAGGCGGATCGACTCGTCCGCGAGTTGGCCAACGGTTCGCAAGCCGCAGCCCTGAGCGGCGGCCAGGCCCGCGATGCCCTTGCCGCGCTCGAACGGCTTGAAGGTTTCCGCCGGCAAACCGGGCGCACCGTGTCCCTGCTTCGGGCCGTCTCAGAGTTTGTCGAGGCGGCTGGCCAACTGCACGGGCGCACCCTGGCCGAAGCGGTTGAAGGTTATCAGAACACCGTCGCCAGCGTGAAGCGGAAGGACGTTGCTGAGGCCGTCGAGGAATTCATCGCCGCCGATGAACCACGCACCCAGGCGGCTGAAGGCCAGCGGGCGCAACTGTCCGCGAAGTACGCCTATAACCGCGCAATCCAGCTTCGCCGCTTCGCCAGGGCGTTCCCGAACACCGCCGTTTCCGATCTGGCCAAAGAACACCTTGATGCCTTCCTGGGATCTCTGGGCGAGTTCTCCGCCAAGAGCCGCAACCACCACCGGGCCGCCATCCGGCAGTTCCTCCAATGGTGCGTTCGCAAAGACTACCTGGCCGCCACGCACCGCTTGGGCGAGGCCGATGCGATGCGCCCGGAGCGGGCGAACACCGCCGAAATCCTGTTCTACACGCCGAAGGAGTTCCGGGCGCTGCTTGAAACTGCGGAAGGCACGATGCGGGCAATGGTCGCCATCGGTGGCTTGGCCGGATTGCGCACCGCCGAACTGCTGCGGTTGACGTGGCAGGACGTTTGGCGCGTGCCAGGACATATTGAAGTCACAGCCGCCAAGGCCAAGACACGGCAAAGGCGCTTGGTCGAGATGTGCCCGGCCCTGGCCGCCTGGCTGGAGCCCTTCCGCATCTGCACCGAGGGCAGGCTCTGCACGTTGCATGATGTCATCTGGCAGCAGCATTTCCTGAAGCTCTGCGAACAGGCGGGGATGAACCGCAAGCCCAATGGCCTGCGTCACGGCTTCTGCACGTATGCCTTCGCGCTGCACGGCGAGGTTGTCGCGGCGCAGTGGGCAGGCAACAGCCCTACCCAGTTGCACGCGCACTACAGAGGCTTGGCGACGAAAGCCGAGGCCGAGAAGTGGTTCATCGTCGCGCCGGCTTTGGCCGCCAACATCGTGCCGATGAGCGAAGCGACGCCAGCAGGCCGGTGACACTCAGAAAGCAGCGGGGGAGCTGTGCGCAAAGAACCGAAGAATAAAGCCGCCGCCGAATCGCCCGCTCAGCCCGCAGCGCGGAAACTTCCATCCGTCCCTGCTACGATAAGCCCGGGTGGGGCAGCCCGACCACCTGGCGGCTTGCGGTGCCGGTCGTACTGGCTGAACGATGGGCGCCTTGGAATGGCCATCGAACTCTCCGACCGATTTGCCTCGGAAGTGGAAGCCAAGAAGGCCGCAGACGAATTCTTCGCTGATCTCCGGGAAGTGCAAAATTACCGGGAAGTTGAATGGGAGGTAACACACTCCACAGCACTGGGCGGCGAGACGTTCAATCAAACGATTGAAGCCCTTCTGCGCGACCAGTGCGACCGGTTCGCTGCGGATCTGGGGATAACAGAGCTTTGGAAAGAAAGCCAGACTTGGAGGCCAAGTTTCCAGAGGGCCTGGAGTGCCTGGCGGGCGGCTTGGGACAATTGGGTTGGCGGCAGCCGCCGATTCCCGGAAACGAAGGGTCCAGCCTCGACACAGTACCTCTGGAAGCAAAAGCAGTTTCTTGCGGCCTTGCGGATCGGACGTGGCAACAAGCCTGAATTCTACCGGAATAATGCTTGGCTGTTGTGGTGCGCCGCGCGCCAGGGTGACGTGAACTTCTTCAGGCGATTCGCACAAGCGCAGCGGCGCACGGTGAACGAGCGCAACGTGCAATTTCGCCTGATGACCGCTTGGATGCCTGCCGCGCTCTGGTCCTGCAACCAAGACGTGGTAGCGAAGTTCATGCGGGACAAAGCAAACGCTTGGGGCTTGCTTCAAGGTAAGGATGGTTCTACCGACAAAGGGCCGCCTGGCAATCCCGGTGAGGCCGTGCGCCGCGCATGGCAGTTGCTCCGCCTCTGGCACGACGAAGACTACCGCATCACGGATTTCGATAGCAACTGGCAACCCGTCTTCCGCCGTTGACGTACGCCGCACCCACAAGGTGCGAGCGCCCTCCCTTTGATTCCTCGCGGCGACGGCACCGCGCATACGTGCAACGCTATGCACGGATGCAAACGAAAGTCCAACAAACCGCACCGCCGGCCCACCTGGGATTTATTGACGAAGCGGAACTGCTACGGCGCTTGCCGTTGAGTCGGCGCTCGCTATCGAATCACCGCAATGCCGGAAAACTCCCGTTTGTGAAGTTGGGGCGACGGGTCCTCTATCATTGGGCAACGCTGGAGTCCGCGCTGCTACGTCAGCAACGCGGCGACGCGCGGCGGTGAGCGGCCTCGCCGCGGAAGTGGCGGCCAACCATGACCTCACCGCTTACCACCGTCGTTTCCTTTGGCGCGGACATCACCAAACCGAGTTGTCTTGAGACGCGCTCGGTTGGTTCCCTTCTCAATGACATCCGCGGTGGCGCTTGGCGCGAGCCTGTGGAGCGAGTCCGCCTACTGCCGATGGACTCACGAGAACAACAGCAGGCCAAGCGCGAGCTGCCCTATTGCACGTGGGCTGGCGAGTTCAGCCGGCGCTCAAAAAACGGTTTGCTCCGGCACTCAGGACTGGCCGGCGTTGACCTGGACGACCTGGACGATGCCCGGTGCGTTCGCGTGATACAACGAGCTGTCGCTGATCCTTTCTGCGCGGCTGCGTTCCGTTCGGTGCGCTTCACCGGAGTCCGTCTGCTGTTCCGCATTCCACCCTGCACAGCCAAAACGCATGACCTCCTGTTCCCACAGGTTGCCCAGCACGTCCAGGAGATCTACGGCGAAAAGGCCGACCCCACTGGTTCGGACGTATCCCGCGCCTCGTTCATCAGCTACGACCGCAACTTATGGATTCGTGGCGATGCTGAGCTGCTGCCAGTCAGTTTGCCCCCGGCTTGTGGCCGAGTGCACACAGACATCTCTGGATGTCACTCTCTGTGTGCACTGCCTGTTTCCGGCACTCTTGATTCCCGTCCGGCATATCGGCTGGGGGCACTGTGGGCGTGGTCTTCGCTCAAGGAAGACGGATACGTTTACACGCACGGGACTTTGCTGCGGTTGGGTTTAGCCTGTGCTGTTTTGGCGGAAAAGTGGGGCGTCTCGCTGAACGGCACCATCATTGACGACGCGTTCGATGGCTGGTGGCAAACGCACCAACGACGTGGTCATCGGTTGCGAAGTTCTCGCGGCGAATACCTGGACGAGTTGAAGATCATCGCAAAGGATGTCGTCACCAAGCCGTGGTTTCGTGGGGCTGCCAACCACTGGTCGCAGTGGACTCATCACCCTGCATTTCCTGTCGAGGGCACGCCCGAGGACCGGCTGCGCTTTGTGATCCGTGAACACTGTGATGTTGCGGGCCGTGAGTTCTTTTTGTCTTCTCGTGACGTGGCCTTGGTGGCGAAGGTGAGTTCCTACTCGTATGGCGCGCGTTTGCTTCGTCGATTGCTCAAGCGCGGATTCATCGCACTGGACAAACGCAGGAACCGCAAGCGTTCCCGGTATCAGGCATTGCACTTCCGGCTCGTCACATGACAAGAATTAGCGCAACGCCGGCAGAATCCAGACAAGTTCGGATTTCCGTGCACCTGCTGCACCCCAGCCCAGAGAATGGCGAGTTGTATTCCGACACCGAGGAAAGTCTGGCTGAGTTTGCCGAGCACATCAAACGTGATGGGGTGCTGGAGCCGCTGCTCATCACCAAGGACTATTTCGTGGTGTCTGGCCATCGGCGTCTGGCTGCCGCACTGAAGGCGGGTCTCGCCGAGGTCCCCTGCCGCAGGTTGTCCCTTAAGCGATCAGATATCGAGACTGAGGCATACGTGAAGCTGTTGCGCGAGTTCAATCGCCAGCGCTCAAAGACCATCCACGAGATCCTCCGCGAGAGTGTGGTCGATGCCGATCCAGAAGCGGCCTACGTATCGTTAGTTGAGACGAGGGCCAAACGCGCGCGCAACGGTCATGGGGTGTTTGAGATCGAGGGAGCGAAACACCGAGCCAGGATCAGTGAGAACAAACAGCCGATGCTGGAGGCTGCTTTGAGAGCCATCTCGGAGCGCCGTGAGTTCCATCCATTATCCGTCCGCCAGGTTCATTACTGTCTGCTCTCAAACCCGCCTTTGCGCCACGCCAGAAAGCCGGACAGCGTTTATCGCAATGATCGTGCGTCTTATGGGGATCTTTGCGACCTGCTGGCGCGAGCGAGGATTTTTGGTTTATTGCCGTGGTCCGCGATCAAGGACGACACGCGACCAGTCTCTGTCTGGAACACTGCGCGACACGTTGGCGAATTCGTAGCCGAGGAATTGTCGGGTTTGTTTAACAACTACTGGCGCGACTTGCTCCAGTCACAACAAGACCACTTTGAAATCCTGATCGAGAAGAACGCGTCACTGTCTGTGATCGAGGCCGTGGCGATGAAATACACCATTCCCGTCACGAGCGGTCGTGGCCAGACGAGCAAGGTGGCGCTCTGGCAGATTGCTGAACGGTTTCGGCGGAGCGCGAAACAGCGGCTTGTGCTGCTGTTGCTTTCTGACTTTGATCCCGAGGGGGACTGCATCTCCAACGCCAACGCAAAATCGCTGCGGGACGATCTGGGCGTGGTTGAAGAGCAGCTTGTCCCCGTGCGCGTGGCGCTGCGACTCGATCAAGTAGAACGGTACAACTTACCCCGTTCACTGGAGGCCAAGGAAACCAGCACGAATTACGATGCTTTTGTGAATCGGCATGGTGTGACGTATGCAGTCGAGCTGGAGGCATTGAGTCCACAGCATTTGCAGGCCGAACTCGACCGCGCCATCCGAGCGCACATCGACGTGGGCGCTTTCAACCACGAAGTCGAGCTGGAGAAACAGGAAGCATCCAGTTTGCAGGCACTGAAGCGTCGTGCGCTGCAATTCCTGCCACAACTGACGCACAGCTAGTTAGTGCGTCAGGCGCTCGCCGGCAGAGTGGGTAAGTCGGAAACCGGCTCAGAACTGGACACCGGGACGCTTTCCGGCAGTGCTGGCTGGACACCTTGGCTGGACATACTCACCAGCATGTTCTCAACCCGCCCAACCGTGATCAACTGCTGCGGTGGCTCCGTCTGCCAGTCGAACACCTTGTCGGCGGTCTCGGCGATGGTCCGGGCGACGACTGCCCGGCCTTGGCGCTCCCGGTTATTCGCGAGATCGGCAACCGACGCTGGCGGGCACTCAGTCAACAGGGCGGCCTGCCGCTCAACTTCCTCCGCAAGCAGGTTTCTGGTGTCACAGTCACGCTGCGCCAGGCTTTTTGTGACGGCCTGTGACACAGTCGCCAATGCGCCTTCACGCAACTGCCTCGAGGCGTGGCGGTGCGCTCGTTGGCGCAGTGACGCTTCTGTGACACCGAGTTTCTCGGCAATCATGCGATACCCGACACCCTGGACAAAAAGCATCTGCGCCAGCGGCCAATCGACGCCCTGTAAAGGTCTTGGCATGGTGGAATCTACACGCACTCGCCCGAGCCTGCCAAAGGATTTTGAAGCTGGTGCGCGCTGCGGAGAGAATTTCTCATTGCCAAGCGAGTCCACAACTGTCCAAACTCGTCAGATAAAGCGGAGAATTGTTGTGAAGAATTCGCTCGTCGTTGCGACGAGCAAAAGCCAGGAGTCCAGAACATGAAACCAGCACTCAGCGGAATCCTCTCTGTCGGTCTGCTCGCGTCGTGTGCCTTGGCACAACAACAGCAGCAGTTTTTTGCGGAGAACTTCAACAAATCGGATCTGGAGGTTGAAAATGAAACGCATTCCGTGTGGTAAGATCTTCCTTTCCTTCGCCTTTCTGCTGCTCGCCGCCCCCGCTAGCGCAGAGATCATCTACTCCGAGTTCTCTGGCTATCGGGAGTGGCCAATCATGCCTGACTCGATGGCGGACACCGCCTGTGTTATTCCCGTCTATCGTACTTGGCCGCATAAGGCTTACGAAGTGCTGGGAAGCCTCAAATACGATAATCAAAACGACAGATGGGAGCAAGGTGACATCAAGCAAGTGGCCAAGGAAGCCAAGAAACGTAAGGGCGAAGCCATCATACTCCGTCGTGGGGGAGAAGAGAGCGTGTACGGGATTGCAGGCGTGAAGACAGTCGACTACGTACGTGTAAACTTCCAACCGACCGCGTTGGTAATCCGCTTTCTCTCGAAAGAGGAGATTGCTAGACGTGATGCCGCGCATAAGAGAGTCTTTCGTGATTATATCGCGAAGCATCCAACTGCCGGCTTCAGTGAAGAAACCAGCATCATGGCTTTCAAGTTTCTCCTTCAATCCGGCCACAAATATGAGAGCCCGGATCTCCCAGAGAAGTTCGGCGAGATCATGGGCCGGATAGCACAAATGGAGCCCGGAAGCTTGACGGGCGAGTGGCTTTTCAAGTCCGTGTTGAAGACCAGCAACATCACGACTTCCAACGAGAAGAGCGACTACGGGACCGCCACCGTGCAAAGCGACGGCACCAACGTCGTGGTGGTCTCCATAGCAGGTGGGATTGAGATGAACTTTTCTGGAGCTTGCACCGGTGCCAGATTCTCTGGACAAGTCGGCATCGCCGGCTACTCGGCGAAGGCGGAAGGCATCGCGTTGGACACCAAGATCTCTCTCACCTACCAGACGGTAACGGCCTCCGGCACGGCTCAGGGCAGTATCGTTCTGCAACGCATCGGGCTCACCAAGGAGGAAAACAGGCCAGCCACAGAGAAGCTACAAAAGCTATGAAGAAAACTGTAATCGCACTTGTCCTCTTTTCTGCCCTGACGGCTCTCGCCGCAGTTCTGATCAAGAGCGCCCTCGCCGCCGACGCACCCGGCCTCCAGAGTGTCGAATTCGCCACCATCCGATGGGCTGGACGGGAGAACACACACTTGATCCGCCCTAATGGTCAGGTGGAATTCCTCGGTTCGATCTTGATGCCGGCGAAGCGGCCTGATCGCGTCGATGAACGGGCGTTTTACATGACCATCGCCATAAATGCGGCTGCACGCGAGGGGTTTGAAGTCGCGGCCATGACGGACAGCGAAGTGGTCCTACGGAGGTCGGTACCGCGGTAGAACCTGCCGCTGAGTCCGCCACCGGCGAGTCCTGTCCTGCCACACGGGGTGAAGGTGGACGCGATGTTGCTGATGGGTGAATTTCTGGTGCGGGCAGAGAAGGCGACTGGTGGCGATGCTCAACGGACTCGGTTCCAAAAGAGTACCGAGTCGCCGCCGACCCTTGCTTCGACGGGCATAACGAAGAAGGAAACAGGCGCTTTCCCTAGCCGGATACCCCCTGGGTGAGTCAGGCGGTTGCTGGCGTGCCGGGCACAGCGAGAGCCACCGGCTCAAGCAGCGGATTAGCCGGCGGTGAGTTGACCTGGAGGACCTGGAGGAGCTGCGACACGTCACCGCTCACCACGAGGCTGGACGGCTGTTGGCGGTCCCAACCACAGAGCTTGGACGCTGCCGCGGTGATTTGCTCGACCAGCCCAGCTCGACCCTGGCTGCGGCCCAGTAGTTCGCTGAGCTTGGTTGGCGGGTACTTACCAAGTAAGCCGATCTGCCTTTCGATTTCCTCCCCCAGCGCGTCACGGACACGGTCGGAGAGGGATCTTGCGACAGCGTGTGACACCGTGGCCAAGGCGTTATCACGCAACTGAGCCCAACCGTGGCGGTGCGATCGTTGGCGCAGTGACGCTTCTGTGACATGGACTTTCTCGGCAATCACGCGATACCGGACACCCTGGGCAAAAAGCATCTGCGCCAGCGGCCAATCGACGCCCTGTAAAGGTTTTGGCATGGTGGATTCTACATCGCATCCGAGCCGGGGGCAACTTGCTTTGGCAGTGCCGCAAATATGCGGGATTTACTTGAAAGCGCGAGATGCGGGGAGACCCAGGCGCAATCAACCAAACTGCCGGGCGGGGTCAGCGTTCGCCCATTGGCTCCCCTCCAAATGTTGGCGTTAAAGCGGCGGTACGCTGCCTCTGCTACCGCTGCACTGCCCGATAGAACCGGCGGTCGATAAGGTTGGCCGGCCCGTCCAGCACTTGCACCGCTCCGTTGACTTGCTGGAACGTACTTAAATACGCCCATTTGACGAGATCCGTTGAACTCTCGATGTCGTAACTGAAACCGCCTCGACTGGTTAGGATCAATTCAAACCCTGCTGACGTCAGCCCTTTCCCCACTTGTAGAACAGGCGGCTCTGTTACGGTCAAAGACTGATTTGCGGCTACGTCGTACATCTCCTGCACGATCCCGGAGGGCCATTGGATTCTCAGGGTTTCAACGTTAGGCGCACCACCCAGGCCGAAGTGCGCATCCAGGCTGTTCTGGCCAAGAGTCGCGCCCCCGGACACTTCCCGCAGTTGCCAAAGATCATTGCCCCCGACGACGGCCTTGACCCTGACCTTTGCGCCGATGCCTGACCGATTCGAGCGGGTCCCGATCAGCTTCACCTTGAGCCAGTGGTTCGTGTTACCGTTGTTACGGTAGAGGAAATTGTTCTCGTCTCCACGATTGGCAACGAACAGATCGAGGAAACCGTCGTTGTCGTAATCGCCCCACGCCGCGGACCAAGATCTCCCGCCGTCATTTACCACGCTGCCTGAAGTGACTTTGCTGAAGGTCCCATCGCCGTTGTTGTGGTACAGCAGATTGTTCCCTCCCATTCGGTCGGTCAGAAATAGATCGACGAACCCATCGTTGTCGTAATCGCCCCACGCGCAGCTACACAAGGCCGATCCCGGACTCGACAAAACGTACTTGGTGAACCCCCCAGCGCCATTGTTGCGGTAGAGATGAGCCTCGCTACCTGCGGTTGTCACAAGGTCCAGATTTCCGTCATTATCGTAGTCAGCCCACGCTGCGCCCGCGCCCTTTCCATCGTTGACCACGACACCAGCCGTCAGCTTCGTGAAAAGGCCGTTCCCCTCGTTTCGATAAAGGACACAGTTGGTTTCTTGATCGGTCACAAAAAGGTCGAGATCTCCATCGTTGTCGTAATCGCCCCAAGCTCCAGCGATCGCCGCTGCCAGCTTGTCCGTCACGATCGATCCGGTGGTTTGGCGTACGAAAGTGCCGTCGCCATTGCCTCGAAAGAGGAAGTTCTTTTCTTCTGTTACGTTAGCAACAAAGAGGTCCAGATTCCCGTCGTTATCGTAGTCAGCCCAGGCGCAGCCGTGGGAGTTGCCTCCGTCGCTCACTACGCTGCCCGTAGTAATCCCAGTGAATGAGCCGTTGCCGTTGTTATGGAATAGGAAGCTCCCTTGGCTGCCAAAATTGGCAACGAAAACGTCCAGGTTGCCGTCGTTGTCGTAGTCGCCCCAGACCGAAGTCGTCGAAGTGCGACCAGAGTTGACTAGTGGCCCTGTCGTTACCTTCGCAAAGGTGCCGTCACCGTTGTTGCGATACAGACACTCGTTCTGGTCAGCAGCATTCGAGACCAGCAAGTCGAGATTTCCGTCGTTGTCGTAATCGCCCCAAGCGCAGCCGATCGAGTCCCCGCCGTCACTGACGATGCTGCCCGCGGTGATCTTCGTAAACGTCGTGGCCACTGAGCCAGCTTCGATGATCCCACGGAAAAAGCGGCCAAATCCCCCTCCATCCACAATCCAGTCGTTCCAACTGCCGCGCTTACCGGACTGTCCTGCTCCGTACCAATAGTGATAGTTAATCACAGCGACATCCTCATTGCCGCCCCTATCATTAGGCTCGCCTTCTTCCCAGTGGGCGAACGTCAGCGGTTCTCCGCTGGACCAGACAAAAGTGTCCTCGCTGACGATATCGTTCAGCCCGATCCAGAACCCATTTGTGCGAGTCGGGCCTGACAGGAAAGCCTGCTCGATGAAGTTCTGTTCCTCCGCGCCATTGATGCTCACCAGATGCCCACCCAACTCCTTCGCCTCCGCTTCCGCGTCGAGCCAATTTGTGAAGGCCCTGGCAGTCAAGACGTAGAAATGGTCATTCCCGCCGTCGGTCACGGGCCACTTGACCCAGTCGTAATGGGGCACGACTTCCACGATGCCGTGGCGTGTGATGATCCGCCCGAACCAGTCGGAGTTCGTAACGCTGTGGGCATTGTCATTCCATTGGCCTGGTGGATCCCACCGCTGGTAGGCGTCCATTTCCACCGCGTCTTCCCAGGCAGCGCCAGTTGGCTCACCAGACGCCCAGTTGGTGTACCGGACGGTTTCCCCGCTCGCCCAACTCCAAACGCCATCGTTGGACTTGCGGAGACCTGCCCACAAAGCCCGATTGGTGTTGCCGCCCAAGGCACCGAACGTCTGCAAAACCCAGTCCTGCTCCGCTTGGGAATTGATTGTGACGAGATGCCCACCCAATTGAACGGCTTGGGCCTCCGCGTCATCCCAATTACTTTCGTCCAGAAGGTAGTAGATGTGGCCTGTCTCAGGATTTGTGACCGGACCTCCGATGACCGATGCACGAGTGATCAAAGACGAAGTGACGGCAACAACGACCATCACCAGCAGATAAGCAAGAGTCGGTTTCATTTTCTGTTCGCATGAACGAGTCCTTGAAAGCCCAAGGACGGTTGTCAAAGAATCGCATCTCTCAAAAGCACGTCTGAGACACACACCCTGCCGAATTGAATCACCCACTCGCTAACACCGCCCGGTTTCACCGTCAAGCGAATTGGCTTCGTGCCGTTCGACGCTTGGACGCGAGTTCTCCGCTTCACTTCTCACGCATTGCCACCCAGGACGCGCTTTCCGACTCGCCCACTCGCCCACGGTGCCCCGCCGTTCGGCCTGCCGTTCGGCCTTGCCTTTTAGCGTCCCGTCGTGGTAGAAGTCCCGACGCAGCGAACACGAGCCGCTGACTCCCTTCTGTTCAGCCAACGACCCGCGCGCAGAAATAAGATCACGCAATGAACTTCACCATTAAAGCACGTTCGGTTTCCTTGCTCATTGTTGGGCTTGGACTGGCGGTCAATGGCGTTGCCCAGTCCTCTGTCACCAACATCATCTACGATGTGTCTCATGATTTTTCGCTTGCCGCGAATCCAAACGGCGTCTGGAGCTACGGGTGGAAGCCCAGCCTGGCTGGTGCCTTGACCCTGCTCCCCGTTACCGGAACGTCCACGTGTCAAAACGGCGTGCCACTTCAACTGTGGGAGTTGGCCTCCAGCGCAACAGCGCCGCTGGTTGCACATAATGCCACGAGCAACACCGGCGTTCACGACGGAGGGCAGGGGAATTATCCCCCGGGCACGGTCTTGTTCCTCGCCGGCTACGACGGATGGCCTCAGAACTTTGGCGTGATTCGGTTCACAGTTCCCACTCAGGAAGGTGGAACCTACCGGCTGGAAAGTGCCGTGCGATGCTACCTGGACGGAGATAGCTCTGGAGATACCGACTACCATGTCGTGGTGAATGGCGTCGAAGTGTTCGGCGAATTCCTCCCGCCGCGTTCTGCCACGGGCTACACCAACACTCTCAGCTTGGCCCCCGGGGACACCGTTGATTTCATGGTTGGCCGAGGTGCTGATGGAATCCTGTCCGGCTCAGGATTGAAGATTCAAGCCACTCTGAGCCATCCCGCAATTTGCGTTCCCCACAAGGCCACCGCCACAGCGACCGTGGTGAACGGTTTCGTTGTCGGGGCGACGATCACAGACGGCGGCTGCGGCTACACCAACGCCACAGCCCCGGTGGTTTCGATTCAAGGCGGTGGCGGCTCTGGTGCAACGGCAGAAACACTGGTCAGCGGCGGACAAGTGACCGCCATCCACATCATCACCGCCGGATGCTGCTACACGAACGCACCGAAGATCGTCATCACTTCCCCGCCCTTGATGCCCACGGTGAGCATCGACGTGAGTAAAGTAAAGGTGACGCAGAACGTAAGCCTGGGCCTCAGTTATGTGCTCGAGTCATCCTTTGATCTCGTCACTTGGACGGCCGCCGGCCCGCAGTTCACCGCCGTGTCCGAAACCATCGTCAACGAATTTGACGTGGTCGTGAGGGGCCGCTTCTTCCGTATCCGGCAAGTGCCTTAAGGCGCTGTGCATCCTGCAGAAGCTGGTTCGGACGAGACCAACCAGCAACCATTAACCGTTGGTCTTATGAAGACGCGATTCTCGAAACTCATTCGATTCCTTTCCGTGCTGTGCCTGGCTGTTTGGGCGGTAGCGCCACGCGCCGTTGCCCAGACACCGGCCAAACTCGATATTCAAGTCTATGCGGGGCTGAGCATCACGGGTGCGGTGGGCACCGTGTACTCGGTTGAGTACGTCACGGACCTTGCCCAAACGAACAACGCCAGCGCCTGGCGTTGTCTGGAGTTTCTGCAACTGCCCGCCAGCCCGTATTTGTGGGCTGACAAGTCTGCCCCGGCCACGGGCCAGCGGTTTTACCGGGCGGTCGCGATGGAGGCGCCCACGAACCTGGTGTTCATCCCGCCGGGGACCTTCAGGATGGGCAGCCCGACGAACGAAGCGGAGCGCTTCGACTCGGAGGGTCCGCAGACGGCGGTGACGATCAGCCGGGGGTTTTGGATGGGGAAGTACGAGGTGACCCAAGGGGAGTACCTGGCGGTGATGGGCAGCAACCCGAGTGTCTTCACCGGCGACACAAACTGCCCGGTGGAGATGGTGACTTTTTCCGCGGTCACGAACTACTGCGCCCGACTGACGGAGCGGGAGCGCGCGGCGGGTCGCATTGCGACCAACAGTGTGTATCGGCTGCCGACGGAGACGGAGTGGGAGTATGCGTGCCGCCCGGGGACCTCGACGCGATTCAGCTACGGGGACGATCCCGGCTACACGAACCTCACAAAGTACGCGACGTACAATTATATCCCCTCCAGACCGAGCCCGGCGGGGCGGAAGTTACCGAACCCGTGGGGCTTGTATGACATGCACGGGAATGTTTGGGAATACTGCCAGGACTGTTGGTCCCCGGAGCTGCCTGGCGGTATTGCGCTCGATCCGCAAGGACCCGTGACGGACTCGGGCCCCGTGATCCGCGGGGGCGCTTACAACTTTAACGGCAGGGAATGCCGGTCCGCTTGCCGCGCCCATTGCATGCCGGGTGCCTGGGGTCCCGACCTCGGGTTCCGACTTGTCCTGGCCCGAGGTCAGCCGTGAGCGGGACGGCAGGCGGAGTTGCTCGGAGCTGGCGAGGCGGAGCGAGGGACCAGAGGTTGCGTCACCCTCTGCCGTCCGAGGAATGGCATGACGCACAGGAATGGCCTGCCTTGCTCAAAAGACCCATCAAGTGAGGGGTTTTCCAACACGAACAGCGCCCGACCCCTAGCCAGATACCCCCCTCGGCAGCAAACCCGTCAAAACCGACTCTGGGGGTGAGATTGTGGCGGTGGCGGCCACGCTGGAGGCGCTGGAGAAGGCGGAGGCGGAGAAGCGCAAGGCACAAGCACCGGGCAAGCCGCGCGGAGCGAAAGATGTCTCTCCCGGGAAGTTGCTGGAACATAAGGGCCAGGTCCGTGACCGAGTCGCGGCGGTGTTGGGCGTGTGTCCGGGAACACGCAGCGGGAAGCCAAATGACGCGGGAAAAGGGCGCCAACTCGACTGAATCCGAGCTTGACCTGCGCTAGGCTGAGGCGTAGCACCTGAACAGAGCCGAGAGACGTTGTTCGCCCGAAACGAAAGTGGGCGTATGTGCCGACACGGTCGTCTCTCCGATCCGGGTTGCGGCGCCCCAAACCATGCGGGTGGCTTGTAGTGAGCGCTGTTGGACTTCTGGGGATTCGATGTGGCGGCAATGTCCCCGCGGTAAACCGCGATCATGGACCTCGCTGGTTGGGTCGGCGGAATCTGGAGGAGCACTATGTTTAGTCAAGATGATGGAGCGGCTAAAGCTAAGGCAGGTTCAATCGAAGTGACCATGCCCCAAGGCGGCGGTAGTAATTGGCTACACACTGTCGGGACCCTCCTGCTGGTTTCGGCAGTGCCCGCGTTTTTCCTTGGCCTGATTTACCTTTTCAGGGCCCCCAAAATCTATCAAGCCCTGGCGCTCCTACAGATCGACCGGGAACAAAACACGGGACTCATCGAACGAGACATCCCCTTTGACGAGAGACGTGACCAGGATTACCTCCAGACCCAATACAGGAACCTCAAGAGCCGGACGCTGCTCGAGACCGTGGGCAGCCAACTGGATTTGAAGGGCAAAGTTAAGGACGAAAGAGGAAAAGAGACAGACCGCTACCTGCATCCTCAGTACGCTGAAACACCCGACCTCGCAAGGATGCTGAACACGCAAATCACCGTCGCCCCGGTACCGCTGAGTCGGTTGGTGGAGATCAAAGTGAACAACCCCGATCCACAGCTTGCCGCAGCCATAGCCAACACGCTGGTTACCAACTTCATTAACAACAACCTGGACATCCGCACCAGGAAGGCCAGGTCGTCCCTGGCTTGGCTGGAAACAGAGGCAGCAATTCTAAGGAAGAAGGTAAGGCAGGCCGACGAGGCACTACAGGATTTCAAGGAGAAGACCAAAATGGTGTCGTTGGAAGGATCCAACAACATCGTGGCCCAAGCCCTGTCCCAGGCTCAGGGAGACTGGAGCAAAGCCAGGGCTGAAGCCGCGTCCCGCGAGGGCATGTCAGGGGAGGTCAGCAAGCTGCGCGGGCAAGGGACCAGCCTCCTAAACGTCTCGCAGATTGCCAACGACGGTTCCATCAGGGACCTTTTGACAAGGTCGGCGGAGCGTGAGGCCACTCTGCAAGGGCTCCTGAGACAGAACGATTCGCAATCTCCGCCAGTTCAGGTGATGCAGAAGGAGATTGAATCGCTCAAAGGCAGTATTCAACAGCGTGCCGAATCCATCTACGCGGGCATTCAGAACGATGCCCGGATTGCCGCGGCGGTCGCGAAGGGCCTTCAAGCGGAGGTCCAGCGGCGTCAGGATGAGTACTTGGCCTTGACCAAACAGCGAATCGAGTACGACGATCTGGCGCGCGACGCGGAGGCCAACCGGTTCCTCTACCGGGAGACCCTGAGGATGGGGAAGGAAACGGTGATGGTTGCCGAAAACAAGGTGAACAACATGCGCGTCGTGGATCCCGCCAAGGTGCCAGTCGCACCTTCCTCTCCCAACGCGATTCTTGTGCTCTTGATGTCTTGCCTTCTTGCCGTCGTTCTCGGCGGGCTTGGCCTTGTCATGCTAGGCATCAATGCGCGAAGGCGCAGAAGTGGGATGCCTGCCTCGATATTGCCACGGCCCTGACCGAGATGGTGGTTTAGGTTACGCGAGCTACGCAGAAACAGGCGGCTCGGCATCGGGCACCGGCAAGGAAGCGAAGGGCTCGATTGAGACCTCGACGCTTGCGGGAGGGAAACCTCTGCCGTCAGGCAGCGTCAGCCGGGAGAAGAGTTCTCTGAGTCGCTTGACTTTCTCCGAAGTTGACGAAATTGGACAGAAGTAAAGGTCGGTTCCGGGCACCGGCAAGGAACCGAAGGGCTTTCCCGTAGAGCGGTTGACAAAAGCGGAAGGGCTTCTGGAAAGCGGATAGCGAGCCACCGGCAGTTCGGTCAACTGCTGTTCCATCGGTTTGCCGAAGGCACCGATGAGTTCGACAAGGAGCTTCACGATTGAAGCCGACGCTTGATCTTCACAAATGGTCTGCGTCTCGCGATCCACATCCAGTGCCCCCCAGTCGATTGAGATTTTCAGCCTTCCTTCCGACTTGCGTGAGCTGTTTTCACCGTCTCCGGGGTCCGACTGCGCTGTGTCTTCCTCACGCTGAGCGCCGATCTCAACTTCATCAGTGGCTGGCCGCCCAGCATTCGCGTATATGCGCAGGAGATACTCTCGGAAGTGCGAGGTCAGGCGTTGCATTTCACTTCTGCTCGCGTGACACTCTGGGCAAACAAGGATGCCATTTTCGAGAGTTGTTCGGCCACCGGTGGTATGCTCAATAACGTGATGGATTGTGGCCT
>Ga0315274_10007016_pt1 | contig 16362 bp, 11 predicted proteins | sample YL17G02_20_MG_FD_203700 | JGI IMG/M metagenome (GOLD analysis project Ga0315274, IMG submission 203700) | Sediment microbial communities from Yellowstone Lake, YNP, Wyoming, USA - YL17G02_20 | ecosystem: Environmental > Aquatic > Freshwater > Lake > Sediment | place: USA: Wyoming | collected...
GTACGCTTGCTTGGGAGATGACAGAAAACTGTCCCTGGCTAGAAGTAGTACCCCAGAAAGGAGAGTCCGCGGGCGAGATAGATGAGGTCACCTTGCAGGTAGATACTTCAGGGATGAGTCGCGGTTTATACAGTTGCGAACTGACCGTAAGCGCGCCTGGGGCGGTCAATAGTCCATTGCGGGTTCCAGTGGATATCTATTTCCTCACGGCCAGTCACGATGAGGAATTCGTAGGTCCATTCCCCAGTTGGCTCGACGTTAAGACGGACTATGGTGCCGTTGGAGATGGAATGACAGACGATACTGCTGCTATTCAGAAGGCACTCGATCAGATTCGATTACCTGACAGCAAGAGGAAGGTGGTGTATTTCCCGTCGGGCATCTATCGGATTACAAATACGCTAAGATTGGAGCGGCAAACACACCATGAGGCCATGGGCGTCGGTATCATCGGTGAAGACCCCGGCACGACCACGATCGTTTGGGACGGGCTCAACGATGGTGTGATGTTCTTTTACAACGCGTGGTTTGCACGCATGAGCCGCTTTACTTTTGATGGTAAGGGTAAGGCAAACATAGCAATCCGACACGGCCCGGCATTTACTACCCACAACGAATTCTCCGACATGGTTTTCAAGGATGTCGCCTTGGGGATCGAGGGTGGGGACTTCTTTGCGAATGGTATTGCCGAGACGGCAGTGATACGGTGCAGATTCTTGCGTTGCTCAACGGCAGGTATCGCCCTGTCAAACTGGAACTCGCTCGACTGGTGGATCTGGTATTGTGTCTTTGAGAACTGTCATGTCGGCGTGACGAACCACCCCTGTGCCGGCAACTTCCATGTTTATGAGAGCTTCTTTTTCAACTCAAATTCCTGCGATATCGTGCTCGGTAACCTTGACCCGTTCTCTATCAGGAACAACACCTCCATGTATTCGCGGATGTTCTTCTATTGGTGTCCTTGGAGCATCGGTTCGTGGTTGACACTACAAGGCAACACGATCATCGAACCTGACGGTGAAGCCCCTATTTGCATCGGTACTGCCGGCCCTAACCTGGTGCTTGACAACGTCATCAAGACCCGTGCCGATCGACAGGTAGGGCCGGTTATTCGCCATAGAGGTTGGTCAGACTCTGACTTCGTGTGTGTTGGTAATACGTATACCGTTGAGAATCCCGTGCTCATCCATGGGCGGCTTAGGACACTCGATGAGAAAGTTGTCCCATCGGAATCCCTGCACTGGGACTTACCCGCAATTCCCGGGACACCCCCGAACCGACACCGCCAGGTATTCGAAGTCGCGGCAGGTACCGATGCCTCTGTCATTCAGACCGCAATTGACGGGGCTGCCAAGCTCAGTGGCCAACGCCCGGTCGTGCACCTACCGGCAGGAATTTACCTGATTGATAAGACTATTATAATCCCTGGTAGATGTGATCTGCAATTAATCGGTGAAGGTTTGGTCGATGGGACAGAGTTACAATGGGTAGGTTCCGGAGAAGGTCCAATTTTGCGATTAATGAGTCCTGCGCGTGCGACCCTCCGGGAGTTCAATCTAAACGAAGCGGGGCGGGGGGCAGATGATGTCGTTATTGAAGACTGTGACCAGCCGGGCGCGCGAGTTTTTATGAATCAGGTAGATGGAAGCTCGGGTCAGGCAGGTTTGTTGGTGGATGGACTAAGATACACTGATGTCAGCCTTCATAATTATAACCACGGGACCAACAAAGTCGGCGTAAAGGTCGTAGGGGCGGACGACGCTGAACCGAACGACGGTGGCCGAGTGGTTATCTTCAGCGGTAGCTCCGGCGGCAATAACCTCAGTTATGATGTGACCAATGGAGGTCACCTCTTGGTGAGGGACATATGGTGTGAAGAATCTCTCCACCCCCGCTATGTCAATCTCACAGGCTCCGGTGAATTGACACTACATAATGTTCACGCGGTTCTCCAAGCCGATGATAACAACCCTGCGATTGTACTGGACGACTTCTCGGGAAAGGTGAGCCTACTGAATGTCGCATTGGGGAGCTACCGGACAGAGGTCCCCGTAGAGATCCTGCTGCAAGGTCTTGGCAAAGGAACGAATCTGCTGGCCCTGGGCGTAACAATGGGTGTGGATGTAAAAGACAGCAATTATGTGCCCCGTAGTTCGTATTTTATGAACCATTCGCCTTATGCCCGTTATGCATTGTTGAACAGCAGTTGGCATCTGGGAGACCCATCAGGGCAGCAGTCATGGAAAATGGTCCCGGATGAGGGCACGGATGATCCTAATTTCCTGCGTGAGATGCTCGCGCAGACCCGGAAAGAACGGCCGCGTTTGTTAACGGCGATCCCAGACAGCGTCACCGATGCTCGCTTCTACCGCATCTATGTCTGCAACCACGGGGCTTTTCCTTCATCTGGAGTGGCTATCCATCTGAAGGGAAAACACCCCAAGGGGGATATCAATCAAGATTATAGAGTCGATGCTTACGATCTGGCGAGGCTTATCGCAAGTTGGCTGGATGAGTGCAACACGCTGGACTGGTGTAATGGGTGCGATTTGGACAGAAGCGGACAGGTAAATTTGTCTGACTTTGCGATTCTGGCGGATAGTTGGCTAGAGGATAATAGCGGATAAATTGGTTACTTGAGTCTATGCAAATCGGTCCCGCTCGCGATGGTTTGCCGGACGCAAATCTGACCGTGCGCGGCATCAAAGGTGCCGATTGTGTCGAATAGCCAAGATCCCTGTCATATCGGTAAAGCGTTACGAATGAATGCAAAAGACACCACAAAACACAACATCAGCCAATTGAGCGCGCTGGCTCAAATAGTCTATCGAAGAATCCCGCCACGCCTTCGTTGGGTTGCTCGCGCATTGGCGTTTTGCTGGTTACTCCCACTACTCAGATTGGAGGTTTGGATTGTAGAGGGGGACGAGTTAAGCAGCCGAATGCCACTATCCATTCTGTGCGCTGCAAGCGGCAGAACCAAGAGCTTCCTGCTCGGATTGACCTTCGGGGATTCCTTTCGCGAGCGATATCTCGGTCGAGCCTGGTTGTGGAACATTCCCAAAGTGATTGCGGAAAAGGGGCAAAATTGTACGATAGCCATGGTTGAGGTCTGCACGTTCCACCGCATGTTACTGAGAACAACGAATTGGTTCTATATTCCCGGTTGGGTGGCTGGAGAGGTTGATATTCCCTGTGGCCCGGCGGTTATGAAGAATGAAAGCATTAGGTCGGACCTACGCAGAGTCAGAAAACACGGACTTCAGTGCGAAGTCACACGAGACCCAAAAAGGTTCGATGATTTTTATCATAATATGTACGTACCCTATATCACTAAAGCACACGGCGACAGCGTGTATATCATACCATATCAGGCCATGGCAAGGCAGTTGCGACACTGTGATCTGCTCCTGGTTAAAAAACAAGAAATGCACATCGCAGGCATTCTGATTGTGTACGACAAACGCTGCCCGCGTCTGTGGTCTTTGGGAATTCGAGATGGAAATCCCGATTATCTCAAGGAAGGAGTTGTGTCAGCATTATTTCATTACTCCGTGCAGTACTTGGAGAAAAAGTGCTACACGAAAGTTTGCTTCGGCTTATCGCGGGCCTTCCTGCGAGATGGTGTGCTTCGGTACAAGAAAAAATGGGCTCAGAAAATTGTCGATACCACGCCCTATGGATTTGCGATGAAGGTTTTATCCTGCACACCTGCAACCAAGGCCTTTCTCCTGAACAACCCCTTCATCTTTGAAAGCCGGGGCATCATGCACGGTGCTGTCTTCATTGACGCAGAAAAACCGCTCTCTGTCGAAGAACTCGAATTGATCGACAAGAGTCATTTCCTTCCCGGCTTATCCAAGCTGTTCATCTATCACTTTCAATCGGGCGAGGTGTGTAAGCATGACGCTGCTTTGCCTGGACTGGCGCAGCGAATTGTACTATGCTCTGCCGAGGACGTCGTTTGTAGAATGTAATCATGGGCAACTGTGAGAATATGGATCATTCGGAGATAGAGCTGGGTGAGAGTGTCGAACTGTTCCTCAACAGGCTGCTGCGGCTCCGACAGCGGCAGAACCTTCTGATCTATCTGGATGGGGGAAGCGACTACCGCCTTGCGAGCATCATCCAGGCTCATGCTCAAAAGCGGGCTGGGCGAGTTGAGATTCTACATTTGGATTCCGGCTTACCACTCGCCGATCAGGTACGCCAACTAAACCAAAAGGTCAAGCGTGGGTCTTTTCATGCAATATGCGAGCTCTCCGAACAATACTTCTACCTTACCTCTGCCTGGAAGATTGCGTGCATGCTCGGTGCTCGGGTCTTCTCCCTGGCAGGATTAGATACAGCATCCTTCATTCGTTGCGTGGGCAAGGCAAACAACGAACGCATGTTTCAATTCGGCATGGTGCTCAAGAGGGTTCTTCAAAAATCACGACGCCTTCGCATTACCACGCAGCATGGCACGGATATCCGGATGCAGCTCGGACTGTATCCGCTGCATCGTCTGGCCGCCGCATTCCGAAGAGGGCCTCGACCCTTCATTCTGTCACCCAGCGGTGTTCTCGGTGGCAAGATGCGAGCCACATTCCTCGGTGGGCAGCTTGCATTTCGAGGAATCCCGGCAACGATCGAAGGTATAGCGGTTATCGACGGCTATTTGTGGCCGCCTGCAGAGATAGGTTTGTTGGAGAGGCCGATTATCTTGAAAATAGAGGGAGGCATAGTGGTCGATATCAGCGGTTGCTCCGCCAAATCGAAAATCTTAGCACGGCGGTTTGATGGGCAGGTGCTCCAAGTTGAGCATTTCTGTATCGGCTTCAATCCCGGGGCGAGGCTATCCGGGAAGATTCTTGAGGCCGAACGAGTATTCGGCTGCATTTCGGTGGGGCTGGGAAAGGGGCTCCTACACACCGACGGCGTCATGACAAGTTGCTCGATGCAAGCGGATCAAACCATTATCGAACAAAACGGCTCCTTTATTTGCGAGGAACTTCTGTCTCTCAAGCCGCAGTTGCTGAGAAACGACCAGCAAATACCACAGGTGGAGTGATTATCACGCGGTGTAGTCTATTGTGCTCGCTCCACGAGAAATCGGACGTCTTGTCCATCATTAATTTCCATGGTCTTATCGAAATTATGTGAACCAAACTTGCGCAGTGTGAACTTGGTCAAAGTTAATTTGCCATGTAGGACGCTTAGTTGAACGTTCATGCCTTTGTCCTGTTTTTCAAGGCGGCACTTACCCCAGGCGTAGCCGGTTGACCAGAAAAATGTGCCAGGTCCAGCGGCAAAATTCATTTCCTTTTCAACTGCGGAATAGCCGAACCCGGTAAGTGCCAGGACTCCCGCCCAACTGGCCATTGCGCGTGCATAATGGTGCCCGCACTCGGCTTCATCGAATGGACTTCGCTTTCGCCCGTCATACCTGTCACGAACGTTCTTTATACATTTTAGTCCATCGTCCACCTGACCTTCATATAACATCCCCACTGCCGCAGTGTACTCAAAACCAGTCATAACTTCGGTAAAGTATGGGAACGGATTTGTGGGCCTATCCTTAGGATAACTGGCCATCAGGAGGATGGACTCATCACCAAGAGCGAAGCTGCGCAAGCAATTGAAATGTCCATACAAATTTTCCCTGAGGTTATATTTCATAATACTAAGCAAGGTTTTGCGGACATTGTCGGGTTTTACCAGATACCCCAAATCGCAGACATGTGCCATATACTGCCCTACGAGCTGGTCGACAAGGCAGCCCGCCCCAAGCTGATAATCAGGCTTGCTTAGGTCCGGCGCGCCCATCCCAACAATCAGACTTGGCGCCACCTGCGACCTATCCTTCGGCGGCTGAATCTTATGCTCATAGTACTGGCCATTAAACAGGTTCTGGTCGATCCAGTTTTTGCCTTTCTCAAACAGGCTGCCGCATGTTGCGGCAAAATCGTTATCACCCATGTAACTCGCCATTTCTTCGGCGGCCCTAAGAGCACCCAGATACCATAATCCCATCTGCGGATTGGGTCCGTAATATTCCACATCCATGGTGTTGTGCTGGCAACCCTCCATCACGCCATCTTTGTTCGCATCCCAGCCACCTTCGATCCAGCAAAACTCCACTGTCTTTTTGACCTTTGGCCACAGCCTTTTGAGCATTTCATCGTCGCCGGAAAGTTGCCAATCGCGGTACATCTTCATAATGCAGCCCATTTGGCCGTCGGCGGCGGCCTTACCAAATTCTTGTGCCCGTTCAATGGGAAGATTCACACGGAAGCTCATTAGCCCTTGCTCGTTGGTAGCATGCGCGAATTCGACCTCCCGCATCGACTTGGCCAGATCACCGAAAAGAAAGGCTGTCGCCTGCTCATAGTTCCAGACATGCGTACATGAACCGTGGCAGCAACCCCCTTTATTGCTGCAGCCTTCAAAACCGTAGAAACGCCCGTCCGCTGTTCTAAAACAGGTCTGCGTCCGCAGCGTGCTGACGTTGAAAAGAGCCGCCTCCTTGACAACATCAGGCAAGTCGCCCTGGCAAAAGGCCCGTACAAATTGAACGGTCTTTCGCTCCAACTGCCCAATCTGTGGTGCGGTCTTTTCAGCCACATCCCAGGCGTCACCGTATTTTGTAGCGTAGTAGTTTCCGATGCGATCCTGCTCATTGTTCTTGGGCGTCCAGGTATGCCGATTGGGGAAATGCCAAGTCAGCAGAAACGTTACCTCTTTAGTTCCGTTCGGGGGCAGCTCAACCTCCGCTGCCAAAGAGGCCCAAGGTATGTCGTCTCTTCCGGCTTGACGATCATCAAGTCTTCCATCCGCGCTGAAATCGTCCCAGAAATCGAGTGCCGAGCTTCCCCAGCCTGCATCAATCCAGCTTGTGCGGTACGTCACACCGGTCTCGGCCGTGGTGGTCAGGGCTACGGTACCCCACTGCTCGGCTCTCTGTGCCACACCTTCAGAATACATGTAAATTCCCTGCACATTGTCTCCTTTGCGGAATTTGTTCTTATTGGCTCTGCCGCCTGTAGCAATCAAATCACCTTTCCAGTCTTTTGTTTGGCCTGAGCCGTCCATACCTATGAAGTTGGGAATACTCCCGCAAACAGAGGCAGTTGCCGGCCTCCCGGTTTTGTTTTTGAGCACGTAACGCAGGACAGCTATTGGTATGCCGCTCGCTTCTGCGTCTGCCGGTACCAGCGGGTTAAACGCCTTGATACACACATCTACGGGCACATCCGAGTCGGACAGGATCACCTGCCCCAGAGGGTAAGCAGCAGCAAACGAGCACTTGCGGAAACGCGGCAGCCCGGTGTTGACCGTGGTACTACCGTGACTGTTTTCATAATCCGACAGCTCAATAGGCCCTTCTATGGCCCGTGTTACTACCTTCCCGTTCGAGGTCTTGACATATAGCGCAAAAAAAGGTCCTAAATACCCTTTTGTTGGAACGAATCCTTTGGCAGGTCGATTCACAATTTCCCAGTCATGCAAGTCGCCTCGTCCGCCCAAGGAGACCGTTCCTGTTCCAATTCCGCCCAAGGGAAGCGCAATGCGCGCAAGATGCTCTTGGTCGTAGCGTTTGAGAACAGGCCATTCCTCCGAGCCAACCGATTCCGCCTTCTTCGGCTGTTCAACTGCCGCCCGAAGATTAGTCGTAGGCTCCTTTGCCGACTGCGTACTTGTCATCGCAACAATCAGCCCCACTACAACCAAAGATAACTTTCTCATTTTGACCTCCTATGACCATGACGAGTCATTCTTCTTTCGTCCCACAAGACACACCCATGCCCGGCTCAAGTTACCTTATACCCCAAACATCGGCCAAATTCAAGAACCGCCTTCCGAGGGCTTTTTCGTTCCCACTTCCGGATTGTGGCATTTTTCTTGACATAATTGGTAAAATTTGATAATCTGACACCCCAGAAAAGTGTTTAGGAGGAATGCGTTATTCCCCCATAGAGCGCGATCATTCAAAAAGCGACTTTTTTTAGTAGAACAAACAGAAGGAGGGTCAAAACATGGCTGGCAAAAAAAATCCCACCACGCGGCAGCCCTCCCAACGCATGCAGGACGTTCCGATGAGATATTTACTTGCTCTTGCACTACTAACATGTTGGTTACAGGGGATCTCAGGTGGTAATGAGTTAACGTCCCGGTATCCCCTTGAGACTGAATTCGGAAAGCTGTGCACCGTGATTCCTGTTCTGGTGTCCGTCCTTGATGACAAGGACCAGCCTGTGAAATCTGCACAGGTGCTCGCGGTTTCTGATGATTGGGGCGTCCGCCTTCCGGTCACGGGAGACCCGTTTGCCTACACAGACGAGAAGGGGACAGAAAGACTGGCACGTCTTCCGCAGGCCCGTTGATGTCCTCTGAGGTTATTATTAAGAGTATTATGCCGATCCATATAAGAGACCGTGATAAAAAATACGCTTGATGCAACAACTTGACGGTACTAGAATTACGTCAAATTCGATACTTTTTTCTCAGGTGTCCTATACGGCACTCAATGCCATGTTCGGTGTGTTATGTGGATCAATATAAACAATGTTCGGCGGCTTGTGGAGACAGCTCATATGGCCAGCTTGCTGGAGTTCAACTGTGAACATAGAATGCAATCGGCGCCTCATGTGAATCATGGCGTCCGGTTGACATTCTAACGCTCATCCAGGGGAAACTGCTGATGTTCACCCCAGACGAACAAAAACAGCTCAAGGCCTTTTGCCAAACCTGCGATAGCATCGCTGCCTGCCGCTTCGTTATCGACTTCCCCAAACAATCACATCACATCTTTGTGGGCACATTGCCCGATGGCCGAGTGGTGAACGAATACCCGCGATATGACGATGATGATTTTCGGGCGTTCTTGACCCATTACCGCAAGCTCCGATTGGAAAAGGAGCGCACCAACCTCTATCGCGTCATGAACCTTCTCAAAAAGAGGGGCGACCAGGGCGACAGGGTTTTATTGGACCATTTCAAGAACGAAATCAACGAGGAAGGGCGAAGCTGGTGGGGAGCCATGGTTCACGATGAAAATGGTACGAAAACGCTCGTTACACAAGAGAGCTTGGAAAACTTGATTCTCAACGGAGAGGTGTTCCACTCGGACTCCGACAAAAAAGATGCGCTGACGCAAGTGATTGGAAATACCGGGTTCCCGAAGGCTGTGGCCTTCCTCAATTACATGAGGTTCGCCAGTTGCGTGATTTGTTGCGCTCGGAAAACCGCCGAATTGATTCGTCAGAGAGGCTACTTGGCTTGAAGATGGCAGCAGCTAAGAGAATCTAACAAGACCTGCATTTCACTCTCAGCCAGCAGGAGAAGGTGACAGGTTTGGTGGTCTATGGAGGCCAGATTCTTCGTCCGTGAAAAGCCGGACTCAGAATGACAACGGCTCGGAGCATAAGGTTCTGTCAGGAGTCCTGAGCCGGTGTCACTTTATCCCGAGGACATCGGCCATTGAATAAAGACCCGGTTTTTTGCCGACAAGCCATTTTGCCGCCCGCAGTGCACCACGCGCGAAAGTGTCTCTACTGTGGGCGGAATGATGGAGCGTAATCGTCTCGCCGAGCGTACTGAAGATTATTGAATGCTCGCCGGTAATGTCGCCGGCCCGCACGGCGTGCATACCAATTGTGCCTTTTTGTCTTAACACCTCTTTGCCGCTACGGCCGTGGGTCAGAACACCAGGGAAGTCTCGACCAGCGGCTTTGCAGATATTCTCCGCCAAGGTGAGGGCACTGCCACTTGGTGCATCTTTCTTGAAGCGATGATGCTGCTCAACTATTTCTATGTCGTAATCTTCGCCGAGCATCGTTGCGACCTTACCTACAAGGTTGAATAGAGTGTTCATCCCCACGCTCATGTTTGTGCCATATATCAGTGGTATCGTCCTCGCAGCGATTTCAATTTTCTTTCGCTGGTCGCTGCTAAGCCCGGTGGTGCCCAGCACAAGGGCGATGTCCTTGTCTACGCAGAATCCAATGGTTTTGTCCGCCGCTTCAGCCGCAGAAAAGTCGATAGCTACGTCGGCGGCTTTTGAGCAAAAATCCGAGATATTAACATCCAACGCTCCAAAACCCGCAATGACTCCTGCGTCTTTGCCGATGTCTGGGTGACCCGACCTTTCGACGGCAGCAACTATCTCGAACTGGCCGGACTCCGTGGCCAAGCTGAGGATGCGTTTGCCCATTCGGCCAGCCGCGCCGACCACGACAAGTCTTACTCTCATTCTTCCGCTCCTTAAAATGCCTCGTACCGGAAACTGTGAAGAATATACCTGCCTTTGCAACCTTTTACAAGTTTGTCGCTGCAATTGATAGTGTCAAGTATTATGTGTAAGTCTGATTTTGTGCCATCGGAGGAACTAGCCAAAGATAGCATGTTCATTGACTGGTTCATCATGAAACCGCCCATTTTCTCAATCTGTTGGTCAGAATCAACGGGGCGACAAGGATTCACACCTGCCGCCCTTTTTCGTTTCCGCTTTGCGGGCCGTACTTTCAACCAACAATGCGGGATTTTCTGTAAGGTTTTTCTGCTACGGCTGTCTAATATTGTAGACATGGCAGAAGTGTTCGACGATGATTACCTGGTCAAACAATTCAACCGGGGTGACGATTCTGCGTTTGACAGAATTGTCGAGAAGTACTCGGGGGATGTTGCGGCTCTTGCCAACAGGCTGCTGGGCTGGCCGGGTGATGTTGAGGACATCACGCAAGAAATATTCGTGTCGGCGTTTGTCGGGCTGAGGAAGTTCCGAGGCGATTGCAGCCTCAAGACTTGGCTCTTTACCATAACAGCAAACAAGTGTCGCAGCCACCGGTACAAAAGAATGCTTCGGCAAAGAAGATTTTCTCAAGGTGTTGAGAAATCGTCAATGCCGGCTAGCCGTGCGGCAGACTACAGAGCGATGGACAACGAGACATCCGACCGAGTCCGCAGAGTTGTCAAATCGCTACCCACCAAATGCCGAGAAGCGATAGTGCTCAGGTACCTGCAGGAATTGCCGACGGGCGAAATTTGCCGAATACTTGGAATATCAGCCAATGCCCTACAGGTGCGATTGAACCGTGCAAGGGAACGTCTGAGACAGCAGTTGGGCGGGCTGATAGAGGAATGAGCTTATGAACGCAGACAGGATAGAACAATTGATAAAGCAAGCTGACGAAACAGCGGGCGGGCCTCGATTTGTCTCTGTTGACACCTCGTTCATTCGGCGCCGAGGCTACAGGAGACAATTAGTGCGCAGGGTTGCACCTGTAACATCAGCGGCTGTAGTATTGGTCGCCGCAGCGATTTGGGTCCTGTGCGTCCGGCGAGGTCCAACCCCCAGTCAGCAGGAGATTGCGTCGCTGCAGACCCAGGTTGCCCAGCTTTCGGCGAGGACGGATGCGGCGCTGAATCTCGTCCGTGAGGTTATTGAAAAGGAACGCCGCCAGCAAGAGCTTGAGGCCCTGGAAGCAAAACTCGCTGAGTTTTCAGATCCGCTCGAAGAAACCCGCAAGCAGGTTGACAAGACTGCCTTCATACTCGTTTACCAGGCCGACCAGATGTACCGCCAGCTAAACAAAGCTGCCGCCATTGAATCCTACAGAAAGGTGATCAAGCTCTTTCCCGACAACCACTGGGCACAGGTCGCACAACAAAGACTGTCTGAAATCGAAAATAAAAAAAGCAACGAAACAAATTCAGAAGGAGCCTTGTTATGGAAACCACAAAACGCATAGGGGCCGTGATATTTTTGGCTCTTGTAGTGTTAGCACCAGCACGTTCAGGGCAGAAACAAGCGGAACCAAAACAACTCTCCAACACACGCCAGGCAAGCTGCATCCTCAAAATTACGGTTGATCAAGCGATTTTGCCAACCAATTTCGAGACGATGGAATACCTGCTGCGAAGCTCTGGAGTGGCAGGCAAAGCGATTCGTGAGGTATTGGATGTGCCCGCAGAAAAAAGTCTTGATAAACCTCAGTTTCTTGAGGTCGAAGGATTGACAGATATTGCAGATGAGGATATGCCGCAGCCCCCAATGTCAGTTCCAGGGCCTGCGGGGGCGCTATTGCCGGCAAGACCCAGGATGGTGTCACCCGCTTTTATGCAGACGGAGCGAGGGATGTCGGGATTAGAGGTACAACCGCAACATCCGGAGGACAACAATAGTGTGGCCGAGCAGCCGAAGGAACCTGGTTCCCCTCGCAGGGGGATCTCCAGAGGTATGGCATCTACGACACCAACTACTCCCCGTCCAGCGGGCCCTTACAATCCCAACCGCGGCTACGGCAGCACAGGTGGATACGGATACGGTGTATACTCACCGGTTACGCCGCCACGGGGCGAGTCGGTTTCCAGGGCTGCTATGCCGGGTATGCCGGCCGTTAATACTCAAACATTAGTGTTGAGGCTTTCTGTTGAACTGCCGGGCGACTTTCGGCCGGTAGCAGAAGAATACATGCGCGCTGTTGTGCGAAATTTTAGCCAGACGCTGAACCAGGCATTTGAACAGCACAGAGACAGACTCAGAGATCAACTCAATGTAGCCGCCGAAGAGGCAGCCCGTGCCGAGAATGAGTTGCGAGATATGCAGAACAAGCTCAGGGAAATATCCGGCTCTCGGCTTCTTTACCGCCCGCAAATCATCAACGATATCGAAAATGCACGTCAGTACATCGAGCGTCTCCAAATGGACCAGGCAGAAAGTACTCCTCGTTGGGAGTCGATCTCCAAGCAAATAGCCGAAACCGAGGCTAAACTGGACAAGCAACTTGCGAATGACTCGGTGACTAAAGAATTGGCGCAAATAGCTGAAATAAACAATAAACAACTTTCGCAAATGGAAACACGCGTTCAAGGAGGACAAGCTGCATCATCCGAGCTTGAGCAGGTGAGAGAGAAACTGGCAAGAGCAAGAATAGAACTGGCGCAGAGACAAGAACAATTAAGTAAACCAGCAAGGAACACAATTGAATCCCTCAATAGAAACCTTGCAGATTATTCACTGATGAAAACACAAAACGCTGCAAAAATGACTCAATATGATAGGCAAATTCAAGAGGCCGCGCAGTTGCTTGCAGTGGCTGACCAGTACGAGATTCTGTCGCTCAAGGCGGATGTCATTAAGCAGAACCTACAAGAGGCGATACGCTGGCGCGACCAAATGGAGCGAAGGAACCGCATGGTTTTGCCGCCGTCGGTGACGGTTATCGGCGCAGAATAAAGGTAACGGTTTACAAACTCCGGTGGGACTTCGATGGGTCCATCCGGCAGCGTACAAATACCTCAACGGGTCAAGAATCTATAAATAGTTGTCTGAGTATATTTCTGGCCGGGGCGCAGAATCACCGAAGGAAAGCTGGGTTTATTCGGCGAATCGGGATAGTGTTGCGTCTCCAAACAAAAACCATACCGATGCTTGTACACAATGCCACCCTTACCCGTAATCGTCCCGTCGAGGAAGTTACCTGAGTAGAACTGCACGCCGGGTTCGGTTGTGAGAACCTCCATAATACGCCCGCTGCTCGGCTCATACACTCTGGCTGCAAGCGACAGACCCTTGCCTGTTCTCTTCAGCACCCAGTTATGGTCGTAACCGCCTCCGAATTTGATCTGCTGGTCATCGCTGTTAATCCGTGCACCGATCGGAGTAGGCTTGGTGAAATCCATCACAGTTCCTTTAACCGGCCGCAGTTCACCTGTCGGAATCAGTCCTGAATCCACAGGCGTAAACCTGTCGGCTTTTAACATCAGTTCGTGCCCAAGAATATCTCGTTCACAACCGCTCAGGTTAAAATAGCCGTGATGGGTGAGATTGACGGGCGTAGGTTTATCGGTTGTAACAAGATATTCGATCTTAAGCTCGTTATCATTAGTCAACAGATATGTCACTGAACAATCGAGGTTGCCTGGGTAGCCCTCTTCACCATCCTTACTCAGATAACTGAATTTAATCCCAACGGCGTTGGGTTTATTGACTGATTCACTTCTCCATAGGACCTTGTCGAAACCCTTGATGCCGCCGTGAAGGTGGTTCTCACCGTTGTTCTTCGCAAGTGTGTATTCCACCCCCTCGAGGGTGAATCTGCCTTTTGCAATCCTATTTCCATACCTTCCGACAATAGCCCCGAAGTAGGGACTGTTTTTTATATAGTCCCGGAGATTGTCGTATCCGAGAACAACGTCAGCCATTTTCCCGTCGCGATCCGGCACCTCTAACGATACGACAGTCGCCCCATAGTCCATTATCTGTGCCTTGACCCCGTTTGCATTGGTGAGTACATAAAGCTGCACTTGTTCGCCCTGAGGCGTCCGTCCAAATGATTCAGTTTTGATGCTCATACTACTTATATCTCCTTTACCGCCCTTCCAGCACCAAATATCAGCGCATGAAGCCAACAGGATGACCGCCGCTAATACTACCGGCACGAAACTAATCCGCTTATATCTGCCCGCAATCATTACTTCACCTGCCTTTCACCGAACAATACCCCATCCTGAGCTCATAATATACGTCTGCTCCTTTATTATCAATTAGTATACACCATAACATGCTTCTAACAAAACGCACAGCAGGCGATCTGACCACTATTCTTAGTATTCACGAAAACGAGCCAATGTCAACATGCGTCAATCTAATACACCTCATAAAAAACAAAGGCGTGTGCATCACACTGTGTCATACTGTTTGCAGGTCTGAAAGCTTGGCTTCGGATTGGGAAGAATCTCGCCACAAAATTCAATTTCTCCCACGCAGTCAACCTATAGACGACGAAACTTCTACCCCCTAAGCATATCGCTCCATCCATTGCAAAAAAACTTTAGACTCGTGTTAGGCTACGACAGCAATTGAGTGAATTAATCCCCAACTATCTTACCGACTATTGCCAATATACAGACCGAGGGCTTACTGATGAAATTTTGGGGTGATCGTTACTCCAATGGCAGGACATATAACCAGGGGGGTCCGCCCGGATTTTCTGACCGGTAATCCCCGTCGCCGCGAGGATTAGCAAATAAACAAGTACAAGCAAAGCAGCCCTTAATATGCGTCTGGTTTGCGTCTTAGGTTCTATGAATCGCCAGACACAGATCCCGACGGCCAATACCAATGCCAGACGTGACAGAAAAATAATACCTGTAATCATATAAATAATTTACCTAATTTCGCACGCTATGTCAAGAAATAACACCCTATATTCACATATTCTGTTAAATACACCAAGGTTTTGCGAACCTCCAGCAGCCGTCCAGCATTTGGATTTCGACTGGTTCATCTCATACCAGTCCGGGAATAACTAAAGTGCTTAGTTGGTCTCTCCTGCCTTATGGGTACATATAAAGCAAATCATTGAGGCCGTAGAGTTCACACATAAGAACCACAGCAAGGGCGCCATGTATGCCTCATGTGGTCCCACCCCCTTTTTCAATACTGGCAAGGCAGTTAATACGGCATCCGAGCTAAGTTTCCGCTAAGTAAAGGCCGCTTATTGTCAACAATATGTGTCCGTATTTTTGGTGTAAATTTAAAGTAGTTTTGATGATAGAACCGACAAAACAATACGATGTGTTAAACTTTCTATCTTTCTTGGTACTTTAAATTAGGAGATATAATGATGCATTTTCTGGAAGAAGTAAAGAAGTGGCTTGGTGAGATTACTGAAATTGCTCTACTATTGATCGCACTTGGCATAGCAGTTGAAATCCTCTTTGGTAACTCGGTTCCCTTTTTTGGCGGAATCATTACCAATCTGACCGCGCTGCTCAAGAGCCTGGGCGACAACGGACTGGTTGGCCTGATCGCGTTGGGCATTGTTATCTTCCTGTTCCGCAGAAAAAGAGTTACCGCTTAAAGTCAAATCTGTCTCACTTTGGCGGTGACCGCTCAGCGATGCTCCAATTAAGGTGGCCCGTTCGTCACAGGGTCGAGCCATATCCTGTAGCGCGTCACAACGTTGCGGCACCCGCCGAGTCTACCGTACTCGGCCCAAAAAGTAAGGTATTTGTAACCGATACTGCGAGCCGCACGAATAACCATTGCCTCGCTATAGTTCTTAGGCCGGACGCGGGACTTACTACTGTAAACTGATACGGAGCAGTTCTGTGGTGATTAAGGCGGGATAGACGCTGGCAGAAAAAGTTCGGGGCCTATGTTGAAGTCAATCAACATAGGCCCCGTTGTGTACAATACGTCAGGCTAACTGCGTAGCCCTATACCCTATTTACGGCCAGAGTTTCTCCTCAAGCCAGGTAGAGGCCAACACAGCGTAATCTTTCAGGTCAACCTTCTTATCGGTATTAAGATCGGCTGACAGAGTAGTCGCAGGTGGTATCACCTGGAGCCACTGATTTGTCATCGTGTCAAGG
>Ga0315274_10007019_pt1 | contig 16355 bp, 15 predicted proteins | sample YL17G02_20_MG_FD_203700 | JGI IMG/M metagenome (GOLD analysis project Ga0315274, IMG submission 203700) | Sediment microbial communities from Yellowstone Lake, YNP, Wyoming, USA - YL17G02_20 | ecosystem: Environmental > Aquatic > Freshwater > Lake > Sediment | place: USA: Wyoming | collected...
GTTCTGCCTCCGCGTGCATTCTTGACTGACCCCTTAAATCCAAGGGATCGCCCATTCCTCCAAAAGGAATTCTGTAAAATTTTCTTCCCAAACTTTCCGCAATTGAATAAGCAATCGTTGTTTTCCCAGTTCCCACCAAGCCCACAAAACACAAAATTGGCGCCCGGTAAATATCGGCTTCTTCCCCTTTTTCCTTTTTAAGTTTCATGACCGAAATATAATCCAAAATTCTTTCCTTAATTTCCGTTAGGCCAAAGTGACTTTTATCTAAAACTACTTTTGCATTTTCCAAATCCAGATTATCCTGGGTCCTTAAGTTCCAGGGAAGAGAAATAACCCAATCAATATATTTTCTAATCCGGTCAAATTCAGGTAAAAAAGTTGGAGATTCTTGAAGCTTCCCCAACTGCTCAAGCCTTAAGATCACTTCCTCCTGAAGTTTAGGGGGCAAAGCTGTGCCCTTCACCACCTCACCAAGCTTCAAAATGTCACTGGCGGCAGAATCCATAGCCCTTTTAGTGTAGCACCTTAAGACTATCTTCCGAAGTCTTTTTTATCGTCATTTACCAATCTTGAAGTTGGGAAATGGGGACCGGAGCTTCTTTCTCCGAACCTTGGTCTTGGCGAAAAATCCCTTCTTCCACCACCAAAGCTTCTTCCCCCTCTGTCTCCATAACTTCTACGTCCTCCAAATCCTCCTCGATCATTACCTCTAAATCCGCCTTCTCTTCTTGGACCCCTATCTTCCTTTGGCTTATCTTTTGTCGGATCCATGTTCATGGAAAGATTAATTCTTCCCAAATCATCAATTTCTTTAACCCTGACTTGAATTTTTTGACCAATGGAAACTATTTCAGACGGGTCTTTGACAAAACTATCGCTCATGTCAGAAACATGAACCATCCCGTCTTTCCCGGGAAGGATTTCGATAAAAGCCCCGAAAGGCTGAATTCTGACCACTACTCCTTCATAAATTTCACCGGCCTTGACTTCTTTGACCAAGGCCTCAACTCTGGAGACGGCCGCCACCACCGCTTCTTCATTGATCCCCGAGATATTGACGGAGCCGTCATCCTCAACTTCAACTTCGGCCCCCGTTTCGGCAATAATTTTTTTGATCGTCTTGCCACCTGGACCGATGACTTCGCCGATTTTCTCAACCGGAACTTTAACGACCTTAATCTTAGGTGCAAAGGTCGAGACCTTCTCGCGGGGGGAGGATAATGTCTTAAGAATTGACTCAAGGATAAAGGCTCTGCCTTCTTTCGCCTGGGCAAGGGCTTCTTTTAAGATGGCCGTGGTGAGATCCAAGGTTTTAACATCGAGTTGAAGGGCCGTAATTCCCTTAGCGGTTCCGGCGACCTTAAAATCCATATCACCGACCAAATAATCTTCCATACCATTGATATCGGTTAGAACCACATGATCTTTCCCATCGATAATTAGTCCCATTGCAATTCCGGATACAGGAGAGGTTATTGGAACTCCTGCATCCATTAAAGAAAGGGTCGAGCCGCAGACCGACGCCATGGAAGTTGAACCGTTGGAACTTAAGACTTCGGAAACGACCCTGATCGTGTAAGGAAACTTTTCTTCCACAGGAATAACCGGAAAAAGTGCCTTTTCGGCCAGAGCCCCGTGGCCTATTTCACGCCTGCTGGGAGCCCCCATTCTCCCCGCTTCCCCGGTCGAAAAAGGAGGCATGGAATAGTGATGCATATAGCGCTTTGATTCCTCTCCTTCGGCCGATTCAATCAGTTGTCCAAGAGACGGAGCACCTAGAGTGGTGACGTTTAAGACTTGTGTCTGGCCTCTTTGAAAAATCGCACTGCCGTGGGTCCTGGGTAAAATTCCCACTTCGGAGGAAAGTTTTCTGACTTCATTAAGTTTCCGGCCATCAACACGTTTTCCCAAAAGAGTTGTTTTTCTGGCCTCTTCTTTTAAGATTTTTTCAAGGGCGGCTAAAATCTGATCAGGCTTTTCTTCAGCAAGTTCTTTAATTAAGGCCGATTTGAGATCCTCAAGAGCCATGTTCCCACCTTCATGGATAGCCATTTGCTTAAGAATGGTGGGGATATCGGATTTAATAATCTTTTTAACTTTTCCCTTAAGACTTTCACTTAATTTATCGGGGGCAAGGACCTCTTTTTCTTTTGCCACTTCGCCGGAAAAATCATCGATCAGTTTAATTACTTTTTTGGCCTCTTTTTGAAAAAATTCAATTCCCCCTAAAATATCATCTTCGGAGACTTCTCTGGCTCCGGCTTCAATCATCAAGATCGAACTTTCGGTTGAAGACACAACCAGATCCATATCGGAAAATGAGGCTTCCGAAACCTGTGGATTAATAAAGTAGGTGCCGTCTTTTTTACCAACCCTTAAAGTGGCGACCGGCCCTTTCCAGGGAATCGGCGAAACCGCAATGGCGGCGGATGTTGCCAGGGCCGAAACGATAGTCGGATCATTCTCCATGTCTACGGAAAGAATGGTGATAACGACCTGAACTTCTTTTTTGTAATTCTTAGGAAAAAGCGGCCGGATGGATCTATCGATCAGTCTGGCCGATAAAATGTCGTCATCCGAAGGCCGACCTTCACGCTTCACCCAACGACTGCCTTTAATCCTTCCTCCAGCATAGAGTCTCTCCTGGTATTCGACGGTTAAGGGAAAATAACCAAGATCCTGTTTTAAGGGGGCCGAAACAACCGTGGCCAAAACAACTGTTTCACCATAAGAAGCAAGCACCGCGCCCGATGCCTGTTCTGCAAGTTGCCCTGTTTGGAGAGTAAGCTTTCTTCCTCCTAATTCAATAGACTTTTGTGTCACTTTTCTAATTTTAGTTCTCCCACCAATTTCTTATATCTTACCTCATCTCTTTTGTGAAGGTAAGAAAGAAGTCTTCTTCTTTTTCCAACCATCCCCAAAAGACCGCGCCTGGAATGGACATCCTGGCTATGCTCTTTTAAGTGTTTAACCAGTTTGTCAATTTTAATAGTCAGAAGTGCAATTTGAACTTCCGGAGAACCGGTGTCGGTTTTCTCCCTGGCAAACTTCTTAATTATGTCTTTCTTTTCGTTTCCGGATAATGCCATATCGTCATGTTACTCCGAGTAATCCTGAGTAAATCGAAGGAAAACCCAGACAAACATCTTTGGGAATACTATCATAACCAAATTTAAAACGCAAAGGTGAATTTTAACTAACCGAAGTCCCTTTATAAATCTTTGGTTCAAACCAGTCTTTGGGTGCGGGTTGGGGTGCAGGTTGGGGAGCGGCCGGAATCGAGCCTTGTGGATATGGTTTTTGGGGAGTTACCTCTTTCGGAGTTCTTACTCCACCCGCCCTTAAAAGGTTGGCAAAGACATCAAAAGTATTGGCAGAAACTCCCTCTCCCGCAAAATGGCCGCTTGCCTCTTCGATGCCAGCCATCAAATTAGTGGCGATATCGGCATCCATGGAAAGTCCATTGCCACTTATCAAAGAGGCAATTATCTCCGACAAGGAAGATGCTACAGTAGCGTAGGAAAGAATAGATTTATCGGAAGAAACTACCAATGGTTTTAACCCGATATGGGCAAATTTCGCGCCGCTTAAGTCCTGTAAGGTAAGTTGCGGAAACGAAGATTCATCTTCTCCGCCGACAAGAATAATCAAATCCGCGGCCGCTCCCGAAAGAAAAAGTTCCACCTGTTCTTTTTTGGGGGAGAGAAATCCCGCTTTGGGAATGACCGTCAATTTAAATTCGGAATTGATCACGTCCGCACTGACCCTTTCAATATTATCGGCGGGGTAACCATTAAAACCAATAGTTAAGTTTTTATTGCCCAATTCCGAAGTGATCTTATCCACCCCCATCAGTCGATTAAACTCAACCAATATCGGCGACGGGCAGGAGATAGAAATATCCTTGGCCTCTTTTAACGAAAGATAAAGAGCCAACCCAGCCGCAACTTGATCAAAATCCGGCTTATTTGGAAGAAGGATTAAGACAGACTGCGCGGAATTGATTAAACTGGCAAAATTATTATCCATTACCTTGCGACCGATACTATCACATCTCCGATTTGAAAATCAAGCTGGGGCTCAAAAAGAATGCCAAATTCTTCACCGGGCTTAACCTCCACTACCTCCTGCTTTCCTTTTTTAAGAGACAAAACTTTTATTCTTCCTATTTCTTTTCCACTTTTCTCAAGGTAAAGATTGGCAGTCTTTACAATTTTGCCGTTTGTAACCTTGCACCCAGCAACTTTTTTGTCATTAAAAGGAAAGCTTGCAATTACTTCAGCTTTTCCCAAGATCTCTTCTTTTCCTCCCAATAAAATCTCCTGCAATTTATCAATAAGCTCATAGATTATCTGGAATTTATATGTTTTAACCTTTTCCGCTTCTGCAAGTTTAAGAACCGAGTTGGAAATACTCGACTCGAACGCAAAAACTCTGGCGCCGGTTGATTTGGCCATTAAGATATCGCTTTCCAAAACATCGCCGACCGAAGCATCGACAACAATCACCTTGGGAGGCAGGGATCCTAAAAGGGCTTCAAGTGAGCCGAGGTTTTTTGCTTTGAGGATAACCGGCAACTCATCTTCCTTGATTTTTTTATACTCATCCCTGGTCTTAACTGCCGGGTTGGCAACGGCGGCCTGACTTTTTTGCGGTGTAATGACAGAGCCAACCGGAGGCAGGGACGAAAATCCCAGTATTTGTCCCGGGTTTCCCGGCAATATTTCCTTTACCGGAACTCCCAAATAATCAAAAATCCCTTTAATTTTACATTCCAATTTGTCGGCAAAAACGACTTCACCCACTTTTAGTGTCCCACCTCTGACCACCACTGAAACCAAAAACCCCGATTTTTCCTTCGAGGTTTCGATCACGACCGCTTCAACTGGAGCTTTGGGATCGGCTTTAATTCCGGCAACTTCCCAAACAAGACAAATCGTTTCCAAAAGTTCGGCAATGCCTTGACCAATCTTGGCGGAAACTTCAACAAAAGGGGTGTCTCCCCCACGGCCTTCAAAAAGCACCCTTTCGTTGGCCAATTGTTTCAAAGCCCCCTCAACATCCGCCGCCGGCAGATCAACCTTCGTAATGGCAACGATGTAAGGAATAGAGGCCTCTTTGATTAATTGAAGTGCTTCCAGCGTCTGTGGTTTAACTCCATCGCTGGCGTCAACCACCAAAACGGCGATATCACAAACCTTGCTGCCCCGGGAACGCATTTTGGAAAAGGCAGCATGGCCCGGAGTATCGATAAAAGTAATTACTTTACCCTCTTTTATCGTGACCACTGAAGCCCCAATGCCTTGGGTGATGCCGCCGGCCTCTTTGGAAGCGATGTCGGTCTTTCTGATGGCATCAAGTAAGGTTGTTTTGCCATGATCAACATGACCTAAAACTGTGACAATCGGCGGGCGCATCATGTTATTTCTTCTCTTCAACTTTCTCTTCTTTATTCAAAACTTCTCCGGTTCCCTCAACTTCAATTCGAAATCCTGTAAGTTTTGCGGCCAGTCTCACGTTTTGTCCATCTTTACCGATAGCCAGTGACAGCTGGTCTTCAGGCGCCTTGACTTTCGCAATTTTTGCTTTTTTATCGATCTTGACGGTTAGGCCTTCTGCCGGTGAAAGCGAGGCTTTGATAAGATCGGCTGTATCCTCATTAAAAGCAATGATGTCGACTCTTTCTCCACCCAATTCGTTGGTAATTGCTTGCACCCTGACCCCTTTTTGACCGACACAGCTTCCCACCGGGTCGACTCCCGACTGGCTGGAAAAAACCGCGACTTTGGTTCTCACGCCTCCCTCTCTGGCGATTAATTTAATGACGACGCTTCCCGATCCTATTTCCGGCACTTCTCTGGCGAAAAGTTTCTCAACAAAAGTCGGGTCAGCCCGGGAAAGGATGATATCGCGCCCCTTAGGGCCTTCTACAATTTCCTTAAGTAAAAACGAAAGCCTTTGGTTTAAATTAAGTCTTTCGTTGGGAATTCTTTCGATAGCGGGCATGACAGCCTCGGTTCTGCCAATATCAACACGCACATCGGGGCCGTCAAAACGGAGAATCATTCCGGAAATTAAAGTTCCTACCCTCACCGAAAATTCATCCATAATGGCCCCTTTTTCGGCCTCGCGGATTTTTTGGTGGATAACTTGCTTGGCGGTTTGAGCCGCAATTCTGCCAAATCCCGGAGGGGTAACGTCTTTTTTCTCTTCAGGTTTGTCATTCGGCCAGGAAAAAACTTTAGCACCGCCGTCTTTGGGGTTAATTTCGACTTCAAAAGCCGTCTCTTCGGTATCTTCACCGCGTTCTCTGGCATCACGCCTGTAAGCGGCGATAATGGCCTCTTTGATTGTTTCCAAAATAACGGCCGGATCAAGACCCCGCTCCGTCGCGATGGCCTTTAAAGCCTGAGCAAATTCTGTTCTCGGTGTCTGCATAGTTTTAATGGTTAAAGTTTAATAATTAATGGTTAAATTAGCCCTTAACACTTGGCCATTAGCCACTAACGAAAATGGTGGGTACTCCCCCCACCGAATATAATTTTAATCCAGAAGCCAAAAGAAGTCAAACAAAATTATAACCCTTCGTCTTTCATTTCCCCAATAATTCCTTTTTGCTCCCGCGAGAGTTTTTCGGGAATTAAAACATTAATTTTTAGATATTCATCTCCTCGTCCTCGGCCATGGAGATGGGTAACACCGCGTTCTCTTAAGCGCATCATTGTTCCGCTTTGGGTTCCCTGACGGATGCGGACTTTTAGGCCCCCATCAACCGTTGGCACTTCTATTTCTCCTCCCAAAACCGCCAGCGAATAGGGAATGCCGAGATTGACATAGATATCGTCTCCGTCTCTTTCGAAGGTACTATCGGGTTTGATATTCACCGAAAGAGTAAAATCGCCAAAATTAATTCTTGCCCCTTCATAAATTCCGGCCGGAATTTTTATTTTCCTTCTTTTACCGCCGGCATTGACCGTCTTTTCCACGCCTTGAACCGCTTCCATAAAATCAATGGTCAGAGAATAGCGGGGAATTTGTTTCTGTCGGGATTGTCTAAAGGGATTGCCACCGCCAAAAAAACTTTCAAAAATATCAAAGGGGTCACCAAAATCAAAGTTGCCAAATGGATTCCCCCCATCGCCACCGGATGTGGTGTAGGTATACGTAAATGGTCCGTATTGACCACTTTGTCCACCAAAACCGCCGGCAAATGGATTTCCACCCCTTGCGGTTCCCCCTGGGGTGAAAGCATCGTGGCCAAATTGATCATAAGCCGATTTTTTCTGGGGATCCGAAAGAATCTGATAAGCTTCGTTTATTTCTTTAAATCTTTTTTCGGCAGCTTCTTTGTCTGATCCTTGGTGCCTATCTGGGTGCCACTCCAAAGCCTGCTTCCGATAGGCCTTTTTGATTTCATCAGCAGAGGCTCCTTTAGAGACGCCTAAAATATCGTAATAATCTGACTTGGTAGCCATGAAGTTATTCTACCACTTCGCCTTCCTCAACTTTTTCTTCTTTTTTCTCCTCTTTCTTTTCTTCTCCGTCTTTTGGAGCTTCTCCTTGCGGTTTTGCCTGTCCCTGATACATAGCTTGACCTATTTGGGAAAGAGTTTCCGAAAGGTCCTTGGTGGCACCCTCAATTTCATCTTTAGACGCCGTCTCTTTTTCTTTGACTTCTTTTAGTCTCTTTATCTTCTCTTCGACTTTTTCTTTGACGTCCTTGGGCGCTTTCTCACCCGCATCTTTGAGGGCTTTTTCGGCCGCCGAAATTAAGGAGTCGGCCTGATTTTTGGCTTGAACCACTTCCGCTTTCTTTTGATCCTCAACTTTATGCTTTTCGGCTTCTTCCTGCATTCTTTTAACCTCATCATCGGAAAGGCCAATTGCGCCGGAGATAGTGATATTTTGAGTTTTGCCAGTCGCTTTATCCTTGGCAGTCACTTTCAAAATTCCCGACGCATCCATATCAAAGGTCACTTCTATTTGCGGCACCCCTCTGGGGGCCGGTGGAATTCCGTCAAGTATAAATCTCCCCAAGGATTTATTATCCGCACTCATTGGACGTTCCCCTTGAGTGACATGGATTTCAACCTGAGTCTGATTATCGGCCGCCGTGGAAAAAACTTCGGTTTTTGAGGTTGGAACCGTGGTATTCCTGGGAATCATCGGGGTAGCAATATTACCCATTGTTTCAATTGCCAAGGTCAAAGGGGTCACGTCCAAAAGAAGAATATCTTTAACTTCTCCTCCCAAAACTCCTGCCTGAATGGCAGCGCCAATAGCGACCACCTCATCGGGGTTTACCGACTGGTTGGGAGTTTTACCGAAAAAGTTTTTAACCGTCTCCACCACCTTAGGCATCCTGGTCATACCCCCTACCAAAATCACTTCATTAATATCGTGAGGGTCGAGCTTGGCGTCTTTAAGACAGGCTTCTACCGGCTTCATTGTTTTTTCAATGAGTTCTCCCACCAAATCTTCCAGTTTGGCCCTGGTTAATTTCATGGTCAAATGCAGGGGCTGCCCGTCCTTTTGGGTAATGTAGGGCTGGTTGATTTCAATTTCGCTTGAAGCCGAAAGTTCTATTTTTGCCTTTTCCGCCGCGTCTCTGACCCGCTGAAGCGCTTGTTTATCGGCCCTTAAATCAACCGAGTTTTCTTTCTTAAATTCAGCCGCGATCCAGTCAACTATTTTCTCGTCAAAATCGTCCCCGCCAAGGTGGGTATCACCATTGGTGGCCTTGACTTCAAAAACTCCGTCACCAAGTTCCAGAACCGAAATATCAAAAGTGCCGCCGCCCAAATCATACACGGCAATTTTTTCCGTTTTTTTCTTGTCCATGCCGTAGGCCAAAGCTGATGCGGTCGGCTCATTAATAATCCTTTCAACCTTCAGTCCAGCTATTTCCCCCGCCTGCTTGGTCGCTTGTCTTTGCGAATCGTCAAAGTAAGCGGGAACCGTAATTACTGCCCTGTCAACGCTTTCTCCCAAATACGCTTCCGCATCCTTTTTAAGCTTCATTAAAATTCTGGCCGAAATTTCCTGGGGGGTATAGATTTTGCCTTCAACTTCAACAACCGCCCCACCGTCCTTACCCGCCCTAATCTCATACGGAACCATTTTCTTGGTTCTTTCAACTTCTTTATCATCATGGCGCCTACCCATTAATCTTTTAATCGAATAAATAGTATTTTTGGGGTTTAAAACAACCTGTCTTTTGGCAACATCGCCAACCAAATTTTTGGTAGGCTCAACTACGGACGGAGTGATATTCCGGCCGGTATCAACCGCGGGAATGACCTTGGGTCTCCCTCCCTCCATCACGGCCACAACGCTATTGGTAGTACCCAAATCGATTCCAACTATTTTTGACATATTTTTACCTTTGCGTATCTTATGACAGGTCCTTCTATAAACTTCCAACCGGAAAGGACCACTTCGGCCACTTTTCCTTCATCCTTTCCGGGAACCGCTTCTACCCCCTCATGCAGTTCAGGGTCAAAACCGGCCCCCACTTGAACTTTTATTTCCTCAAGGCCTTCGTCCTTAAAAATATTCTCTAACTCTCCTATTGTGATTGCAAGCCCCGAATCTTTCAAGTGCAATTGAGCCGACTTTAAAGCGTCCATGATAGGCAAAAGCCTAAGTATCAGTCTCAAGTTGGCTTTTATTTCGGTCTCTACCCTCTCTCTCTCAACCCTTTTTCTTAAATTATCATAATCGGCCAGGGCTCTCGTCAACTGATCTTTTAAATTGGGTTTTTTCATCATGCCCCGGCTACCTCCTCAATCATACTTGAAAAGTACTTTAAAATGGGAATGACTGTTTGATAGTCCAAATGAACCGGCCCAACCACCCCCAAAGCTCCCCTTTTCCCCCCAGCCTTAAAATGGGACGTAACGATACCGATCGGAGAAAGCTCCGGCCAACTTAATTCTTCACCAAAAAAAACGCTAACGGGAGTTTCAAGACCAACCCCTTCAAAAAGTAGATCGTGGATTCTCTCGGCCTCATCCAAAAAAGAAAACAGGCTGGAACAAATACTCAAATCGGCAAACTCGGGGCTGGTAAAAATATTGGCATAACCTGCCTGCCAAACTTTACCTTCATCGGTGGCCGCCAAGGCCAAGTTTTTAGTTCTCTGGGCGAGAGCGTGGGTCGCTTCAACCAAAATCCTGTCCAAATCTCCTTTAGAATCCCTAATTTCTTCTTTTGCTTTGACTTCATCGGCCAAACTCATCTGTTTTTCCTCCATCAGTTGGCCAATGTAAAATTTCATGGCCAAGGGCGAAGGAGTGCGTCCGGCGGAAGTATGGGGTTGGCGTAAATACCCGGCCTTGGTGAGGGCCGCCATTTCATTACGGATGGTAGCCGGAGAGACTCCCAAATTATATTTTTTGTCTAAACTTTCCGACCCCACAGGAATAGCCGTTTCGATATATTCATCGATCAGTGCCTTTAAAATCTGTGTTTGTCTGGCCGAAAGCCCATCTGTCATCTTAACTTAGCAGTATCCTAACATGAGTGCTAAATCTTGTCAAGAGGGGGTTCGGCGAGTTTAATCCTTCGCCTTTTGACGAAATTTATAAAGTAGGCAAGTTCGCGGGACTTAAAGAGAACGGAGATAAAAAGATAAACCAAGATGCCGACGATAATGGTGATTGCGGTAAGAATTAAAAGGTTGATGGTGTAACGTGTATCGAGTACGAACTTTTCAAGAACCCTGATAATAAAGTACATCGCGAGACCCGAACAAGACGAGGCAACAAAAGATTTAATAAAGGGAAAGAGTAGTCCGAAAGAAAAATGTTCATCGACTCTTTTGACCATGACCCAAAAGAGAAGTAGGGTTTGAATAAAATAGGCGAGGGAAAAGGCCGCCGCCAGTCCCCAAACAGGCATACCGAAGCCTTTAATTAAAATAAAATCCAAGATAATATTTAAAAGCATCGAAAAAATCGAGATGATAACCGGAGTTCTCGTGTCATGCAAGGCATAAAAACCCCTGGCCAAAATGGAAACCCAGACCTGGAAAATGACCCCCACCCCAAAAGCGGAAACCACCATTCCCGTTTGCACCGTCGATTTCCAATCAAAAAGGTTGGTCCCGAAAGCCAGTCTGACCAAAGGTATTCTTAAGACAAGAAGAACGGTGGCCACGGGCAGAACCAAAAACGTGACTTGGTAAAGGGCGTTTAAAAGAGTTTTTCGAAATTTTTCTTTAGACTCCGCTTGTCCGGAAAGGGTGGGGAGAGCCGCCTTGGCGATTGAAGTCCCGAAAAGTCCGACGGGAACCAATTGTAAACTGTTTCCGAAAGTAAAATAGGTGTAAGCCGCAGTTGAAATTAAAGAGGCCAAGAAAAGCTCAACGCTTTTGGCAACCTGCAAAAAGGCAATTTCAATAATCCTGGGTAAAGAAAGTCTGCCTATTTTTTTAACATCACTGTTTAACTTAATTTTAAAAGAAAACCTGAAACCAAGTTTCAGGGCATTAGGTAGTTGAATAAGCGCGTGGCTGGCCGCTCCGATCACCACACCGATCACGGGACCCAAAAGCCCCATGCGTGAAGAGAGTAAAACGGTTCCCAAAATTATGCCTAAATTGTAAAAAAGCGGGGCGATTGCCGGCATCAGAAACCTTCGCGATGATTCCAAGACGGCCGTAAGGACATAGCTGATGACAAAAAAGCCCTGGGCCGCAAATAAAATTCTCGAAAGAAGGACAATCGTCTCCCGGTGTTCCGGACCAAATCCGGGGACCAGAATTCCGTAGAGTTGATTGGCAAAAATGATAACAATCACGGCCAGAATCAAAAAAATCAAAAGGCCGATATTCATCACCGACGAAGCCGTCTCCCAAACGCTATCATCTTTATCCTTCAAGGCTCTGGTAAAGACCGGGATAAAGGCCGAGGCAAAAGTTCCATAAATCAAAACCTCAAAAATGAGATCGGGCAGTCTAAAGGCCGCAAAAAAAAGCGTCAAATCATTGGGGCCAAAAAAATTAGCTAAGATTCTTTGCCGGACAAGACCCAAAAGGCGCGAACCGATAATCATAATCATAATGACCGTGGCGGCGGAAAAAATCGAAGTTTGTTGAGAAAAAAGGAACTTTTTTATTGATTTCATTTTCCTTCTCGATTATACTAGCAATATGCCGGTAACCAAAACAGCAAAAAGGGCTTTGCGGGGGTCAAAAAGGAAGACGGGGTTTAATAATCTTCTTGTTTCGAAGCTTGAGGTAGCTTTCCGGCTCGCCAAAAAATCCGCTTCCCGCAAAAACATACTCAAAGCAATCTCTCTCGCCGATAGGGCGGCCAAAAAACATTCAATTCACAAAAATAAAGCGGCCCGCATTAAATCTTTTCTTTCACGGCTTCTCATGTGATATATTGGGTTTATGCCCACTGCCAAAAAGGAATCAAAAATAAACCTACTTCCTCAAAAAGAGTTTGAAAAAAGCGTGTTGGGGCGGACCCTCAGGTGGGCCCTCTCCTCATTCCGAATAATCGTCGTTGCAACTGAGATAGTGGTCATGATGGCCTTTCTTTCCCGATTCTGGCTGGACGCAAAAAATTCGGACCTTAATGAACTGGTTGCCCAAAAAAAGGCAATCATTTTGTCATTTAACAATGTTGAGGGAGAGTTCAGGCTGGCCCAAAAAAGACTGGGTATTTTTTCCAAACTGACAGCGGCAACCCCTGTTTCGGAAAACATCAAATCCGTTATTTCCTATCTGCCGCCGGATATTTCCTTAAATTCCGTCACCGAAAACGGCAATTCTCTGCAAATAGTGGGGTCCGCGGGCAGTGAACAGGGGATCGCCCAATATCTCGTCAATCTGGAGAGTGCAAAAAATCTTCAGGAAGTCACCCTTTCACAAATAGATTCGAATACTTTTACCATTAAGGCTGTCATCAAAGGATCTTAAAAATATGGCACTCGGTTGGCGAAAAGAATACATTAGATATAAATCATATTTCCTAAATATCTCAAGGATTTACAAAGAAAGGGAGGATCTGAAGATATTTTTGGAAATAATCCTTTCTTTGGTCGCAATTTCTTTCTTCGGACTTTTTGCCATAAGACCGACGTTTTTGACCATTGCCCAGCTGATTAAAGATATAAAAAATAAGGAGGAAACTATCGTCAAAATGGATTTAAAAATTGGCAATCTCCAAACTGCCCAAAAAGTTCTAGAGGAAGAAGCGGGGAAAATATCGGTTTTGGACTCCTCAATCCCCACCATCCCCCAACCTGACATCTTTGTCCGCCAAATTGAGGGGCTGGCTTTAGAAAATTCGGTAACAATAATGGGCATTGCCATTAACGGCATCGTCATCAAAGGAAACCAAACCCCGAACACCGATCAAAAGTCAAACGAAGTATCGCCGCTACCGGACGGGGCGAACGGTATGGGTTTTTCATTAAGCACCACCGGAAATTATCAAAATCTGGTTTCCTTTATAGAAAAATGTCAACTTTTAAGAATCCCCGTAAAAATCGATATTTGGGGAATTAATCTTTCAAAAACCGAAGGAGGCAATATCCTTTCCTTGATCATTACCGGTAGAGTTCCTTACCTTAGTCAAACAAAATGAAAAAATCTAAAATTCCCAGTTTAGTCATCTTGCTGATTCAAATTATAATTACCATTACCTTTTGGATAGCCTTTAGTGTTGCCAGAATTTTTATGGCCAAGCCGGAAACCTCGGTTCCCAAAGAAATTCTTACCTCCGTGAGTCCCAGTCTGGATAAAAACACTCTTGATAAAATTAACCAAAGGCTCTATTTTGACAGAGAACAGGGTTTTGAATCGCCATGAAAAAAAATAGGATTCCAACAATCGTCGGCTTTATTTTACTCATCTTCGGCTTAGCAACCGGAGTGATACTGGTGCAAAATAGGGCAATTTTCAGACTTGGCGCCAGCAGTCAATCTGCCCCCAAAAACGTCCGCATCACCAATATTTTTTCGGATTCATTCTCGGTTACTTGGGTCACCGACAGACAAGCTTCCGGGTTTATTAAGTATGGGGAAGAGGAAAATAGTCTCCCTGGTACGCAAACTGAGGAAAGTGCTACTCCGGGTTTTATCCATTCGGCAAAACTTTTAGGGTTAAAACCGGAGATTGCCTACTTTTTTAAAATAAACTCCGGCGAAAGCGATTTCGACAATAACGGCATCCCCTGGCAACAACAAACCGGACAAAAAGCGGCCGTACCGGCGAAGGCAAATCTTGCCTCCGGCAGTGTCCTGACACCTTCGGGGAGTCCGTCACCAAACTCATTGGTTTATCTAACGATTAACGGAATTTTACTTTCAACCTTAACTTCTCAAAACGGCAGTTGGGTGATATCAATTCCTTTTGATATCGACCCGAGATTAAGTCTTTTGGAAATTTCCGTTCAGGCCGGTCCCGACGGCGTCTCCTCGGCCCAAATTTACCCTCAGTCGGCAAAACCCGTTCCCGCCATGATCTTAGGGCAAGTTTACGATTTCAAAAATCTTCCTCCCAGTCAAAATTCGGATGTCCCCGAGGCAAAAATTGAAATTCCCGACGAATCTCTCCCTTCTTCCGGTTTTAATGCCACCCAAAATACTTCCACCCCGTCGGCAAAAACGGTGACCCTGGAGAGTGTCAAGGAAGGCGAAGTAATAACCAGTGTCCAACCGGAATTTTTGGGACAAGGGCCTGCAGGAACAACCATTAACATCACCATCGAATCGGATCCTATAGAGGGAGAGGTGGTAATCCCTAAATCGGGAGAGTGGAATTGGGAAATATCCAAAAATCTCCCTGAAGGAATACATAAAATTACCATTGTTTGGAAAGATGCCGCAGGAATTACCAGAACTTTAACCAGAAACTTCGTCGTTGCCGCTTCCGAAGGGCCGGCTTTTGTGGCCACTCCTTCGGCTACGCTCATGGTTCACCCCGAGGGGTCACCACGAGGGGCAAGCCCTTCGGCAACGCTTACTCCTACCCCCGCAGCGACAGTTTCGGCAACGCCTTTTCCCCAACCGGACTCCGGTAGCTTGACACCCACCGTGCTTCTTTCTATTATGGGAATAGGCTTAGTCGCCATAAGTTTTTTGCTTTGGAAAAAGTCATATGCCTGATCAACCAAACCTAGCCCAACCGCCGACATTTCCGGATACACCTGATATTCCCCCCATGCCGGTTACGGATACACCCCAAACGCCGACACCTCCGCCAACACCAAGTGATGATGTCCCGGACATTCCCCCAATGATTATTGATTCCTCTTCACCAAAGAAAAAAAGCGGTAGAATCATAGCGACAATTTTGGGGATTTTACTTTTGGTTGGTGCCATTGGCGCCGGTGTAGTTTTAGTCGGCCAAAAGCAAGACATCCGCGAAAAAGCAACTGGGCAATGTCCTGTCATTAACGGATGTGTAGCCGACCATGAGGAAAGCGAATGTAATGACAGTGGAGAAATGTGTACTGTCTACATTGGTGAGCCAGGATATGAGTCAAATTCTACTGTTTGTAGTGTCGCTGGCACACAATGCGGCACCTCAGGTTATTACTGCATGATATTTGGTAGTTGCCATGCCTGTATAAAATACACCACATGTTATTGGAAGGCGACGAATTGTGTTGCTGATGTAAGTTGTGGAACCCCAACTTACACGCCGACACCGGAACCAACACCTACTCACACCGCTACTCCAACACCTACCCCAACCCCAACTTATGGTGGCTGTGGCGCACCATGCAACGATTTTGATCATTGCATACCCTCCTTGAATTGCCCGGGAGGTCCTGGCGGCGGTAGGTGTGTTAATGGATCATGCCCTGAAGAGACTGATTGTGTTTGTGGCTCACCAACACCGACACCGAGAGTCACACCAACACCGACACCGAGAGTCACACCAACCCCAACACCCGGAAGCGCCATGTGTATGGCGGTTAAGGCATATGACACAAATTGGAATCTTCTTACCGGGGCACAATTGTCAGCTTTAAGTGCCGGAAGTGTAATAAGGTTTACAATTTCAGGAATTCCGGCCGACCAAATTGATAAAGCCAGGTTTACAATAAATGGAGTGTTGGGACCTGAAACTATAAACAAGAAACCGGGGACAAATGAATATTATGTTGAATACACAATTCCAGCGGGAGTTTATTCGTTTACTATAACAGCTCAAATACATCATTTAACATTGGGTTGGTTCTAAATTAAATATATGAAAAACAAAATCGCAACAATCGGAATAATAATAGCAACACTAATTCTTGCTGGGGTCGCTGTATTTACGGCCATAAGGTTATATCAATTAAGAAAAGAATCAGTTGCCCCCACCGCACCAACTTCCAAACCCA
>Ga0315274_10007020_pt1 | contig 16355 bp, 13 predicted proteins | sample YL17G02_20_MG_FD_203700 | JGI IMG/M metagenome (GOLD analysis project Ga0315274, IMG submission 203700) | Sediment microbial communities from Yellowstone Lake, YNP, Wyoming, USA - YL17G02_20 | ecosystem: Environmental > Aquatic > Freshwater > Lake > Sediment | place: USA: Wyoming | collected...
CTGGAGCTGGGGCCGCTGGACGTCCCGGAGTTCTACGAGCACGCCGCCTCCGGTGTGCTCTCCGTGCAGGCCCTGGGCGAGGCCCTGCAGACGCGCGAGAACCGCCTGCTGGCGTACGAAATGGCCCTGGGTGTTTGCGAGGCGGACGACCACCTCAACGAGCGCGAACAGACGTTCCTGAAGGAGCTGCAACGCGTCCTCGCGCTGGACGACGCCTCGATCCAGGCCGCCAAGTCGGCGACGCAGCAGCTCCAGGCGCGGGTCCTTGCACCCGCGGCCTCCCCACCGGTCGCCCTCGAGAGTCCGGCGCCGCCGGGCGCGGGTGTTGACCGATTGATCCTGGAGCACGCGATCCTGTGCGGGGCGCTTGAGCTGCTGCCGGAGGCGCTGGCCACCATGGCCATTCTCCCCACGCAAATGAAGATGGTCTACCAAATCGGCCAGCAGCACGGGGTGACGCTTGACCGCGGGCACATCAAGGACTTCTTGCTGACCGCGGGCGTGGGGTTGACGTCTCAGGTGCTCGAGGGGTACGCGACCAAGGTGGCCAAGGGACTCCTGGGGAAGGTGCTGGGTGGCATCGGGCGCGCGGCGGCCGGGCCGTTGACGGGGGTCACCTTCTCCTTCTGCACCACCTACGCCCTGGGACACGCCGCGCACCAGTACTACGCCGGCGGCCGGGTCTTGAGCAAAACCCAACTCCGCGCGGTGTTCGAGTCCCTGATGACCAAGGCCCGCGATCTCCAGGTCGGATATGCGCCCGAAATCGAGGCCTGCCGCCGCAACCTCCGTCTCCAAAATCTGCTCCCCGGGCCAACAAACTGACCGCAGCACCGGCCTAGCTGACCGCAACGCCGCCACTTCACCTCTGGGGTCAGAAGTCCATTGACGTGCTCGAGGCGGTGGGAGCGACCAAATCGAAGGACCGCAGCGAGAGCCAGCAGGCAGTCGACACCCTGGTCCCCGGAGGCCTGCCTGTTGTCGGTGCAACCGGACGCTTCGCTGTCGCTCTTTCAAGCCGACGACGCGGTCGCGCGTTTAGCCACCGACCCCGGCGGCGACATCAGCCAGTTGGCAGCCCGAAGAATTTCTTCACGACTCAAGCCAACCACGCGCGCCACTTTCTTGATGGCGCCCTTGGGCAACGTGACCGCTATTGCGTCTGCTTTCATATCAGGCCTCGGCAAATGATTGATGTATTGAATCACTGCAGATACCGGGCCAGCCAGACGTGAGAAGTCGGAGCCCCCTTGCCGGCTAGAGCCTAGCCTCCTCCCACACCGGACTGTTGGCACTGCATCCGCCAATCGCTCAACACTACGCGCGCCGCCCTCACCCCAACCACCCATCACGCGCCATTCCACCTCGTGCAGGCAATTCCTTCACGACGGACGCAACTACCGCCGTCTCGAACTTCTCCCTCATCGTCCAGCAGTCCCTCACCGCGCACCTCTCCCTCAAAATCCTGCACCCGCGCAAAGCGCAACGCCCCACACCTCACCACCACCATCTCCTCCAACCCCGCGGACATGAGATAATTCCTCGCTGGCGCAGGAGAAACGCGAACCCGGCGACCCGGTCGCAGCTTCCTTGTTGTTCACTTGCTGCCGCGCCCTGACCTGCTATGTTCCGCGCTCATGAACCTTTCACAGCTCACCTCCTCAGACCTGAAACAACTCGCCAAGCTGGTTGAAGCCAAGGAAGCCTTGCTGGCCAAGGCAGCCAAGATCGACCGTCAACTCGCAGCCTTTGAAGGCAGCCAATCCCAGTCAACACCCGAGCCAGCGCCGAAACGCCGAGCGAAGAAGCGCGCGAAGCCTGGTCAAGTGAAGAACGCCATCCTCAACCTGCTCAAGCAGTCGGGTAAGAAGGGCATCACGGTGAAGGAGATCGCTGGCCAGCTCGGTGTCGGAGTCAACCGGATCCACACCTGGTTCTACAACGCCCGGAAATCATTCAGGCAGATCAAGAAGATGGGGCCAGGCAAGTACTGCTGGCAGGAGTGAGGCGGCGCGTGACAGCCCTGGCGTTCTGTCAGGTGAAATGCACGAAGACGGCCAACGCCGAGGAGCCGAACGAGACTTCGGCGGCTGCAGACCGCCGCTGCGTCTGGAGATCACGAAGCACCTGAAGCCCGGCGCCAACTCCGTCCGCATTGAGCCCTTCGCGCCGAAGTCTGCGCGGCTGGTGGCATACGAATGACTGGCGCGATCGCGGCCTTGGCCTCACTTGGACTGATGAAGGCGTTCAACCAAAGCACGGTAATTGTTGCCCTGGGCCTACTGACCTGGATTGGAACCACGGCGCACGGCGCGGAGGCCGAGCGATTTCGGTTGGTACCCTTTCCCAAGGCGATTCAGGCTCAGGTCGGTCAGTTCTCGTTGGCCCAGACGCTGGTGCTACAGACACTGGAAAGCCAGAGCGGGACTTTGCTGCGCCTGTTGAATGACGAGTTGCAGCGCGCCGGGCTGCGGCCGGTACGGGTCACTTCCCTCGCTTCGCCGGTCCCGGCGTTTCACCTCGCAGCCCGAAGCGGGCCGCTGGATCTCCCTTCATTGCCCACGAACAGCGCGCCGGAGGGCTACTCGCTGGAGGTGCGTTCCGATGAGGTTGTTTGCGCTGCGAAGGAACCGGCCGGCTTGTTTCATGGCCTCCAAACGCTCTGCCAGTTGATCCGCGCCAATCGCCACGGCGACGCGCTGCCCTGCCTGTCCATCCGCGACTGGCCATCGCTGCGCTGGCGGGGCTTTCAGGATGACCTGACACGCGGTCCGAGTTCGACGCTGGACACGCTGAAGTTCGAGGCTGCCATGGGAGCCTATTTGAAGCTGAACCTGATGACGTTCTACATGGAGTACCAGTATGCTTTCGCGAAGCACCCGAAGATCGGCCCGACGAACGGTTCGCTCACGCCGAAGGAACTGTCCGCCCTGGTGGATTACGTCAAGCCGCTGCATCTGGACATCCTCGGCAACCAGCAATCCTTCGGTCACTTTGGCGCGATTCTCCAGCATCCGGAATATGCCGCGTTGCGAGAGACCGACGATGTGCTCACGCCGGTTCGCGAGCAAAGCTACCAGTTGCTCGATGATCTCTATTCCGAGGTCTGTCCGCTCCTGCCGTTCCCCTGGTTCAACGTCTGCTGCGATGAGACCTACGGGCTGGGCACCGGGCCGGCGCGCGAGCTGGCCCAGCAGATCGGCGTGGGTGGGGTGTATGTCCGCCACATTCGCCGTATCCATGACCTGCTTCGCGACAAGCACGGCAAGCGCATGATGATGTGGGGCGACATCATCCTCCAACATCCCGACAATCTCGCAGAGGTCCCCAAGGACACCCTCATGCTCACCTGGGGCTACGATGCCCGTGCGAGTTTCGAAGATCAGATCCTGCCCTTCGCCAGGTCGGGCTACGAGTTCTTCGTCTGCCCCGGCGTGAACAACTGGAGTCGCATTCTGCCGGATTTCGGCGTGGCGATCACGAACATCGGCAACTTCGTCCGCGACGGTGCGAAGCACGGCGCCCTGGGCATGATCAACACGGACTGGGAGGACGATGGCGAAGCCATCAACACGGTTAAATGGCACGCCGACGCCTGGGCCGCCGAATGTGCCTGGAACGCTTCCACGACCGAGCCCGAGGTCTTCAACCAGCGCATCGGCGCCGTGCTCTTCGGCGAAGGTGGCGATCATTTCGGGCAGGCCGTGGAACTGCTCGGGAAAACGCATCGCCTCTCCGGCATGCAAGGCATGATGAACTCGCGCTTTTGGGAAGACGATTTCGTGCCCAAGGCCGGTCCGGCGGCAATTGAGTCCGGCGCTTCCAACCTGCTGGCGGTGGTGCGCCCGGCCTTGGAGCAGTTGGAGGCGTGCCGTCGGGAGGCCCGCTGCAACCAGAACGTGATCGATGCCCTGCGGTTTGGCGCCCGCCGCATGGAGGTCATCGGGCAGCGAATGCTCGATGGGTTGGAGGCCGCGCGGCTCTACGAAGCGGCCTGGGCCTCGCCCACCCATCTCCCGAACCTCGTCCAGGTCGAGCAGCTCATCCGCAGAAACCGAGACGCCCACGAGACGTTGGGCAGACAGTTCGCCGCGCTCTGGTTCTCAGAAAACAAGCCCTACGCGCTCGACTGGACGCTCCAGCGCTATACGAACGTGGTGAACCGGTACGATGCGTTGTTCCGAAAGGTGACCACGGCCCGAACGGCCGCAGCGGCTGGCCAGGCTCTGCCGGCGCCGGAGGACATCGGCTTGGCGATTCCCAAGCCGCTCTCGCGGCTAATTCACGCAAAAACGATCCTGTCGGCGCCGTTGGCCGCCGAGGCGCTCTGGGCTGAGCCGTCTTCGACACAGCGACTGGGTCTGGTCATTCGCACCGGGGCGGCGGACCGATTTGACCTGCCGGTCGAGGTGGAACTTGAGTTGTCCGACGATCTGGCCGCCAAGCCCGTACGCGCCTTTGTCCTCAGCGCCGACGGGTCTTCGCGCGAAGTGCTGGTTCAAGTGGACTCCATGAAGCCACCAGGCAAGAGCCGGCTTACGTTGGTGTTGCCCGGGCCGTTTCTGAAGGGCACCGAAGTCTCGATTCACGTGTATCTCGGACTGGCGAGGGCACCGGTTCTCCCAAGCGCGGTCCGCACGAGTCCCGGCTCGAACGGGATGCAGTGGCTGGAAAACGATCGGGTTCGCCTGCTTCTGGGTCCGGGGGGCGCGCATGTCTATCGTTGGGAGTTAAAGGCCGCAAGCAACCGGGACCTGACGATGCCGGGGGAGTCGGACTGGGCTGGCTTCTGCGACATGGCTCCGCATCGTCATTCCCAGTATCGCCTGAATTGCACCGCGCGCGGCCCAGCGATGGTGGAGTATCAGTGCAGCGACACGTCGGGCCACACCAAAACCGTGCGCTTGTATGGCGGAGCCAGTTGGATCGAAGTCTTTCTGAGTGAACCGGCGTCGATCTACTGGGATTTCGACAATCCGATGAACTTCGCTGCCGATGGCCCCACGCCGGGCACCTGGCTGTTTTCGAACGGCCAGACCGGGCCTGTGGGCCGCGAGGCCGATGGCGTGGCTGCGCAAGTCAAGTCGCAGAACGTTTTCTGGGGCATCAAGTACAATCCTGACAAACTGGCCCTGGGACTCATCACACCGGAGAACGCCGCCTTCCATCACGTCGCCCCGGGATCGGGCGCGGGCGGGGTGGGGATCGAAGGCTCGCCGCCCGCCATGCATTTCGTCACCTTTGCCGGCGCCCTCGAGCGATCCCCAGCAGAGACGATGAATCGCCTGCACACCACTCTGGATCTCAAACGCCCGGTCGAGGGGGTGCTTCACACTCACCAGACTCGCTGAACTGGTCCCGTCACACAGGCCAGAATCGGACTCTAGAAGCCATCTCATAAATACCTGAGGAGAATCACCGCGCAGGCCAGGTGCAAAAGGCCCAGATAGTTTTCCGCGTGATATTCCCACCGCACGACCAACCTCCGAAAGTTGTAGAGCCAGGAGAACATTCGCTCGATCTTCCAACGTCGGACGTACCGTCGCAGCGGGCGCCCATCCTGCGTCTTGTGCTCCGGTCGGCGATTGACGCGATGCGGCGCGATCATTTCGATGCCCCGTAGGGTCAAAAAAGTCATGCGGCCTCGCGATGGTAGAATCGTAACAGGCCACCGATTCGCTCTCGGGCTTTGATCGAGCCGAGACTGGCGCCGATGCGGTCGGCCGGTTCCGGGAACAAAATGACATTGTCCTTCCCTTGATGATTCCGCTCACGGTGAAACTGGTCCACGAATTTGCAGAGGACGTGACGCAAGGAAGCTTCGCCGGAGAGTATCAACTTCGATAGGCACTCTTCTTTGGCCGAGCGAACCCACCGTTCGGCATGCGCATTCAAGTTTGGGCTAAGGGGCGGCCAGACGATCGGTTCGATTCCTCCGGTGCGCAGGATGGCGTCGAATCCGCTCGTGAATTTCGTGTCGCGATCATGGAGGAGAGATCGATAGCCCGACAGAAATCCTTCCTCCGCCAACGTCAGGCTTCGCGCGATCGGCTCCCTCCAACGCCCATCGGGTGTGGTCGTGGTACCTGACGACCTGGATCCGTCGTGGCGCCATGCGAAGGATGAAGAGCACGTAGTAGGTGACCAGCCCGCCAGACGTCCACACCTCTGCCGTGAAGAAATCGCTCGGCGAAGCTCATCGGGAGGTTGGGCTTTCCGTCGAGATCACGGTGTTGGTTGTGTCAGAGTGCAGGAGGCAGGCCGCCGGCTGGCGTCGGTCCAACCATCTGCCGACGCCTTGGCCGAGCGCGAGGCATTAGCGCTGGCAAAGCCGGGGGGGTGGGATGTACCCGCTAGCTCGCGAAGATACGGTTGATTCCTCTTCTGCCAGTCCCGGTTGATCTTCCAGGCGTAAAACGACAGGCCGGCCGCCACCAGTCTGCCGGTGGCAAGCTTCTTGAGGCCCTCAGGCAGTGCATAGAGCCGCGTGTGCCCGTAGACCTGCGCACACTGGAGCTCGAACGGCGTGAACCGCGCCGGCCGATAGACCACGTGGTGCGTGTCGTAGAGATCCCAGTCGAAGGAGTTGATCCGCTTTTCGGCTTCCAGGCGCTGGTAGAATTCCGACCCGGGCAGCGGAGTCAGGATGAGCAACTGTACGCTCGTCAGCTTCATGCTGCGGACGAAACCGACGGTGGCCTCGACCGTGTCCCAGTCATCCTCTTCGAAGCCGAAAACGAACATGCCGTGGATGTGAATCCTGGCTGCCTGGACGACGCGGATGGCGTTGCGGATGTCCTCCAGGTTTTGGCCCTTCTTCATTTCCCTCAGGCTCGTGGCGTTCACCGACTCGAAGCCGATGAACAGCGTATGACAGCCCGCGCGCCTCATGAGACGCACGAGATCAGGATCCCGCGCCAGATCGGTGCGCACCTGCGTGGACCACCGAAAGCGGAATCCCTCGGCGATCATGGCCTCCAGAAGTTCCCGGGTGCGGCGTTTGTTCGCCGTGAAGTTGTCGTCGCAGAAGAACACGAAGTGGTGGCGCGTGTCGTATTGACGGAGCTCTTTCAGGACGGCCTTGGCCGAGCGGTACCGGAATTTCCTTCCGAACATGCCGGTCACCGAACAGAACGAGCAGTCAAACGGGCAGCCGCGCGACGTCTGCACCATCACCGTCTTCTTGCCGCCGATCACGCAGTCTGCGGTTCCCCCGGCCAGTGAGAAATCCGGCACGGGTAGCGTGTCCAGGTCGGTGATCCAGGGCGCCAGAGCATTATGCCGAATGACGCCCGAGCCGTCCTTCCAGGAGAGGTTCGGAACCGCGGCGTACTGGGGGCCGGTCGTTTCCACGCTGCCCTGGCTCCAGAGGTCCAGCAGCGCGTTCATGGCCCCTTCGCCTTCTCCGCGCACGACGAGTTCCGCATGCGCCAGGGCTTCGTCGGGAAGGAAAGTGACATGCGGGCCACCCAGGATCACCCGTATGCCGCGCGCGCGGCATTCATCCGCGAGCGCGTACCCGCGTTGCACCGTGGCTGTGATGGTCGAGATGCCTACCAGTTCGGGCCGGCCGTTTTCAGCCATCCAGGCCTGTAGATCGAAGCGTTGGCGGCCCTCGACAAACACCCGGGCGCTCCAGTCGCAGCGGCGATTCACCAGGCCCGCAAGGACGAAGCTTCCCAGCCGAGGCAACGTGAATTGGGTGAAGATGTTGACCTGCGCGGCTGCAGGCTCGATGAACAGCATCAGGCGTTTCATGAACAAAGCTCTTCGAATGGTTGCGCGCGAATCGCCCCACCTTCGCCCGGGATCACGCTGCGAGACAAGGCGCAAAGGACGCAACATGCAGGAGGCTGTGATCGCGGTAGGGACGCCGGTTGCCCGGCGCCCCCCGCACAGATCCCGGCGTGCAGTTTTCCCGCACCGGGCTCTTCACCTCAACTCGCTCGCGCACCCGCCCGAACATGCTGCGCCCCGAAGAGGTTCACTGTCGCCAACTCCTCACGGTGCGCCGCCGTCCAGCAGCTCGAGTCTCGCAGACCCTCCTGGTGAGGGTTTTGCGCGGCTTTGGTGGCTATGGCCCGCAGGGAGGTTCGCCAGCGTGGGTCCGTCGTTCTTACGGCGCTGGTTGCCTGTGTGGGCTGCATTGAGGTGTCAGCTCCTTCATGCGGGTCGGGGCCGCGCGGCCTTGCCCCCGCACTACTACGAGCCGATCTGACTCCCGGCCTTCCTTCAGCCTGCCCTTCTGGTCGTTGGACAGGCTTACCCGCTTGGCTCCCGTAGTTGGTGCGGCGGGAGTCGGCCGGGTCTCTCAGGTTCCAAGTGACGTCTGGCGCGTGTGCCACGCTCTGCGACCCCGGCAGGCCGTCGGAGACCTCACCCTTGCCGGTCTCCTTCGTGTTGGGTTTGGGTGAGATGACGCCCTCCCCGCCTGCGTCTGACCGTTTCGGGGCTGAATCGCTTAAGCGGAGTGCGACGCCCGCTTGCGGCCCGCGCGCTTCCCTGTGTACGCCTCCAGGAGGTTGTTCAGCGTCGGCTCCCGGCTGGGGAGCCTGGGCCTGTCCTTCCTCCCGGCAACACTCGGGCTGGGGTGGCTGGTTAGGCCTTCCCGTCCGGTCCTTTCGTTCCGGACCCCTGTTCATGTTTTCGTGTAGTCGTGCATGTTCAGTCCGGAGGGACTTTCACCCTCAACGTTCACTCAGCTTCTCCTGACGCACCATCTCCGAGTTGTCGGTGAAAGTGGGCTGCGCCCGTCCCGGGCTCAGTCCAGCATGCGCTCCCGTGAGGTCAAAATAGTCATGCGGCTTCACGGTAGTAGAATTTCAGCAACCCTCCCAGGCGCTCACGTGTGCGGATCTCGCCAGACGACTCGCCGATCCGGTCCGCGGACGCTGGAAACAGAATCACGTTCCCCTTCCCTTGGTCGTTTCTTTCTGTGTGAAAATGGGCCACGTAATTCTCCAGGCAATGCCTCAACGACCTTTCTCCAAACAAGATCAGTTTCGACAGCACCTCAGTCTTTACCGGCTCGATCCATCTTTCGCAGTGGGCCTTGAGGTTTGGACTCCGCGGCGGCAACCACATCGCTTTGATGCCCAGGCTCTCCAGGATCGCATCGAAGCCGGCGCAAAACTTCGCATCACGATCGTGTAGCAAGTACCGACAGCCACACAGAAAGCCGATGTCCGCCAGGGTCACGTTCCGCGCCATCTGCTGCATCCATTGAGAGTCGGGCGAAGTCGTAAACCCAGCAATGCACACTTTCCGGGACGCCACTCGCATGAAAGTCAGCACATAATACGTCATCAATCCCCGACGGTCCAGACCTCGGCCGTGAAGAAATCCACCGCGGCCAGGACTTCCGTGTGAGAACGGATGAAATCCCGGCACGCCATCTTTTTTTCCCGTTCCGGCGCCGGCGCCAAGCCGTGCCGCTTCAGAACGTTGGCCACGGTCTGGTGGCTGATTTCGTGTCCCAGATTGCGCAGAGCCCCGACGATCCGCCAGTATCCGCAGCGGCGATTCTCTCGGGCCAACTGCAGCGCCAAATCCTCGATGGCCTGGCCCGTCGTCGCACGCCCCACCGACGAGCGGCTCTTTGAACCGTCGAACTTCGTTGCGATCAACCACGGCGCAGGAACTGAGTATGATGCGGGGCGGTGCCAACGGGGTTTTTGCGCAAGCCGTTCTCGTTCGCCGCGCTGCTGGAGATCGTGCAGGCTCACGTGGACATGCCGAAGGGCGATCAATGCCGCGCGTGAAGCCACCCGACTCACGGCCTGCTCAATCCTGATCCGCACCCCGCCTGTCCTTGGCAAAAACGCTGTCTGAGATCCCAGTCAACCCCTGTGAACTCAGAGGCAACGGGTCCAGCCAGCGGCTTGTTTCCCCCGACGCAGTGGAGCGTCGTGCTGGCCGGCGGCGCAAAACGCGACGAAGCCGCCCTGGCGCGGCTCTGCCGGCTCTTTTGGTACCCTCTGTATGCCTACGCGTGTCCCTGGCATGAGATCGCCTTCACTCGGTCGCCGGAGTTGCAGGTGAAGGAGTTAGTCATTAAGCTGCGGCCGCTATGACCCAACGTGTCTGCAGCCCAGCTTCGATCCCGGTGGTGGTTTTCGTCGCCCTCCTCGGTGCCAGCGTCAACCTGGCGGCGGCCACGTTCGCCGAGCGCCTCGGATGGAAACCGGGCGAAGTGGTCGTCCTTTTCCACGTCGACGACATCGGCATGTCCCATCCGTCAAATCAGGGCGGCATCGAAGCCGTGGAAAAGGGCGTGGCGACTTCGTGGAGCGTCATGATGCCCTGCCCGTGGGTGCCGGAAATCAGTCACTACCTCCGGACGAATTCCGGCATCGACAGCGGACTGCACCTGACCTTGACGTCCGAATGGACTCGCTACCGGTGGGGACCGCTGGCGGGAAACCCGCAGGTCCCGGGCTTGGTGGATGGCGAGGGTTGTCTTTGGCGGAGCGTGGCCGAAGTGGCCGCCCACGCCACGGCCGACGAAGTCGAGCGGGAGCTGCGCGCGCAGATCGAGCGTGCCGAAGCCCTGGGCCTCCCGATCACCCACCTTGATTCGCACATGGGGACCCTCTTTGCCCGGACCGATTACTTCGAACGGTTCGCCAAAGTCGGGATCGAAAAGGGCATCCCCATCCTGGCCGTCGGCGGCCACATGACCTACACGCTGCAGGAGCACGGGGAGACGGCCCGAGCGCTGCAAGCCTTCGCGCGCCAGCTCTGGAACGCGGGGCTGCCCGTGATCGATGATCTGCACACGTCGTCACTGGACTGGAAGCCGGCCGAGAAGAGCGACCGGCTCGTCGAGTTGCTGGGGCGCTTGAAACCGGGTATTACGGAAATCATCTTCCACGCCTCCCGGCCCACGGAGGAATTCCCGCTCATCACGGGAACGAGTGAATCGCGGCACGGTGACCTGCGAGCCCTGACCGATCCCAAGGTCCGCCGGTTCATCCAGGACCGCGGCATCCTTCTGACGACGTGGAGGGAACTCAAGGAACGGCGCCGGACGGCCGCGCCCCTCGACTGACCGGGTTGCGCTCACCCTTGCGCCAACAAGTGCCTCGATGCCCGGTTGAGTTGCGGCGGCGTACGTCCGCCGAAACGGCGTCGGGAAAGAGCGCTTCAGGTTCAGAGTTCCTCACCCTCACTGAAGAGGGTGACCTTCACCCGCGGAGACGGTCCTTGGGCGGGCCCGCAGGTAACGTGCACTGAGTTGTCGCCGGCCTGGAGAATCGGCAGCGGGCCGCGCGGGGTCACCGGTTTGAGAGACTCGCCTTTGGGGCCATACAGAGTGCAGTCACCCTGGCCGCCGTATTCGATCCAGCAACCTGAACTCATCTCCACCGGAAATAGGACGGTCGTTCCGTTGAGGGTGATCGCCGGATCAATCACCGTGCCCGCGAGCATCGGTAATGCCTTGACCGGTCCGAGGCGACACTTCGCTTCCTTGCCGGGCGGCAGGTTTTGATACCCCAGACTTACGGAGTCGACCGCGCCGAAGTCGATGGTTTCGCGGTACACATTGTAAAGCCCCTTGCCGTCGTCCCAGGCGTAGTCGCTCCAGCGGGTCGACTCTGTCTCCACCAAGGTGAAGAAGCGCCGGCCGATGAAATCCACGGTGACGTAGCGGTCGGCAATGGCGCCAAAGGCGATGTGCCGCGGGCTTTCCAGTCGGAGCGCAATGATTTCACCGAGGCCGTCGCCCTCGATCCACACGCCGAGTGCCGGCTGCTCTTTGAGGTTCAGTGGGGGATCGAATCGTCTGCTGAGTCGGGCCCAGGCTGCGCGGCGTGGCACCTTGCCGGCGTTCGTGACGACAAGCATCCCCCCTGTCTCTCGGTTCCGCTGGGAGTCGAGCGGGGCGAACGTGATTCCCTCCGCGGCGCTGGGTTTCCATTCCGTTGCGGTCGGGTCGGAGAAATCAGCGATCACCCTGGCCTTGGGATCGTCATAGGTTGCCGCCGACATTAGCGCCTCGAGGCGGAGCTTCACGAATTGCCTCGCGAAGGGATTCCGGACGGTCCACGAGAGCGTCCAGGGTTCGGCAGGACTGGCGCTGTGCGGATCGGAGTGCGCGCGATGGAAGCGCGGCTCGCCGGCCGCGTTGGTCCTCAGCGCGAACTCCTTCCCGGGTTCGCGGAGTTGCGCTTTGACCCGGTCATCGAACTTTTCCGCATGCCGCACTTGCTCGCAGGTGCGTAGGATGTCCACGGCCCGGCGAAACAGCGGCACGGTACGCAGGCTTTCACGATCGATCGCCCCCGTGAGGGAGATTCCGGCGTCCCACCCGATGAGCTTCGCGCCGAGATACTCGATCACCTCCGGATAGGTGGGCTCCACCTGGGGTGGGTTGAACGACTGGAAATTCCACCAGCCTAGGTGGAGGGGGAGCAGCAGTCCCCCATTCACCGACTCGGCGTGGAGATCGATGAAGCGCTGGTGGCCGCGTTGTGGGTAGTCCCACGCCTGCCAGCGGGTCCGGTACTGCCAGAAGTGGTGCCACATCGCGCTCATCTCCATCCCCACGGGCTGCTTCAATCGCTTCTGAATCTCGAACACGAACTTGTCCGCCCAGTACCAGCACTCATCGCCGCCCCGGAGGATGGAACTGCCATCAATCGCATCGAGGTAGATTCCATCAAAGCCGCACCGATTGACGATCTCGGCATGGTTTGCGGCAATCTCCTCGAAGAGCGGCGATTCCGCGTCGGGGACGAAGAGCCCGAAACACTCCTTGAGATGGCGGGCCTTCGTTCCCTTCGGATGGGCGGCGGCTTGCGTGCCGAGAGCGCCGCGCGTGACCGCGGTGAAACGCCACGGCGGTTCCTGGCTCACGCCACCAAACGTGACCAGTTCGTCGCCCAGGTGCAGCACCACGCTGTTGTGCTCGAAAAAGCCGGTGATCGTGCTCATCCCCGCGGTGGACTCGTCCACCCGGAGTTCGTTGGTGTCCGCGCTGATCCCCTCGGCCAGGGTGAACGTCCGAAACGCATCGAGCCGCGGGTCGGGCACCGGGTTGACATACTTTGACTGTTTGTCGATGAAGAAGGCGTAGGTGTGGAAGATCGAGCCGATGCCGGCGTCATGCAGTCGCGCCACGATCCGGGAATACGTCTCCCATCCCTGCGGCCACTTCTCCCGGTTCAGCGCGAAATCTCCGAATCGGAAGAATCCCGCACCCCCGCCGTGGTTGTCGATCTGCGTTACGCCGAGGCTGCGGGCCATCTCGATCCAGTCGTCCGTGTTGGCTTCGGTCAGCTTGCCGAAGTTGAACAGATACGAACCCCGGTTGAATGGCACCTCCCGCGCCCACGGCCCGGCGACTTTGCAGAGCGGCATTTCATCCGCCTCGAGCAGCACTTCCTGCAGGGCCGGGAGCATCCCGCTCATCGGTCTCGCAACGAGGGCGGCCTTGGCGCCGACCAGGCCGAACTTCCGGTAACACGAGGCGCGCAGCTCCGTTTGCAGAGCCGGGAGCTGATCCACCCGGGTGATGACATTGAGTGACAAGGCGCAGGCGCCAAAGGATTCGTCGGGCCGGCCCTTGAGGGTGAGCGGGACGTTCAGGAACACCAGAGAGTCAAGGTCCGCCGGCCTGGCAGATTGCACCGTGAGCCGGATGCAGGCGGGACGGGCTTCGATCTTCAGCGCAACTTCAGCCCCTGCGCCGTCAAAGCCCAGCACGAGGCGACCGTTGGCGAGCGACGCCGACGTAGCCGCGTATTCCTTCCCCAGCCGGCGAACCAGCGCACACGGCGGGGATGCGCCACGCTGCAGGTAATCGATCCCGGTGGCGCGGCTGACGAAGCCCACGCTCTTCCCGTCGGGGGAGATCGTGAAGCGGACGTGCGTGTTTTCCAGAACCGCCCCGCTTGGCGACGGCGACGAAGCGAAGCTCGCCATGCAGACCAGGAACAAGGCGAAAGGGAGGCGAACGTTGCTCATGGATCACCGGTTTGTTTCCGACGCCCAAGGTTCAGGGAAGGCCGTGTGCTGCATGCCCGGGTTGCGGTTCAAGCTGGGAACTCTGGACTTCCCCAACAAATCCCCGAATCGCTGCTTGAGCTCGCTCTCCGGCACAGGTTGGTAGTCAAAGGGCTCCAGGGTGTACATGCCCCGCCCGCTGGTGAGTGAGCGGATCACGGTCGCGCAGCCCATCGCGGTGAGCAGTCCCTCCACCCGCACATCTTCGGCCATACCGGGATGCTGATCCAGATACGTGGCCAAGACGAGCAGATCGAGCAACGCCTCACATTGTGGGGCTGTAAAGTCAGAGAGGTTCGGGTTCATGAATCCAAGCGAAGCTCAATGCCGTGTCACCGAGTCTGTCGACCGCCGCCCGAATTCCCAAGGACACCGGCAGCGAATCCGGTGTCCGATCATTGCTTCGCCTGCTCCCGCCATTCAAGGCCCGGCCCCGGCCAATCGCTTCGCCGGGATCTCACTGCGGAGTTCACCATATTCTCCACGCCAAGGCGAGCGGAGAATCGCACACAGCAGAAATCCGCGATCCCTCTTCGGCGAGGCACCGGAGACACCAACCGCCGGCATGGAGGCCATTCGCCGCGAAGAGGTCATTCAGAATAGACGGCGTCCCGCAAGCCCTTGAGGTAACCGATGGCATACAGCCGACCAATCGTCGAATACCCCGGGTTCTGGTTGTTCTCCCCTTCCAGGGTCGGCACATGATCCGCCCGGCAGACCCCGCGATAACCGACGTCGCGGTATGCCCGCATGCAGGCGGCCATGTCCGTCTGGCCGTCGTCGTGGAACGTCTCCTCGAACTTCTCCGGCGTGCCGCGGACATCCCGGAAATGCACAAAGAAGATCTTCCCCTGTTTGCCGAAGTGGCGGATCACGCCCGGCAGATCGTGCGTCATCAGCGTAAAATTCCCCTGGCACAGGGCGATGCCGTTGACGGGGCTGGGCACCAGATCGAGCAGCCGCTGGTAGTTCTCCACGCTGCGCATGATCCGCCCCAGCCCCCGAATGGGCGAGAGGGGTGGATCGTCGGGATGCATGGCCAATTTCACGCCCGCTTTCTCGGCCACCGGCACGACCCGCTCCAGGAAATACTTGAGATTCGTCCACAACTGCTGTTCGGTGACGACGCCATACTGCGTCAGCGGGGCGTCTTTCATTGCGGCGTGATCGTACCCACTGGTCAGCGCTCCTCCGCGCGTCCGAAGGGTGGTCGAGGTCCGCAGCCAGTTGAACACGGGCATCCACTCATAACACCACACAGGAATGCCCAAGGCGCCCATGTTGCGAATCAGTTCACACTCGGCGGCAATCTCATCCTCGCGGCCGGGCAGCCCCAGCTTCACCTTGTTCATCGGCGGCCGGCACTCGATGACGGCCAGTTTGAATCCCGCCTCTTCATAGCTCTGCTTGAGACGCTCGAGTGCCGGGTAGCTCCAGGGTGCCTCAGCCCCGTCGCCCTCCGAGCCGCCGCTGGCCCGCCAGGCGCCGACGGCGTAGTCCACCCCGCACTGCTTGGCCAGTCGCCACAGCGGACCCGGTGTGGGGCCGAGGGCCTCGGCAATCTCCAGACCGGGTGGGCGGTCCACGGTGTTCCCCGTCGTGGGCCTGGAGCGGATGTCTTCTGCCGCCTTGCGGCCTTGCACTTCTGCGGCGACGCCGCCCACGACGGCCACCGAAGCCACCAGGAATCCTCGCCGGGAGACGTTGCCGGCTCTGTTCATGGATCTCATCAGGTCCTGACCTCCGTTCTCGGTTGTATGGCGATACGGATATCCGACCACTCAAAACCTCACGCCCAGCTATGGATCGCCGGGGTTTCACCCTGGAGTTGACCACACTCCAGAGCCCAAGGCGAGAGGAGAAATCAGCGGCGACAGGGCTCCAAATCCCTCCAGAAAACACTCCCCCCACCAGCCACGCCGAACCCCGCCTCACACAGATAATTCCTCGCTGGCGTAGGCAAACCCAGATCCGGCGACACAGCAGTCGGGTTCCACTTCGTGCTGTTCGACTTCGTGCTTGCGTATTTCGTCGCAGGTGCGACACGCAGGTAGCACTCGGGCACGAGCCTGGGTAAGAGGTTTCACTCGACGTAAGCAGTGGCATAAACTGTGGCATAACTGGAAAAGTTCTAAATATAACTCGCTGGCCGTCAGGCATTACGAGAATCCGTCTGCAAGAGCGCAACTCTGCGCTACTTGGTTCCCCGCTCCGCCCGCCTGGGGACGCACGCACCCTGCCACCACCGGCAGCTTGTGGATGCGTTGTCCTTTGCCGTACCTCGGCTTTCCCGCTTCCCTCGGGCTTCCGGATTGGGTATTCGAGTGCCAGCCTATGCGCACGAACCG
>Ga0315274_10007021_pt1 | contig 16352 bp, 13 predicted proteins | sample YL17G02_20_MG_FD_203700 | JGI IMG/M metagenome (GOLD analysis project Ga0315274, IMG submission 203700) | Sediment microbial communities from Yellowstone Lake, YNP, Wyoming, USA - YL17G02_20 | ecosystem: Environmental > Aquatic > Freshwater > Lake > Sediment | place: USA: Wyoming | collected...
ATGGATGCCCACCGGCAGGCCTTTGCCTTCTTTGGCGGGGTGTGTCGTCGCGGCATCTACGACAATATGAAGACGGTGGTGACCAAGATCCTGTTGGGAAAGGAGCGCACCTTCAACCCCAGGTTCCTGGCGTTGGCCGCGCACTACCTGTTTGAGCCGGTCGCCTGCACGCCGGCCGCGGGATGGGAGAAGGGGCAGGTGGAGAATCAGGTGGGGCTGGCGCGGAGGCGGTTCTTCTCCCAGCGGCGCCGCTTTGAGGACCTGGAGGACCTGAACCAGTTTCTGGTCTTGGAGTGTCTGGCGTGGGCGAAGACCCAGCCCCACCCCGAGGACCAGGCGCGGACGATCTGGGAGGTGTACGAGCAGGAGGAGCGCCCCCAGCTGACCAGGATGGAGCTGCTGCCCTTTGAGGGCTTCGTGGAGCGGGAGGTCCGCGTCAGCACCACCTCCTTGGTCGCCTTCGACCGGAACCACTACAGTGTCAACAGCGCCAAGGCGAAGCGAACCGCGCAGGTGCGAGCGTATGCCAACCGCGTGGTCATCGTCAGCGGCGGGGAGGTGGTCGGCGAACACCCCCGCCAATTCGGGCGCGATAAGACCATCTATGACCCCTGGCACTATCTGCCCGTCCTGGAACGCAAGCCCGGGGCCTTACGCAACGGCGCTCCCTTCAAGGATTGGGATCTGCCGGCGCCGATCCAGACCATGTGGCGGGTACTCAAGGAGCGGCCGGGGGGTGACCGGGAATTCGTGGACCTGCTGAACGCCATCAAGAGCCACGGCAGCGAGGCGGTGGAGAGAGCCGCCAGAGAAGCTATCGCCCTGGGCGCGGTCAGCTTCGACGTCGTCTTCAACCTCCTTTCCCGGCAGACGGAGGCCCCGCCTCCGCCGCCCGCCGAGCACCTCCCGGAGCATTTGGCGATCCGCTACCTTCCGCTCGCGGACTGCGGCCGCTACGACCGGCTGCTGGAAGGGGGCGGTCATGCTGCGTGAGGACATCCTCGCCCGCATGGCGGAACTGAAGCTCAAGGGGATGATGGCGGCCTACGATGAGATCGTCTCCCTGGGTCTCAAGAAACGCGCCACCCCGGAGAAGATTCTCCATGAGCTGCTCCTGGCGGAGGCGGCCAACCGGGAAGCCAGCAGCATCCGCTACCGCCTGGGCCAGGCCAGATTCCCCGTCCCCAAGGATCTCGACGGCTTCGATTGGAGTGCCCTACCCCGGGAAGAACCCCGTATCAAGTCCCTGTGCGAAGGCGCCTTTCTGGCCCAGCGCACGAACGTGATCCTGGTCGGTGGCACCGGCACCGGGAAGACGCACCTCGCCATCGCCATTGCCCGCCAGGCCATCCGCGATGGGCATCGGGTCCGCTTCTACAACCTCCTGGACCTGGTCAACCGGCTCGAGCAGGAGAAGCTGGCGGGACAAGGCGGACGCACCGCGGACCGGCTGGCCCGCATCGATCTAGTCGTGCTCGACGAACTCGGCTATCTGCCCTTCTCCGGCAACGGCGGACAGCTGCTCTTCCACCTGGTGTCCAAGCTCTATGAGCGGACCTCGCTGATCATCACCACCAACCTGACCTTCGGCGAGTGGCCCCAGGTATTCGGCGATGCCAAGATGACCACGGCCTTGCTCGACCGGCTCACTCATCACTGCGACATCATCGAAACCGGCAATGAAAGCTGGAGGATCAAGACCAGAAACGCCAGGAGCAAGGTGCACTGAATCACCATTCTGGGTGGGTCAGTTTTGGACGCCGATGGTGGGTCAATTTTGGATGCCGATTGACATAACTTCGCCCGGAGCGATCGGGCGGAACTGGACAGGCAGATCCTGACGGCGGCGCGAGCGAAGGTGTCCATGGCCCGGCTCAGCCAGCAGATCGGGGTGCCGGAGCGCACCCTTCGGCACCGCCGGCAAAAGCTGATCGAGTTCTGTCGCTCCCAGTTGGGCCTGCCGGAGTAGCCCATCCGAAAAAAAGTACCTCCACACCCCTAATCGCATTGCCGATCTGCCTCAGCGGCTGCCTTTGGCCTTATGGAGGCAGCTGTCGTCCCAGGGCCCGCCCCGACGGCGGGCCCTCTCCGTGTGTGCCTGCCGGCATTGCACTGGACGTACCGCTGCCATATCCGCACCAGGGACCGGAGGTGGACAGCCATGGAGATCCGCAGGCCAGAGACACAGGCGTGGGAGCAGCAACCGGGGGAGTCACCAGTAGCGCACGAGGCCTTTCAGGTGTACCTCCGCCTGTGTGTGCGCCGCACTTTCGCAGCCGCGGCGCGGCAACTGGGGAAGCAGAAGTCCCTCATTCGCGGATGGGCGAAGCGCCACAGCTGGCGGGATCGCGCCTATCTCTGGGACCTGGCCCAAGCGCGGGAGTCCGAGGCGGCGGTGGCCCAGGAGCGGGAGGCGACCCTGCGCCGGCAGTGGCAGGACGCAAACCGGGCGCAGAAGCTGAGCATGGCCAAGGTCTCCTCCCTGGTCATCCGGGACCCGGGGACCGGGGAACCAACCCTCTCATCCGAGGTCACGGTCGCTGACGCCATCCGCCTCTATCGGTTGGGCCTTGAGATCCAGCGCGGTCAGTTGTCATCCACTGCGCCCGGGGATGCCGCAGCCACCGACCAGCCCCTGGAGACGCTGTCAGGCCCGGAGTTGCAGCAGGTGATCAAACTCGCGCGAGAACGCGCGAAAACAGAACAGTCACAGGAGGCACATGAAGATGAGCAACAGACAAAGACGAACGCAGAAGGGGATGACCCCGACTGAACGGAGCACGAAGCTGCGGGTGGAGCACGTGCCGGTCTCGCAACTGCGGCCCTGGCCTGAAAACCCGCGCATCATGCCGCAGGCCGAAATGCACAAGCTCGTGCGATCCATCGAGACCTTCGGCCTGGTCGAGCCCCTGGTCGTGCGGCGATCCGACCATCTGGTGATCGGCGGCCACCAGCGCTTGGATGCTGCCAAGGCCTTGGGCCTGACAAAGGTGCCGGTCGTCTTCGTCGACGTGACCGAGGAGAAAGCGAAGGCCCTCAATCTTGCCCTCAACAGAATTCAGGGGGAGTGGGACTTGCCCAAGTTAGGCGAACTCCTAGACGAACTCCGTGAGCTGCCCGACTTCGACGTGACCCTCACCGGCTTCGACGGCCGGGAGATCGACGATCTGCTGGCCGAGCTGGAGCGCCAGCAACCCCTTCCGGCCTTTGAGGAGAGCTTCGACGCCGAGCAGGCGATGGCAGAGGCCGAGAGGAGCGCCGGCCCCACCCGGGTGCAGCCCGGGAATCTCTGGGAGATGGGAAAGCACAGGCTGCTGTGCGGTGACGCCACCGACCCGGCGAGCTGGGAACGTCTGATGGCAGGACAGGTGGCGCAGGCAGTGATAACGGACCCTCCGTACGGCATCAACTACGTGGGCGGGCGAGCCGCCCAACAGGAGCGCATCTCCAGGCGCCGCCGCGGAGGCCAGGCCGCGCCCAGCGACGCCTACTGGGACGACCTCACCGATGACGAGTATCGCGCCTTGCTCATCAGCAGCCTGGGCCTGGCCCACCAGCACTCCGACGACAAAGCGCCGCTGTATCTGTGGTTCGCCAGCAGTCATTTGCGCGATGTATTGGACTGCATGGGTGGGACCGGCTGGGAGGAGCGGAACCTGCTGGTATGGGTGAAGAACAACGGCGCCGGCGCGCTGTTCGCCCAGTACAAGCACTGGTACGAGCCGTGCTTCTACGCGTTCAAGAAGGGGAAGGCGCCGCGCTGGCACGGGCCGACCAATGAGCGCACCGTCTGGGAACACGACAAGCCGGTAGTGAACGACCTCCACCCGACCATGAAGCCGGTGGCGCTGATCGAGCGGGCGATCATCAACTCCACCTGCAAGAAGCAACTGGTGGTGGACTCTTTCCTGGGTTCCGGCACGGCCGTCATCGCAGCCCAGCGGACCGGGCGCATCTGCTATGGGATGGAGCGGGATGCCCGCTACTGCGACGTGATCCTGGCCCGCTGGGAGGCCCTCACCGGACAGGAGGCAGGGTGCCTGCCGTCCGGATCTCCTCCTTCCGCAGGAGCTGCTTCGAGGAAGGCTGCTCCATCCTCTACAAAGCCAACGCCCGTCAGAGGGAGGAAGCGACAATGATAGCTCGCAGCAGGCCGGACCACGAGCGTCAGAAATATTTGGACCTTGCTGAGCGCGCCCAGCGGATTCGGAAGGAGCGCAGTGACCCGCGGCCTTGGATCGAGGCGAACCTGTTCATCCGGGACAAGCGCCGGCAGGTGATCCCCTTCCACTTCAACTGGCCTCAGGCCGACTACTGGGAGTACCGCAGCTCGATGGACATCATCCTGAAGCCGCGGCAGCTGGGTTTCACCACCCTGGTGTGCGGGCTGTTCTTCGCCGACACCATCCTGCTGCCCAACAACACCTCGGTGATGGTGGCACACGATCTGGAGAGCACCAAGCGGATCTTCCGGATCGTGCAGCTGTTCTGGGAGCGGCTGCCCGACGCGGTCAAGCGAAAGGCCGGCCCTCCCAGCCGCTCCAATCGGAGGGAGTTCTTCTGGCCCAAGCTCAACAGCCACTTCTATGTGGGCACGGCCGGATCTCCCGGCTTCGGCCGGGGCATGACCATCAACAATGTCCACGCTTCCGAACTCGCCTTCTGGCCCAGGCCCGAGGAAGCGCTGATCGCCCTGATGGAGGCGGTGCCCATGGAGGAAGGTCGCATCATTGTGGAGTCCACCGCCAACGGGCTGGGAAACTTCTTCCACGACTTCTGGATCGCGGCCAAAGAGGGCGGCAACAGGTTCTCCACTCACTCCTACCTCTGGTTCGAGGACCCGGCCTATCGCATTGCCGGTGAGCCGCTGACCGATCTGAGCCCGGAGGAGATCAGGCTCAAGCGCGCGTGGAAGCTCGACGATGACCAGATCCGCTGGCGGCGGGCGACCATGCAGCGGCTCAGAGGGAACTTTGCGCAAGAATATCCCGAGGACGATATCACCTGCTTCCTCACCTCCGGTCGGATGGTGTTCGACCTGCCGTCATTGCAGCAGGTGGCCGCCAGCATCCAGGCCGAGGGGCGGGCGGCGCGTGTGGCAGCCCTGCCCGACCGGCGTGGCGGGCAGCTGCCCATGGCTCCGGCGACGCTGCTGGTCTGGCGCCAACCGCAGGAGGGGCGCGACTATGTGATCGGCGCGGATGTGGGTGAAGGGCTGGAGAATGGCGACGCCTCCTGCGCCATCGTGCTGGATCGCGAGTCCGGGGAACAGGTGGCGGAACTGCACGGCCGCGTCCCACCAGAGCGCTTCGCCCAATTGCTGCACGCGCTTGCCTGGCACTACCGCAGAGCGAAGCTGGCGGTGGAGCGCAACAACCACGGCCACTCGGTGCTGAACACGCTACGAAACGTGCTTCACTACCCGCTGCTCTACCACCACGTGCGCTATGACTATCGCGTCGGCGACCAGGTTACCCTGGGCTGGCCCACCGACCAGGCCACCAAGCCGATCCTGGTCGATGACTTGGCGGCGGCGATCGCAGGCGGGCATGCCATCCTCCACTCCCAGGCGCTGATCGATGAGTGCATGAGCTTCGTCACCACCGACACGGGATCACAGGAGGCGCAGCAAGGGAAGTTCGATGACCGGGTGATGGCGCTGGGCATCGCCTGGCAGGTGAGGAAACGGCCGGTGTCGCGAGGGACGACCGAACGGCCGGCGGGGTGGTGACGATGGACCGCGGTTCGCTCAACACTGGACGCAGATGAGCCGGTGCGGCATACTGGAGCGATGAAGCCGGAGGGAGCGATACGATGACGGGAGAGGGGTGTCCCATCGCTGCTTGTCACCCACACCGCAGAGCGCGCTCAAAGCAGCTCGGCCAGCTCCTCGGCCGTCAGCCCAGCTTGCTGCAGGACGGCATGAACCGTGCCCCGTGGGAGGTCGCGACGTTCGGGCACAATCACCAAGCGGATCCGGCCATCTGCATCACGGCGCATGAGTGCGTGATGGCTGCCCTTGCCGCGGCGGGGAGCATCCTCGAAACCAGCGCGACGCAAAGCAGCGATGAGCCGCTGCGAGGACAGCGACGGCAGCTTGCCCCTCACGGCACGCTGACCTCGATGGCCGAACAGAAACGATGGGGAGCGGATAACGTGGCCTCGAGGTCAGGCAACAGGTCCAGCATCTTGGCGTTCACCAGGTAGAGTTCCACGGCCTCCTGGAGTTCGTTCAGCGCTTGATCCGGGGTATCGCCACAGCTTGCCACCCCCAACTCGGGACAGCGGGACACATACTGATCGCCCTCCTGCCAGACCGTCGCGGTCAGATGGTAGACGGCCATCGTTACACCTCCTTGCTGCAGCTGCGAGCCTGACGCCCCGGGGAGCATCAGAAATATCACCGAACACTGCCGAGTGCCATTGTAGCACACTACCGTGCTGTGTGGGACGCGCACCAGAGCGCCATGAACATGCCTCAGGTTCGCTCAGGCGGACTCCTGTCCCCCCGAAAAAGGCTATCCAAGCTTTCCTGAGGGCTGTGGTTCGCCGCGGCTCTCCTGTATCCTTGGGGCATGAATAGGATCGTCGAATGGGTGTGCTGGCTCCGAGGCTGCTTGGGTGTGCTGCTCCAACTCGTCGGCTATCTCGTGAGATTCTGCTGGGCGCTGGTGCTGCCACGAGCGGTGATGGCGGCTCAACTGCTGGCGATGCAGAGCCAGTTGGCGGCCGAACTGAATCGCTCTTCAGGCGGGCGGAAGCGACACAGTCAATTCAGCCCGGCATTTCGGATCCTCTGGGTAGTGCTCTCGAAGTTCCTGAACGGATGGGAGGAACTCGTCCATGTGATGAAGCCTGAAACGGTGAAACGCTGGCACAGCCGGGCCTTCCGAGCGTGGTGGCGATGGAAGTCGAAGGCGGGCCGCAAGCCGGTGGCGCTGGAGACCCAGCAACTGATCCGGCGCCTGAGCAGGGAGAATCCGCTGTGGGGCGCGGCGCGCATCCGGGACGTGCTGCTGCTGATGGGCTACGAGGCCCCCGGAGAGGACACGGTCCGGAAGTACATGATGAAGCCCAGGAAGCCACGGTCTCCCTCGACCACCTGGCTGCCGTTCCTCAGGAACCACCTTGGTGTCTCTTGGGCGATCGACTTCTTCACTCTCACCACGCTGGGCTTCCAGGTGCTGTATGTGTTCCTGGTCTTGGATCATGCCAGACGGGAGGTCTTGCACTTCGCCATCACCCCGAACCCGACCATGGAGTGGGTGATTCAGCAACTGCGGGAGGCGATGCCCTTCGGGGAACAGCCCCGCTATCTGTTCCGGGACAACGACGGCATCTACGGTGATGGCGTGCGCGCCTTCCTGATCTCCTGTGGTATTCTGGAGGTGCGCACGGCTTACCGGAGTCCCTGGCAGAATCCCTACATTGAGCGGCTCATCGGCACGCTGCGCCGGGAGCTACTGGACCACGTGATCGTGCTGAACCAAGCTCACCTAGAGCGGCTGCTGCGGGAGTTCATCCAGGACTACTACCACATCGCCCGCCCTCACCAGGGGCTATCGGGGGAAACGCCGCTGCCCCAACCTCCGCCGGGCGAAGGCGATCTCGTCTCCGTGCCCGTGCTCGGTGGTCTTCATCACCGGTATCTCCGCTTGGCAGCCTGAAATGAGAGAGAGATGAAACAAACACCCGCGGAGCCGGCCGCACTCGCGCGAAAAATGCTGCGGTTGCTGATAGAAAACCGCCGTCTTAAGCTGCTCATGGCCCTCCGCCAACTGGACGAGGCCTTGGTCGAGGCCAATAACCAGAATAAGGGTGTGGTTACGGTCTGGAAGCTCTGGCGCGAGATGCGTCGAGAAGAACACCTCGCGCTCCGACTGCTTAGATTGGGGTCACATCTGGTCCCTCAGGATGAAGCCGGGATCACAGCCGCGTGCCAAACCTGGGAGAAGGCGGATTTGTCTGGAGACTCTGAGACCGAGTTGCTGGATCGCTTAACCCGCTTTGCTCCCCAGCACGCCTGGAATCCGGAGAAGATGCGACGCGTCGGAAGCGGATGCGGTCTAACCCCCGAGAGCCTGCTTCAGGTGCTGCGGGAGAAGCAGACAAACGCAGGCGGGCCTACCCAAGCTTGACCCGGCCCGGCGGCGGGCGCGGGACCCGGACAAGAACCGACTCTGAGTCCTCTGATCCTGAGACAGCCCCTCCCTTTCTGAACGATCATCGCCTGGATGGCATTTCTCGGGGGGACAGGGTTTTCTGAGTCTACGGCAACACGTCAGGGGGGAGCCGGTTGGCTCCCCCCTGGTGACTGAGGGACAGCGTTGTTCCCGTCGCCGGGAGTGGGACTCAGAACGACTATCGGGTGTTCGTGGCCCCAGAGACTCGTCGGCAGCGCGCGATGGGCTCGGTCTACGGTACCACCTCAAACGCGTCGATCGTCACCATATAGCCTGTGGACCTGGTGTTCTTCAGCCCCGACACCTCAATCCGGAGCGTATGCGTCCCTGGAGTCAGCCCGGTCTTCGGGAGCTTGACGAGCTTGAGCCTCGGGCTGTAGAGGTCCACCACCAGCGGCCCGGCTCCGTCCAGGTAGACCCTCGCTTTGCCCATCACCGGCCCTTTGGCGACCCACCAGGTGACGCCTGTCCCCGTGAACGCGAAGTCCGCGCGGGCGCCGGTTATGCTAGAACGCCTGTAATGGCCGGCGCTGGCACGGGGATCATTGATAGCGGTCCAGGGCGGATCGGGGCTGTACTGGATAGCGAGGTCATCGTCCTCGAACCATGTCTGGACGAAGTTGACCAGGGCCTGCTTGCTTGCGTCCATGGTGACGGTCGTGCTCGCCGCGTTGGGGTCGGCCACCGCGGTGCCACACCAGTGGCTGAAGGCCCACCCCGCCGACGGCGTCGCCACCACGGGCACCACCGTGCCCTCCAGGTAACTGCCGGCGCCCGTGACGTTGCCGATCCCCGAGGGATCGGTGCAGAGGGTGAGGGAGAACGTGTTCAGCACCATCGGGCCGGGGTACTCGCCCGACATCGGGGAGCGCACCTCGTGGCCCGACAGACCGTCACTGGCCTCGAAGTAGAAGGTGTGGGATCCGAGTCCCAGCCGGCACCAGTTCACCTGGCGCTCGTACAGGCAGCCATTCGTGTAGTCGTTGTCGGCCCCGTTGACCTTGTGCATCTCCCCGTCCCCGCAGGGGCTGCCATCGATGTACAAACGAAGGTAGGCCGGCGGATCGTTGTCGAGGTCCGTGTAGGTGACGCGGTAGATGAAGGGCGAGGCATAGGCGGCAGCATCGGGGGTCACGTCGGCCTCGCTGAGGGTGGGTGTCGCGACAACGTTGATATAGACGGCCTGAGAGAAGCTCAGACCCTCGCCGTCGGTGAGCGTCAGCACGACCGAGCTTTTGCCGAGCGCATCCGGCTGGGGAGTGATGGTCAGCGTCTCCGCGACCGGATCCAGGGTGACCGTGAAGAGGGCCGGATCGCCGCCGCTCACGCTCCAGGTCAGCTCCTCCTCCGGCTCCACCAGATCCCACTTGTAGCCGCTGATGCTGATGCTGGCCGGAGTGTTCTTCTCGACGTAGAGATCCGGGACGATGGGCGTTATGACCGGCCGGTTGAGAGGCGCGTCGGTGACAGGCCCACTGAGGTAGTCGTCGTAGTTGATGATCGACAGGCCGGCGTCATCGTAGTAGTCGTAGATCAGTTCGAAGATGGTGAAGGGATCGGTCGTCCCCCAGTAGTTGCCGCGGGCATCGCCATCGGGAGAGCCCACGACCGTGGTGTTGGTCAGCGCATACCCGCCATTGCCGAAGATGTTGTTGTTGGTGGTGGGGTATCCCGGCCCGGACCCATTCCACATGAGGCCCCCGGTCAGCCCTGGCCCAGGCGCGACGTTGTCCACGACCGAGTTGTGCGTGAAGGTACAGCTGCTCACCGAGGCGCCGGCACACGGCGCCGTCACCTGATAGCCGTTGCCGATGATAGTGTTGTCGCTGACCACCGACTCGCTGACACTGAGCCCGTAGTTCTCGTTGTCGTTCACGACGTTTCCGGTGACCGTCGCATAGCATGACGAGAGGCCGACGCCCTGGTTATGCGTTATGATGTTGCCCGTGACGGTGGCGCCGCGGCCAGCCCACATGCCAAAGCCGCCGTTCTGCCTCACCGTGTTGCCGCTCACCAGGCAATAGCCCCAGCAGCCACGTGCCGAGATGCCGCCGCTGAGGTTGCGGCGCACGAGGTTGTTCTGGATGACGCCGTTGCCAAAGGGGGAGACGCCGATGCCATACTGGGAGTTGCCCTCGGCGAGGTTGTTCTCGATGCGAAACTGGCTGGACGATGACGATGACGTAGCCAGCCCACTGCCGGAGTTGTCCGCGAAGCTGTTGTCGATTACCTCGGGACATGGCCCGGTGCTGGAACTGACATCGATGGTCAAGCCGTTTGCGCCGTTCGCCCGGAAGGTGTTGTTCCAGAACCAGGGCGCCGCACTGCCGGTCGTCTCGAAACCGTCCGTCGCGCTGTAGTGGAACAGGCAGTGGTCAATAAGCTGCGAGGAGTCCTGCACGAAGACGGAAGCGGTATACGGGCTGCGTCCGCCATAGCTCACCCGGCAGTACTCCATCACGGACCCGCTCACATAGGCGCCGCTGGGGTCGAGGACGGCATCTACGCTCTCGGCGGTGAACTGAATGTAATTCCAGTCTCCCGGCCCGGGCGTGGTCGCGTTCGAGGTGAAGACGATCGGCTGGACCGATGTGCCCCAGGCAACCAAGCACCCATCGATCCGCATCCCGAGCCCAGCGTTGAACTTCACCGTCACGCCGGGCTCAACGGTGAGCGTCACCCCCGGCCTCACCAGGATGCTGCAGACCACGATGTAGGGGCTCCCCGCCAGCGTCCACGTAGTGTCGGACGAGATCGGCCCGCATACGTCCGTGGCATACGCTGGGTACGCAAGCAGACACACCACCAGCACGACTAAACAGCAACGTCCCATGCTCCTTCTCCTTGTCTTGCATCCAGTGTGCAACACAGACAGCTCTTTCACGGCACCACCTCAAACGCGTCGATGTCCACGACATAGCCGCTCGATCTTGGGTTCCTGAGCCCGGAGACCTCGATACGGAGGATGCGCTCGCCCCGGAGAAGGCCGGTCTTGGACAGAGTCAGCAGCTTGGGAGATGGGGAGTAAAGGTCCACCAGCCCCACGAGCGTGTTGTCCAGGTAGATCCTCGCTTTCCCCATCCGGGGACCCTTGGCTACTTGCCACTTTACCCCGGTGCCATAGAAGGGGAAGTAGGCTGAAGCCCCAGCCTGGGGGGAGTACTTCAGATGCCCGGCGCTGGCTGCGGGATGATTGTAGGAGTTCCACATCCCGGAGTAACTGATCACGGGGTCGTCGTCCTCGAACCAGGTGCCATCCCTCAGGAGAGCCAAAGACACATTGCAGTGCTCATTCGGTGCCACTGCCATTCCGCTGCCAGCGGTTGGGAAGTAGCCATTGGCAGAAGCACAAACAGTGTAGCTAGGGCCCGCCGCGACGGCCGATATGGAGTACGTGCCGTCTAGTGCTGTGGTTCTGCTGTAGTAGTGGGAGCCTCCATCGCACACAATCACCGTCGCACCTCCTATCGGGACGCCGCTGTAGCGTTCCACGATGCTACCGGCCACCGTCCCACCCGGGGGGATGGTGGCCGGATCCACGTAGACGCCACTGGCATTCTGGAACCAGATCGCGGCATCATACAGGTCCAGGAGGTGATCGGGGTGGAAGAGGCCATCTGGATACTCCGTGCCCGCGAAGATTCCCTGGGCCAGATCGTACTCTATGTAGTCGTATGCCCAGTAAGCCACCGGAACATCGGGGAAGCTTGGGGTGGGGGGGCCCGGTGGGACATTGCCGCCACCGCCGGCATCCTCCCGGGCAACATAGACCGCGCCCTGGTCCCGGGTTACGTCGAACTCGGGATAGAAACAGCCGTCATCATACCCACGCATGATCTCCCGGTAGCTGGCATACTCGATCTCCGCGTACATGAAATGGTCTATGGGCACGTCAGAGTAGGTTGGCACTGCCGGCGGGGTGAACTCCTCGAAGCCCCCGATCGTATGCGCGACCAGATACGCAATGGATGCTCGCGAAGTGACCACGAGCGAAGCTTGGGCCGCAGTCGCGGAGCCGGCAGATAGGGCTGCAGCTAGGGCAATGACTGCCGCGGCTCGGAGAGGCGCAGCCCGGAGGGCCGAGCGAAGGCATTCCCGGCCGCGCCGTACTGCTAAGGTTGCCTTCCCACCATGCATCTTACACCTCCTTCGAAGTCTTGCACCGCTGAGCATCATCAGCTGGAGATTCTCACGGCGCCACCTCCAGCGCGTCGATGTCCACGACATAGCCGCGGGAGCTTGGGTTCTTCTGGCCCGCGACCTCCACCCTGAGCGTGTGCGTCCCTGGAGTCAGCCCCGTCTTCGAGAGCGTGACGAGCTTGAGCGTTGAGCTATAGAGGTCCACTACCAGCGGCCCGGCTCCGTCCAGATAGGCCTTCGCCTTGCCCATCTGCGGGCCCTTGGCGAGGCGCCACTTGATCCCCGTGCCGGTGAAGGTGAAGGTCGCCCGCGCCTCCGTCTCGGAGGAGATCATCGCGTGGCCGTCGCTGGCGGCCGCATGGGCGTAGTTGGTCCACGTGCCGGTGTAGATGATCTCCGGATCGTCATCCTCGAACCAGGTCTGCACCACCGTGATGTAGTCTGCCTTCGTCGCGGTGTCGGAGCCGGCATCATTGGTGGCGGTGAGGCTCACGGTGAAGCTCCCCGCGCTTGTGTACGTGTGGCTGGGATGCTGCTCGGTGCTGCTGCCGCCATCCCCAAAGTCCCACGACCACGAGGTCGGGTCGTTCGTGGACAGATCGGTGAAGCTGACCGTCAGCGGCGCGGTCCCGGCCGTGACGTCAGCCGAGAAATCGGCGTCCGGTAGAGACACGATCACCAGGTGCACGACCTGGGCGTTGCCCGTATCGGCCACCCAACACGACCCGTCCGCCTCGTTCACGGAGACGGCCCAAGGGTAGTTGAACCCTCCGCCTCGCCACAGTTCCGTGCCGTCGGCGGCGAGGTGCACGATCTGGTCGTGGCTGCGATCTGTCACCCAACACGACCCATTCGTTGTGTTCACGGAGACGCTCGTCGGGCCAGCAAACATCCCGGCCGGGCTGCGCCAGAGCTCAGTACCATCTTCGGCCAGGTGTACCACTTGGCTATGGCCGTAGTCCGCCGCCCAGCAGGAATTATCAGCCGCGTTCGCCGACACCCACGCCGGATGGTAGACCCCCCCGCCACGCCACAGCTCTGTGCCATCCGCGGCCAGGTGCACCACTCGGCTGCCGTAGTAGTCCGCCACCCAGCACGACCCGTCTGTAGCGTTCACAGAGACAGACTGCGGGTAGGAAAACCTCGAGGGTGTGCTGCGCCACAGCTCGGCACCGTCCTCGGCCAGGTGCACCACTGCGCGGTGCCAGGCGTCCGAGTCCGCCGCCCAGCACGATCCGTCGGCGGGGTTCACCGAAACCGAGAGGGAATCCCAGAACTGGTTCGGGGCGCCGGCCCACAGCCAAGAACCGTCTGCGCCCACGTGGAAGACGCCGTAGTTGATGGTGTTGGCCACCCAGCAGGAGCCGTTCGTCGGGTTCACGGAGGTGGTCTGCACGCCGTAGGCCGGTTTGCCGGCAAGACGCCAGACCTCGGTGCCGTCCTCGGCCAAGTGGAATAGCCCATTGGTCATGGTTCGGACGTTGTCGGTCGCCCAGCAGGAGTTGTCGGCCCGGTTCACGGAGAGGCCAGCCGGCAGGTTCAGATACCCGCCCTGCCATATCAGGCCGCTATTGGCCCTCCGATGGGCAATCCGGGCGTTTCCGTAGTAGCCGGTCCAGTACGATCCATCCGCCGGGTCCACGGAGATGCACCACGGTTCGTCGGCGTCCACGGGGGTCCAGAATAGGATGGTCCCGTCTGCGGCCACATGTCCCCGGTCCCACCCGCCTACGGTCCAGCAGGAGCCATCGTTCGGGTTAACGGACACGCACACCGGGCCCTCGCCCTCACTGAACTCACCGGCGGTGCGGGCCAGTTCCGTGCCGTCCTCCGCCAGATGCACCAGCTCGCCGTTGCCCCAGTCCGCCATCCAGCAGGAACCGTCGCTCGAACTGACCGACACCCACAGCGGCAAGCTGAAGGCACCCCCCCGCCACAGCTCGCCGCCCGCCGCGTCAAGGTGCGCGACCTGGTCGTTGCCTGTGTCGGCCACCCAACAGGAACCGTCCGTCACGTTCACCGAAACACACTCCGGCAGACTGAACCCGGAGCCTCGCCACAGCTCAGCCCCCGCCGCATCCAGATGCACCACCTCACTGGCGCCGAAGTCGGCTACCCAACACGATCCGTCGGTCGGATTCACGGAAACGGATATCGGCAGGAGGAAGCCGTCGCCTCGCCATACCTCGGTTCCATCCGCGGCCAGCTGCACGACCTGATTGTCGACGGTATCCGCCACCCAACACGACCCGTCGACGGGGTTCGCGGAGACCGACAGGGGATTGCGGAAGCCGTGGGTCTCACTCATCACGGCTCCGTCTGCGGCGACATGGGTGACAAGCGAGCCTGTTGCCGCCCAGCAGGACCCGTCCGTCGGGTTCACGGAGACGGAATAGGGCAGGCCGAATGGGCTCCGCCAGACCTCCATCACGTTCTCCGCTGCTCCTGCGGGTACGGTGACGAGAAAGCCGAGCAGGATCGCCAGCACCAATCCCCCCCTCGTTACGATATTCAGCATGTGGTGCATCGCAACCTCCCTTTTCTTGCGCCATTGCCAGGCGCAAGTCTGGGTACATCCTCAGCGATCGACCGGACAGTGACTTGACCACGGCCGAAGAACGGCCGCCCCTACCGTTTTGCTATCACCTGCCCAGTCCCAAGAGTCCTCTTGTCCAGCGTCGTTTCCGGCGCGTCCCTCCTTTCGCTCGCGAATATGGTCGAAGCCTGAATCGGCCGCGCTGCTGGGTCTGCCCTCCGAAGGCCGCCCCTCGCTGCGCCTCTTGTCCGTGGGCTGTTTACGACGGAGTCTGCCGTATTTCCTCTTGCGGGTACGCCGGTTTCACTGCCGACTGCCGGCTGCCCAGTAAGGCGCCATCCCCTCGCTCGGTAGTTTACCCTCCCGGCAACGGCAAGCAGTGGGTACGGCCTGACGCTGACCAGGCCCACCACCCCGGCCGCTCCGGTCCCCGTTCCCCGGCCGTCGCCGACCGGCGCGAGCCTTCCATCCGCAAGGGAGAATGCCCCACCGGGGCGAATCAGAGCCCGGTTGCCCGGTCTCCGCTGCAAGGTCGAGGCGGAACGCGGGCGCGGATAGCTACATGGCAGGTAGCGCTAGCTGCTGGGAGCGCCCTTGCTCGGGCCCGCTTCCTGGTCCCAGAGGGGCCAGGGGCAGGATGCTGATCGCGTCTAGTGTAGTGTCCCTAACGCTTCTTTACATTTGGCGATCCTGGCGAGAATGCGTTCGACCGGGGCGCTCCAGACGAAAGGTGTCGGGTTTTGGTTGTGTCCTTCGATGTAGGCCATGATCGCATCGATCAAGCTCGGTACATTCGTGAAGGTGCCGCGCCGGATACGTTTGTCGGTGATCTCGCGAAACCAGCGTTCGACGAGGTTCAGCCACGAACTGCTGGTGGGGATGAAATGCAGGTGGAAGCGGGGATGACGACGCAGCCAGCGGGCCACGCTGGCGTGCTTGTGCGTACAATAGTTTTCGATGACCAGGTGCAGGTCGAGGTCGGGGTCCGTTTCCCGAGCCCGTCCTGTCCAAAAACTCATCTGGCTTGCAGGATGCTCGTGCAGCCTCTCTCGTGGTATTCTCGGCACTTGCTGATACCCCTATTGCGGGAGGCTATCGAGGATGGAAAGGGATGCTGAGCGGGGAGTGGACTGGGTCCACCTGCCTGTGATCGCCACCGTGGCCCGGTTGCTGTGCCGGGAGGTGACGCTGCAGAATGAGTACCTGCTGCTGGAGAACCGGACGTTCAAGTCCAAGGTCCCGGGCCGGCTGCGCTTCACCGACGAAGAGCGCCGCTCCTTGAGCGAAGCGGCGCTCGCCATGGGCCGGTCGCTGATGAAGGAAGTGGTGAGCATCGTGAAGCCGGAGACGATCCTGGCTTGGCAACGGCGACTGGAACAGAAGAAGTGGGATTACAGCGCCCGGCGGACTCGGGGACCGGGCCGCCCCCGGACGCCCGACGACATCGAGGCCCTGATCTGCCGACTGGCGCGGGAGAACAGCTGGGGCTACCA
>Ga0315274_10007022_pt1 | contig 16352 bp, 10 predicted proteins | sample YL17G02_20_MG_FD_203700 | JGI IMG/M metagenome (GOLD analysis project Ga0315274, IMG submission 203700) | Sediment microbial communities from Yellowstone Lake, YNP, Wyoming, USA - YL17G02_20 | ecosystem: Environmental > Aquatic > Freshwater > Lake > Sediment | place: USA: Wyoming | collected...
GTTCACGTACGATGGGCGCGGCCGAATGCGCAAACGGCTGGAGAAGTACTACAGCGGCGGCCAGTGGACGGCGACCAGCACGAACTACTACGTGTACGACGGGATGCGCGTGATCCAGGAACGGAACAACCTGAACACGCCGACGGTGGGCTACACGCGGGGGAACGATCTGAGCGGGAGCCTGGAAGGCGCCGGTGGGATTGGGGGGTTGCTGGGGCGGTCGGACACGTATTCCGGGGGGAGTTTCACGCGGCATCACGGCTATCACGCGGACGGGAACGGGAACGTGACGGCGATGGTGGACAGCGCGCAGGCGTCGGCGGCCAGCTACCGGTATGACCCGTATGGGCGGTTGTTGGGGTCGAGCGGGGGCATGTCGGGCGCCAACGTGTATCGGTTCAGCTCGAAGGAATGGTTCCAGAACCTGGGCCTCTACTACTACGGCTACCGGTTCTACGACCCCAACCTCCAACGGTGGCTCAATAGGGATCCGCTCGGGAAAGACGGTGGCGTTAACCTGTTCTCTTTCGTCGACAATGACTCTGCGAACAACATCGATCGCCTCGGGCTGTTCGGTTCCGACGTCCATGATCGCTATTGGGAGCTGGACAGCGGCTGGACCGATTCTTACTGGCCGTGGTCTTGCCATCTCCACTTCCCCAGGGACTTGGGCAAAATCGAAGACAAACTGAGGAAGGATATCGCTAACTGCAACAGGAAGAAATTCCTGAGCCACATGCATTCAGGCCAGGATTGGTTCGGACACCCACGCGGGCGGTTCTGGCCAATCGGACATGCTCCGGAAACCATATGCGGCAAGTGCCCAGACAAGTACCCGGACCCCGACGCACTGGCCAACATGGAGGAATGGAGGAAGTCCTGGGAGGCCAATTGGATGGAGAATTGTGGGGACCTGCCGCAACCAAGACATCCCCGGCCGGAGTGAAATCGCAAGCGGCTATGAACCTTCCCCGAATCTACCAGTTCTCGTTGCGACATCTGGTGCTCTTGGCCGTTATCGCCGGGGTGACTCGTGCGAATCCAGGAGATGCCCCCTTGGGACCGCCGATCGAGCCTGGGCTTCCCGGGGAGGTTGCATTGTTCACGAAACCGATGACTTGGCGTCTGGGAAGGCATTGGCTCCGAGGCATCCTGAAGCGTCCTTTCGTGCAGTTAACGCCCCTGCAACAAGAGACCGTCCTGGCGACCTACCTTGATGAGGAAGGGGCACTTGAGGCTTGGGAGATCAGAAACGAGAAAGCCAGACGGGTGATTGCAGTCTCTGGATCAGGAACACAACTCACCAATTCGCACTTCAGCCCGAGGGTCAGCATGCGTGGCGGGCAACCGGTTGTGGTTCGGATCGGTGAGAGGTCCCCTTCGCCGCAGCACTCAGGTCGCCGAGCTTCGATTGGGGTCGAGTTGCTGCGGTTGAATCTGGGTACTGGAGAGGCGCAGCCGATGGCCACTCTCGACTTACGCGTAGAACCACGGCTTTTCTTTTCCGAACGAGATGTCGAGGCGGCTCTTTCGATAGACGATGAGAGGCCCAGTTTCTTGCTTGTGGCGCACTACTTGCAGATCTACCGGACGAAATGGGGCCTGCCGGTTCCGGATCCACAGGTCTATGACAAAGTGGCTACCTCGATCCTGGAGGGAAACACGAATTCGGCGTTCGCTCGGGTCGAACTGCCCGGCAGGTTCTGGGTCGATCGAGCTGCCTTCTCGGTTGCTAGGCCTCAGCTGATCGAGTGCGCTTGGGTGCGGTGCCGCGGCCGGGATGCTGATGCTCTGTGCTACAGCTCGCTTGGTCCGGCGAACCGCTGGAGTCAACCGCGTATTGTGGCTTCGGGGCGTGGGAGATGGGCGGAGTTCACGGATGTTTCAATCGCCAGAAGTCAGAATGCCGCCTTGGTAATGTGGTGCTGGAATGAGGATGGTATCTATGTTGCCGAGGTCGAAGCTTCGTTGAAACCGATGATTCATAAGCTCGCGTCTTGGGAGGGGTATGATTCGCAGCGTCGCGAAGGAATCGGCCTGCTCGAGGATGCCCCCAGCATTGACATCTATGCTGTTCCGAACGGCCAGGTCTACGCTATCTGGGCCATGAACAAACGGCTCGGGCGGTATCCGGATGGAGACACCCGGCATCGGATTCAGATCGCATGCCGCGTGAACGGTCGATGGCAAGCCGCCAGCACCATTAGCGAAGGACCGGGCATCGTCCGATCTCCTACGATCATGGTCGATGCCGCCGGCTCCGCACACATTGCCTTCCTGCGGCAGTGTGAGAAGGAGAGCTTCGGTTGTTTCTATCGCAGAGTCTCGATTTCGCCAGCAGCCGCTCATCCATGATCCCGCAGCGTGTCCAAAAACGCGTCAGTCACGACTATTGTGGACCGAGGATGGTCCGTGGGCCAGCGACACCGTGACGAATTACTACAACGCGGCGCGAATGCGGGTCGGGTTGGGCTTGGCGCAACCGACAGGCGCCTGGACCAATGGCTTTACCTACGACGCCGGGCATCGACTGGCCACGGTGATCTCGCCGGCGGGGACGTTCACCTACACCTACAAGGGGCCGGGCAATCTGGTGACGAACCTGGCGCTGCCCAACAGCTCGCGGATCACGAACGCCTTCGACACGGTCGGGCGGCTGACCAGCACGCGGCTGCTGACCTCCACCTCCTCACTTCTGAATTCTCACGGGTACGCCTACAACCTAGCCAGCCAGCGGACGCAGCAGACCCGGACCGACGCCAGCACGGTGACCTACACCTACGACAACCTCGGCCAGTTGAAGAGCGCCCTCGGCTCGGGCGGCCAATCCACCGAGAACCTCGGCTACCTCTACGACACGGCCTGGAATCTTAACAAGCGCACGAACAATGGCACGCCGACGACGTTCGCGGTGGACGGGAAGAACCAGTTGACGAGCGTGGGCGGATTGAGCTGCAGCTACGACAACAACGGGAACCTGACGACACGGGTGCCCGTATCCATGTGCTACGTCTATTACACCTACGATGACGAGAACCAGTTGACGAGCGTGGCGACGGACACCTCCGGGACGCCGACGGGGAGTCGGTGGCGGAGCGACTTCAGTTATGACGGTCGGGGGCGGTTGCGGAAGCGCGCGGACTACACGTGGTACACGGGAGGCGGCGGGATGTGGTATCCGGCCGGCGAGGTGCGATACGTGTACGACGGGATGCGGGTGATCCAGGAGCGGAACAGTGGGAACACGCCCACGGTGGCCTACACTCGGGGCAGTGATCTGAGCGCGAGCCTGGAAGGGGCGGGCGGGATTGGGGGGCTGCTGGCGCGGTCGGTGTATTCGGGGCGTGCCTGGGGGGCGCACAATTCCTATCACGCCGACGGGAACGGGAACGTGACGGCGTTGGTGGACAGCGGCCAGGCGGTGAGCGCGGGCTACCGCTACAATCCGTATGGTCAGGTGATCGGGATGAGCGGAGGCTCGATGACGAACCAGAACGTGTATCGGTTCAGCTCGAAGGAGGCGATGCCCAACAGCGGCCTCTACTACTACGGCTACCGGTTCTACGACCCCAACCTCCAGCGGTGGCTAAATCGGGATCCGCTCGACGAGATTGGGTTCACCCTGATGCGCGACGGTAACGTCCGACCTGCAGAGTCGAACAGTTTCCTCTTCGTAAGGAACACGCCAGTCAACAGCCTGGATCCGTTTGGATTGTTCTTCGCGCCTCCTGGTACGAACACTGAAGGTTTGGAGGAACTCGGACGTTGCTATGCCATTGCCAAGGGAAGGCTCAAGGAAGCGAGGAGGTTGCAGGCGCAAGGGCGACTCAGGCCTAATGCGGACAAATGGTATCACTGTGTTGTGTCTTGCGAAATCAGTCGCGCATGCAATCCGTTTTACGCGAAATTCATGGGCGACTTTCATGAGCGATGGAACCGAGGCGGGAGGGAGGACACCGCACGGGATCAGGAGGCGAACCGGATCGGACGGGAATGTGGTTCTGATCCCTGCGAGAAGAGGTCCTGCGAAAAATGCTGCGGAGATCATGGCTACGCACGATGATCACATGAAACGGCACTTTCACACCAATTTCGCATCTTCCGGGGAAACGGTCCGAGGCCATCTTGTTGCATGGCGAGTTCGGGCGGTTCGGCCTGGCTCTGCTGGCCAGCGGGATTCACTATGAAAGGCTTGGCACGCCTAGCGGTTGCTGTGGTCGCAGCGTTCGCCGCGGCTGTCTCGACGTTTGTCTTGCTTGGTTTCGTGTCGATGCCGCTCGAACGATTCGAGTCACAACCGCTCGTGTATCATGGTGTCACAGTGGGATTATGGTTCTCGACGGGCTTCGTTTTTGTCCTGGTTGGCGCTGCGGTCGCTCGAAGCAGACACGCGATTATCAGTGCGCTGGGGTGGCTTGGCCTTGGGATCGGTTTCTACACCTACTTCCAGGTGTCCTACACGTCCAGTAGCGACGGATTCCCGGTTTGGTCTCTCATTGCTGCCATTGCGGGCGGGCTGGCAGCAGTTGGTGTCCCGCATTTGAGAAGGCACGAGGGACATGGTTCATGACGAGCAGCTCTTGGCCAGCCAGCGGACGCAGCAGAGCCGAACCGACGCCAGCACGGTGACCTATACCTACGACAACATTGGGCAGTTGAAGAGCGCCATTGGTTCGGGCGGCCAATCCACCGAGAACCTCGGCTACCTCTACGACACCGCCTGGAACCTCAACAAGAGGACGAACAACGGCACGCCCACGACGTTCGCCGTGGACGTGAAGAACCAGTTGACGAGCGTGGGGGGATTGAGTTGCAGCTACGACAACAACGGGAACCTGACGACGCGGGTGCCCGTGTCCATGTGCTACATCTATTACACCTACGACGACGAGAACCAGTTGACGCGCGTGGCGACGGACACGTCCGGGACGCCGACGGGGAGCCGGTGGCGGAGCGATTTCACGTATGACGGTCGGGGGCGGTTGCGGAAGCGGGCGGACTACACGTGGTACACGGGAGGCGGCGGGAGCTGGTATCCGGCCGGCGAGGTGCGGTACGTGTACGACGGGATGCGGGTGATCCAGGAACGGAACAGCGGGAACACGCCCACCGTGGCCTATACGTGCGGCAACGATCTGAGCGGCTCCCGGGAAGGGGCGGGCGGGATCGGGGGAATGCTGGCGCGGTCGGTGTATTCGGGTGGGGCCTGGGGCTCGCACAATTCCTACCACGCCGACGGGAACGGGAACATCACGGCACTGGTGGACAGCAGCCAGGCGGTGAGCGCGGGCTACCGGTACAATCCGTATGGTCAGGTGATCGGGCTGAGCGGAGGTTCGATGACCAACCAGAACGTGTATCGGTTCAGCTCGAAGGAGGTCCATTCCAACTCGGGCCTTTACTACTACGGCTACCGGTTCTACGACCCCAACCTCCAACGGTGGCTCAATCGGGATCCGGTTAAAGAGCGTGGGGGTATAAACCTGTATCGGTTCTGCGCTAACGGCCCTACTAGCGCGATTGACCCTTTGGGTCTTGGCTATGGGAATCCGGTTCCGCCCTGTGCGCCCTACCCGGAGTGTTTGTCCTTTCCACCCCCTCCTTCGCCATTTCAGATAGCTCGCGACTGGATTAGGAAGTGCCACCCTGAGCTCGATTGCGGCCCTTATCTTCAGGTGCCGCTACCATTCGGAGCGACGGGATTGAGCTTGGGCGTCATTACGATCATAGTTCCAGGCCAGCCAACGGAGGACATTGTGGACAGCATAGCTCATGAGGGAATGCACTGCATTCTTGGTCCCAGATGGGGGCGAGCCCATGACGAGATTTACGACAGTGCGGACTGGATACGCCGAGAGTACGTAGCCGATCCTACCGGCGCACGATGTCGGTGCAAGGGAACGCATCCAGGAGCCCCTCCAGCTCGTTACATCTCAGCTCCGAGGGATGGTGGCCCGGTTCTGGTTGCGCCAGGAACTGGAGTAATCTGGTATTGAGCGGTGATTGGCTTCGAATTGGGGCAAACAACATATGTGGGGCAAAATCGCACTCGCAGCAAATGCGCTTCTGAACGTCGGCGTTTTGTGCTTGGTCGCCATTTATGCTGAACTGCACTGGTGGTTTCGGTCAGCACGTCGAGCGGGGTTGGAGGATTCGCAGTTGCGCACGGACTTCGTTGTGGCCGCAGACCGACTTCACATCCTGGCAATCTGCTTGGCAGCACTGCTCGTGGTCGCGAACTTCAGCCTGTGGCGATCTGAAATGCGCCCCCGGGTGCTCGCCCTCTGCGTCTTCATATGGTCGATGATCGTGCTGGTTATATGCCTGGTTCTCCGAGTATGAGGCGCCTGTTCCCCCCGGCCAGGCCACACACGGGGCGCCCATTGGAAATGGCGTATGATTGGTCATGCAAGGACCCGTGCGGTGGACGCGAAAAACCAGTTGACCAGCGTGGGCTCGATCTCCTACGTCTATGACTCGAACGGGAACGTGACGACCGAGACCGGCGGCGCGGGCCGGACGTTGAGCTACGATGACGAGAACCAGTTGACCGCCGTCGTCTGGGGGAGCGGGAATTACCGGACGGAGTTCACGTATGACGGTCGGGGGCGGATGCGCAAGAAGGTCGAGAAGTATTACAGCGGCGGCCAGTGGACGGTGACGGACACGCGGTACTACGTGTATGACGGGATGCGTGTGATCCAGGAACGGAATTCGAGCAACGTCCCGGCGGTGGGTTACACGCGGGGGAACGATCTCTCCGGGTCGCTGGAAGGGGCGGGCGGGATTGGGGGGTTGCTGGGGCGGTCGGACACGTATTCCGGGGGGAGTTTCACGCGGCATCACGGCTATCACGCGGACGGGAACGGGAACGTGACGGCGCTGGTGGACAGCGCGCAGGCGTCGGCGGCCAGCTACCGGTATGACCCGTATGGGCGGTTCTTGGGGTCGAGCGGGGGCATGTCGGGCGCGAACGTGTATCGGTTCAGCTCGAAGGAATGGTTCCAGAACCTGGGCCTCTACTACTACGGCTACCGGTTCTACGACCCCAACCTCCAACGATGGATCAACCGGGATCCGATTGGACAGGAGGGAGGGATCAATCTCTACACCTTCCTTCTCAACAGTCCGTCGTGTTCGATCAATTTCCTGGGGTTGAAGTCCGGCGATTCGTATCCATCCGCTGACGCAGCAGCCAGAGCCGCTCTGAAGGGGATCTGCAAAAAATGTATCGATAACGACAGGGAATACTGCGGACTAATCTACACGGACGGTACCAGCTACTCCTATACAGAGCCGATTGAGGGCTCTCCAAACAGGTGCCCATGGCAGGAGGCGGAGGCGAAGGTGCCTGAGAAAGCAAAAACAGTCGGCGGCTTCCATTGTCACGGTGCCCGCACCGGAGATCAGGACGGTATGTTTAGCGACAACGACAAGAAGAAGGCATGGGTTCTCCGGCAGACTGAGTATCTGGTTACGCCAGACAAGGAGATGTGGAAATTCACCCCTGACCCCCTAGGTGGAAAAAGTGCAGGAAAGACGACATTCATGGGAACGTGTCCGTGCAAGTGAACCAACTATGCGCCCGCGCTGCGATCCCTGAGAATCGCCCCGCTCATCCGGATTCGACCTTATCATGCATTCCGAAGAACGCGCTCTGAGAAACAGCCCTCGTGGTGTCCAGCAGAATAGCCCAAGCATGGCCAAATCAGGACGAGTGAGGTCGCCGAAAGTGAGAGCGCGCGACCGGTGCAGTGCAGCCGTTCTGTCGCCCTGTTCTCTGCGACCGATGGGACAGGTGTCAGGCCGGGCACTTGACATTCTGGATTCCCTCCGGATCGTGGTTGAACAACTCGGTCGCCCGTTGCTTCTCCGCGGCCTTTGGATTAGCGGTTGCATGCTTCTCGCTTTCGGCACGACGCACGCAGGTGACCGTCGCTACGACGCGGACGTCTCCACGTGGAAGCGGGAGGTTCGTCCACGTGAACGAAAGACCGCGGCTTACAAGCTCTGGTTCCGCGCTGGCAATTCCTCGGAGCTCGAATGGTGGGTGTTCCGTCAAGACGGGAAGGTGCGCGCCCGACTCAGCAATGAGCCTCCGAATGAGGCTGGGGAAAGCCCAAGGTTCACCCCCAAAGCTGGTCGGTTTCGCAATGCATCCGCGTTAGCACGAGTAAACGACGGTTGGTTGGTTGGCTTCAACGAGGGTGAGTTCGGGGGTGCGCTTTACTGGTTCAGTCGCGACGGCAACGCCAGCTACATGATTTCCCAGCACCAAGTGGTCGCCTTCTTTTGTTGGGCAGACAGCGTTCACGCAATCGAGGGGCTGGAACACCTTGGGCTATCTCACGGTTCCGTGATTCGCATCGATCGGCAGAGAGCTGAGGAGCGGTGGCGTGCGACGGTCTTGGTCGACCTCGCGTCTGCGCCCCATGCTGTGACGCCACATCAAGACGGAACAATTCTAATTACAGTTAGCGACGGAATCGTTGCCGTAGGCCCGGACCGCACAGTCAGTAGGTTGCTCGCCAATAGAGAGTTGGGCGCGTTTCTCCCAACGTCATCCGCGCTCACAGTGGATGGGCAACGCCTGTACATCGGCATGAGGCAATTCGTGGGAGAGTTCAGCCTGACCACAAAGAGGTTCCGCTATCTCATCCCAGCTAGGAGGTTTTTGAACCAACTTCCAAGAGATGTCGAACACCGAATCCGCAAGCTATACAGGGAGTAGAAAAGGTGTCAAAAAGGTGTCAGTCCCGGCTATTGGTAAGCGGTCAGTCCTCGGGCCTGACAGACGGGCGGTCTTGATCCGCCTCACCAACATGGTGGACGCGGCGGGCACCACTACGTATAAGTACTACGCTGGCGGCCAGTTGTGGACCGAGGACGGTCCGTGGGCCGATGACACCGTGACCAACTACTACAACACGGCGCGAATGAGGATCGGGAAGGGGTCGGTTCTTGATAATGGCATATGGACCCCTTCGACGGACAATTCAGGCGTTCACCAGCTTCAGCTCGCGTAACGCGTCGATGAGAAACTGCATGGCGATCGCCGCCAGCAGCAGGCCCATCAGGCGGGTAGTGAGACGGAGGACGATCGGGCTGAGCCATTTCGCACCCCGCGCAGAGACGGCGAAAATAGCGTAGGTGGCGAGCGCCACGGCCCCGATGCAGAGGAACAACGCGATCTGCTGCGACCAACCCTGGGCCTGGCTGTGCAGCAGAATGACGGTGGAAATGGCGCCCGGCCCGGCGAGCATCGGCACGGCCAGGGGTGTGATCGCGATGTCGGTCTTCGCCAAGCCGGCGTCGGTTTCTTCCGGCGTCTCCTGCACGCGCGAGCGTTGGGCGCGAAGCATGTCGAGCGCGATCAAGAGCAGGATGACGCTGCCGGCCATGCGGAAGGAGGGGAGGCTGATGCCGAGGAACCGGAAAATGTGGGTGCCGGCGAACGCGAAGGCGACCAGGATGCCGGCGGTCACCAAGCAGGCGAGCCGGGCCATGCGCAGCCGCTGCTCCCGGGTGTCCGTCGGCGTCATGGCCAGGAACGCCGGGACCGTCGCGATCGGGTCCACAATCACGAAGATCGAGCTGAAGGCGAAGACGACGAATTCGACGAGGGTCATACGCAGCACGGCGCGAGGATGGCTTCGCTCATGCCGTGGATGAACTTCTTGTCGGCGGGACAGATCGTGGCCAGCACCCCGCCCAACTTGGCCCGCGCCTCGTCCCCGTCGCCGCTGACGAAGTAGTAGGGGCACAACCGCACCCGGCCATGCATGGCGACCAGTTCGCTCTTCTCGAAATCAAACCAGGTGGCGGGTACGAGCTTTGGCCGGGCGAATCGTTGCAGCACATAGGGTGATTGCTCGAAGCCGGCCAACGCGTTGTCCACCACCTGGGCCCAGTCCGCGGCCGAGAGGTCGCTGCCGAGATACACGCCGCGTGAGCCCCAAGCCTCGGGGGAGAAGCCGGACACTTTAAGGATCAACTCCCGGTCGCGCTGCGACAGGTTCTTGAGTTCCTGCCAATCCGTCAGGTTGATCTCGGGAATGACCGCCTGCGGCGGCAACGGCGTCGGATCGACAACCCACGTGTAGGGCACCAGGTTCTTCAAGCGCAGGAAAAAGCTGGCGCCGAGTTCGCGTCGCCAGAAATCGTAGAGCCGGTCATTCCAGAGAAGCGCCAGGAGCATCTTCTCCTCGAAGAAGGCCTTCGGCGGTGGCGTGAGGAGGATGCGCTTGCGCACCGCCGCTTCGAACAGCGTGTCCGTGATCGGTACCCGGTCGAGGTCGAACAGCTCGAAGAAGCGATAGACGCCGTCGCCCTCAGCGAACTCAAACGGCTCCGTGTCCCGGAGCGCGAAGCAATAACCGAGGGCGTTCAGCTCGCGGCAGGCCCAGGCCATTTCGGGCCGATACACGGCCGATTCCTCGGAGACCACCACGTGCACCACCGGGCTTTCGCCGAAGATGGAGCCGAACCCGTGGAGCATTCCGTCCGCGCCGCCGATGACCTCCACGCCCATCATGGAGTAGGTCTGGTTGAGCCAGGCGGTGAGGCCGATGCCGCCGGGCACCGCATCCAGTTCGGTCAGCACCAACCCGTCCTCGGTGAGCAGGAGATCAGGCCGGATGACGCGCGGCAGCTCGTGCTTGAGGGCGGTGGTTCGCTGGACGGAGACGATTTTGGTGGGCTTGCCCTTGTCGAGCCATTGCGCCACCCAGGGCGGCTGTTTGCCGGCGACGCTCTGGCGATAGAGAAGATTGGCGGCGCGGTTGAACTGCAGCAACACGCGGCCGAGCGACTCCAATTCGTCGTACAACTCCTTTCCCAAGGGGAACGGCTCAGGGGCGATCCGCCAGGTTTGGCCGGCGAAGAGCCCCCCCGAGGGCAGTTGATTCAGGATGAACTGGGCGCGGCCGGCCTGCGCCGGGTGGGAGGAGGAGGAAGTGCTCACGCGTGGTTCTCCGGGTGGGGGGCCTACGTACGCAACTGACCGCGGCCAAGGCCGAGCCATTTGTACGAGGTCAGTTCCTCCAGCCCCATCGGGCCGCGCGCGCCGATCTTGTCGGTGCTGATCCCGATCTCGGCGCCCATGCCGAACTCGGCACCGTCGGTGAACCGGGTGGAAGCGTTCCAATACACGGCGGCGGAATCCACCTCGTTCAGGAACCGCCGGGCGGTGGCCTCGTTTTTCGTGACGATGGCATCGGAGTGCGCCGAGCCGTAGTGGTTGATGTGGTCGATGGCTTGGGGGACGCCCTCGACGACCCGGATGTTGAGGAGGGAGTCGTTGTACTCGGTGAAGTAGTCCTGGTCGGTGACGCGTCGGATTTCGGATTTCGGATTTCGGATCGCGGATTTCAGGACCGCCTCCGTTTCCGCGTCCACGTGCAACTCGACCGCTTTCTCTCCCAGCGGCCGGGCGATCTGCGGCAGAAACGAAGAGGCGATCTGGCGATCCACCAACAGGGTCTCCATGGCGTTGCAGACGGCGGGGCGCTGGCACTTGGCGTTCATGACGATCGCCTCGGCCATGGCGAGATCGGCTTCGGCGTCCACAAAGACGTGGCAGACGCCCTTGTAGTGCTTGATCACGGGCACTTTCGAGCACTCCGCCACCGCGCGGATGAGGCCTTCGCCGCCCCGCGGCATGCACAAGTCCACGTACTGCGTCAGCGAAAGCAGCGCGCGGATGGCTTCGCGGTCGGGTGTGTCAACCACCTGGATGGCGTGTTCCGGGAAGTGCGCGAGCGCGGCGTGGGCGGCCTGCACCATGAGCTGGGCGATGAGTTGATTGGAGGCCCTCGCCTCCTTGCCGCCCCGCAGGATCACGGCGTTGCCTGACTTGAAACACAGACCCGCCGCGTCTGCGGTCACATTGGGGCGCGATTCGTAAATGATGACGATGACGCCGATGGGCGTGGAAACCTTCCGCAACTCCAGGCCGTTCGGCCGGACCCGCCGGTCCAGCACTCGCCCGACCGGGTCCGGCAGCGCTGCCACGTCGCGCAGGCCTTGAGCCATGGCGGCAATCCGTTGGGCGTCGAGCTTCAGACGATCCAGCATCGCCGTGGCCAAGCCGGCTTTTGCGCCGGCGTCCAGGTCGCCGTGGTTCGCGGCCTGGAGGGCTGCCGTGTTCTGTTCCAGCGCCCCGGCCATGGCCAACAGGCAGGCGTTCTTGTCCGGCGTGTTAAGCTGGGCGAGCGGGCGTGACGCCGCCTTGGCCCGCTCTGCCAATTGCGTCATTTGTTCCATCAGCGTCATGGCGGGACAATACGGAAACCGGCGCGAGTGGAAAGACGGAAATGGCGTCCGGCAAGACCCAATTCGTACCGAGCGGGCCGCGCCTGGGGGACGGCCGGTGATCCACACCCTCAATTCCCACTGAGGTTGGCGGCTGAACCGCCGATCCCTCCCTCGAAGAGAACTGAAGGTTTGGTGGATTTCGCAGTTGCCTGAAGCGGCGGACTGGTTTCCTATTGACGCATTGAGAGGGAAGTTCGGAACGGGAGCACTGAGTGATGATGGTTCACAACCGCCTGCCAACCGAACCACCGGAAGCGCGAACGCAGATTCCGGAAAGGGATAGCGCTCCTCCGACGCCACGCCGAGGAAGTCACTTTTGGCAAAGCACCGCCTCCACCGGCCTGGGCTTGGTCGGCTGCTGGCTGACGCTGGCGCTCGTCGGCGCTGCGCCGGCGCGACCGGATCGCCTGCCGGTGGAGGCGGCTCCCAAGCTCCAAGTCTCACCCGCTCCGCAGTTGCTGCCGGCGATTGCGCTCAAGTCCGGGACCTTCCTTCCCGTCGGTTGGCTGGACCAGAACCTGGCGGAAGCGCGCAAGCAGTCTCCGGGGGCAGGCGCCATTCACGCGATCGCCCAATTTGAGGAACTGCCGGGCCGGGTCAGGCAGACCCAGCTTCGCGCCGCCGGACTAACGCTGGTCGGGACTCTGCCCCCCCAGACCTTCTTCGTGCGAGTGCCGGGCCACGCGACCGCCGCCACGCTGGAGTCGTTGGGCCTTCGCTGGCTGGGCGCGGTGTATCCGGAGGACAAACTGCCGCCGCGGATTCTCGCCTCGGGCATCGGAGGCTGGGCGTTGCGCCCCGGGGGCACGGCCGACCTGCGCGTGAAGGTGTTTGCGGACGTGCCGCCAGGTGAGGCGATCCAGGTGTTGCTGGGCTGCGACGCCCGCGTGCTGGCTCAGGACGAGCCCATGCGGGAGTTCACGGTGAATCTGGCGGTGGATCGCCTGGAGTCGTTGGCGCGCTGCGACTGTGTTCGTTGGGTGGAGGAAGTCCCGCCACCGTTTGCGCCCTTCAACGATGGAGTCCGTGCGATGGCCCAGGCGGACGCCGTGCAAGCCGCACCCTATAACCTCTCCGGTGCGGGCGTGGCGGTGGGCATCTGGGACGGCGGCCTCGTGTCCACGAACCACCCGGACTTCGGCGGTCGTCTGGTCCTCGGCGAAGTCAACGGCACGGTGACCGATCATGCCACCCACGTGGCCGGGACCATGGCGGGCGACGGCTCGGGGAGCGTGGCGGCGGGGGGCACGGAACGGCAGTGGCGCGGGGTTGCGCCGGGCGCGCAAATCGTTTCCTACAACTGGGACCTGCCCATCCCGGAGCACCAACCCGCCATCAACGAGCACGCGGTCGTGCTTTCTCAGAATTCCTGGGGAGCTTTGCTCTCGCCTGACATCGCTACCTGCGATCTCTACGGCGACTACTCCTACTATGCGCCGGAGTATGATCAGATCGTTACCGGGCTGTACGGACGCGGCATCAACGTGGTTTTTGCCGCCGGCAACTACCGCACCAACAGTTTCACCAACACCTGTGGGGTCGGGCCCTATTTCACAGTCGGTCCACCCGCCACGGCGAAGAACGTCCTAACTGTCGGCGCCATTCAGTCGGACACCCGCGCCATGACTCTCTTCAGCAGTTGGGGCCCGGTGGCGGACGGGCGGCTGAAACCCGAGCTCGTGGCCCCTGGTGCCCAGGCGGGCGGCGACGCCGGGGTCACCTCCACCCGCACGAACAACGCTTACGGCGTGAAGCAGGGCACGTCGATGGCCGCCCCGGTCGTGTCCGGTGCCATTGCGTTGCTGGTGGAGGACTATCGAGCCCACTACCACGGGCAGACGCCGACCCCCTCGGTGCCACGAGCACTCCTGCTGCACACGGCGGCGGATCTCGCTGACGACACAAGCTGGTTCAATCCAGGACCCGATTTTGCCTCCGGGTATGGGTTGGTGCAGATTCGCGACGCGGTGGACCAGTTGCGGGCGCGGGGCTTCCTGGTGGGCCGGGTGGATCACGACCAAACCAACAGGTACACCCTGCCGGTCCCCGAAGGCACGTCGTCGGTCAAGGTCACCTTGGTATGGGACGACCCGGCGGCCCTGGAAAACGCCGCCTTCACCGTCGTGAACGACCTGGATCTGGTCGTGTTCGATCCGCAAGGAACGCGGCGCTATCCGTGGACACTTAACCCGGCTGATCCCGCCGCCCCAGCAATCCGCACGGCCGAAGATCACCTCAACGTGATCGAACAAGTCCTCGCGGACACCGACGTCGCAGCAGGGGATTGGCTCGTCCAGGTCGTCGGCCGCCATGTGCCGGAAGCCGCGCCCCAGAAGTACGCTTTGGCCTTCACGCCCGCGACCATCCCCGCGCCGCCGGTCCTGATTCTCGAACAAGCGGAGTGCAGCGATGGCCTGCCCGAGGTGGCGAACCACGACGGTGTGTTGGACCCCGGGGAGACGGTGGCGGTCACCGTGGTTCTGTGCAACACGGATGGCCCCGGGGCGACCAACGTCGTGGGGCGCCTGATGAGCGACACCCCGGGCGTCACGGTCGTTCAAGCGGAGTCCGCTTATCCTAGGCTGCCTCCGGGCGGTTCGGCCACGAATCTCGCGCCGTTCGCGTTCAAACTAGCCAAGACGATTCCCTGCGGAACCCTGATCACCTTGAGTCACATCACGACGGCTGACGGATTCGGGTTCACCAACTCTTTCACGAGTGTCGTCGGCCAGATCATCGCCACGAATTGGTCCACGAACAGTTACGAGAGCGGGGACGTGCCCAAACCGGTCCCGGATCCTGGTTCCACGATTGCGACCAACGAGATCGGCGAGGTGGGCCGAATCCTGGACGTCGAAGTTTCCGTCCGTGCGGACCATGAGTGGTTCGGCGATCTGGAATTCCTGATCGAACATCCCGACGGGACACGCGTCGCGCTGGTCTATGCCAGCAGCAACAGCGGCACCAACTACGGCACGGGCACCTGCGGGGTGGACGACGTGCGGACCGTGTTCGACGACGCGGCTTCGGGGTCCATCACGAATGGCGCGCCGCCCTTCGCGGGCTCCTTCCGACCCGTCGAGCCGCTGGCAGTCCTGAACGGCAAGTTCATGACGGGCACGTGGCGACTGCACGCCGCAGATCAAACCGCCGAAGACACCGGCACGCTGCTGTGCTGGGGACTCCGGATCTCGTATCAGCAGGAGGGCTACGTATGCAGCTTGTTCAACCGGACGCCGCTGGCCCTTGATCAAGAGCTCCCCCTCATTCACGACACCGCCACAAACCTTGTGTTGGGGGCTGGCGACCCGGATGGGGATCCGCTGATCTTCAACCTGCTCCAGGTGCCGGCGCACGGCACGCTGAGGGATTTCAATGCCACTGCCGGGACGGTCACCTACTTCCCTGACGCCGGCTACGTGGGCACGGACAACTTCACGTTCGAAGTGAGCGATGGCGACGCCGTCAGCTCGCCGGGGACCGTGACCCTCGACGTGCCGCCGCCAGTCGGGGATCTCTCCCTGGCAGCCCGTGCCAACCTGGAGCTTGTGGCCGTCGGACACGATTTGACCTGCCAGATCACCGTGACGAACCACGGACCCAACCGGGTGACGGAGGCTGTCCTCACCAACCTCTTTCCGGGCGACGCTGACTTCGTATCGGCGACGGTGAGTCAGGGTACGTGGGCCAACTCCGCCGGGATGGTGAACTGGGAGTTGGGCGAGGTCGCGGCCGGAGCCTCGGCCGAGGCAACCGTGACGATTCGTCCGGCGCAACCGGGCTGGTTCACGAATGTTTTCACCGTGACGGCGAATGAGAGCGACCCGGACACGGCCAACAACGCTGCGGAGATCGTGAGTGAGGTGAAGCTGGCGGCGGAGCTGGCGCTGGGGATGACGCCCAGCGCGGGGACGGTGCTGCTGGGAAAGGAGGTGCGCTTCGAAATAGGGGTGACCAACCTCGGGCCTAGCCCAGCCACGGGAGTTCTGCTTGAGGACATGCTGCCCGCGGGAGTCACTTTGGTGGGCGTGGAAATC
>Ga0315274_10007026_pt1 | contig 16350 bp, 17 predicted proteins | sample YL17G02_20_MG_FD_203700 | JGI IMG/M metagenome (GOLD analysis project Ga0315274, IMG submission 203700) | Sediment microbial communities from Yellowstone Lake, YNP, Wyoming, USA - YL17G02_20 | ecosystem: Environmental > Aquatic > Freshwater > Lake > Sediment | place: USA: Wyoming | collected...
TCCAGTTTTAACATATAATTTTGAAGGTTTTTGCACTTTTGCTCCTTTAAGAAATTATATCTATTTAAAGGAAGAGGGGACATTTTTGGTTTGCAATTAAAGGTGACATTTTCGCTTTGCAGTGACAAGATGGACAAAAATGTTGACAACAAGTGCTAATTCCTTATTATGAAATCGTTAAATTAAAGGATTTTGCTTTGAAGTTAAGTCTATTTACTAATTACCAAAAACCAACAACTGTCCAAACGGGACAAATCTGCCCTTTAGGGCAAAGGAGGATAAAATGAAAAAGTTTTGGGCAATCCTTAGCATCGTTATCGTGGCTTTAGTTATCATCCCAATAGCCACTCAATGCAAAAAAGAACCAAAGGAGCTAAAGATTGGATGTATCACACCTTTGACGGGTGATGGGGCAAGTTATGGACGACAGACAAAGCAAGGAGTTGATTTAGCGGTTAAAGAACTAAATGCGAAGAACGGTATAAATGGTAAGAAGATTGTTATGAAATATGAAGATGACCAGATGACTCCACTGGGAGGGACAGCCGCTATCCAAAAGCTTATAACATCCGATAGGGTACCAGTAATTATAGGTGGATTTACCTCAACAGTCACCCTTGCAATAGCACCTATAGCAGAAAAGAATAGAATAGTTTTAATTTCAGCAAGTTCGACTGCCGACGACATCAAAAACTCAGGTGATTACATTTTTAGAAATGTCCCAACAAATTCAGCCCAAGGTAAATCAATGGCAGATTTTACTACCAACAAACTTAAAGCAAAAAGTGCGGCAATTCTGTATATGAACAATGATTATGGCATTACTCTAAAGAATTCCGTACAGAAACATTTTGTAGAAAATGGAGGCAAAATCACCACTGTTGAATTTTACAACCCTGGAGATAAGGATTTTCGCGCTCAGCTATCAAAAATCCAAACTGAAAAACCTGACGTTATCTTCTACCCCGGTCTGTATCAGGAAAGTGGCTTAATTTTAAAACAAGCAAGAGAACTAAAGTTAAAAGCTGTCTTTATAGGAGGCGATGGTTCTATTGCTCCCGAGTTGATTCAAATAGCAGGAAAGGCTGCGGAAGGTTCATTCTATACAAATATGGCAATAGGGTATGGTGTGACCGATACCGAAATCAATAAATTTCTGGCTGCATTTAAAACGGAATATGGTGAGGAACCAAGTGTCTATAGTTCATATGCCTATGATGCCGCTAATCTTCTTGCTGATGCGATCAAGCGAGACGGATATAGTGCGGAAGGAATTAAGGCAGCATTATATCATACTAAGGATTTCAGGGGAGTAACTGGTATAACAAACTTCGACAGTTATGGTGAAGTGGACAAACCGTTTTATATCTATGAAGTCAAAGGTGGAAAATTTGAGCTACTGAAGTAGAAGAGGAGTGAGTTCGCCAGAGCAAACGGGAGGACCAGTTAGCGTCCACCAAGACTCTCGCAACTTTACAATTCGATGGTGAATATAATAGGCATTGCAGCCTTTCTCGTAGGTTTGCTTGCGCTTTTCAACGACAAGATTTCGGTCTGCTGGCGAATCGTTATCGCAGCGGTGGTCATCTTAATATTAGTTTCTTTTGCCCTCGCTTCCCTAATCAGGAAGCTCACGCGCGTAGCATTGCGAGGTGTCTTTGTCGCATTCGCTAATCAACTTGACCTGGCGGATCTGAAGAGATTACACGACAAAAAAGTTGCAGACTCTGCTTTTGAAAGAACGAAGCAACAGCGATGAGGAATCCGAAGTTAATAGAAGAAACCATCACCACTCGCTATTTAGACTTTGCACGGAACGGTTTCATGCAAGGCCACTACATGGACATAGACTTCACAATCTACTTGGAGCTTGTACAGACACTCATCATGACATATAGAGAAGTCTGTGATAAGCCGATCTATCTAACCGGCTTGTGCATTACTCCCTGGCAGTGGTTCAATACCCGAATGTCTTTGGCTATTGCAGCGCCTGCGAGCGTGCCATCGGAAATCGACTCGCTTAGGCACATTGGCAAGATGGAGGCTGATCGTACCTGGCTCAAATATCATGACTTTCTCAAGAGACTGATTTGTACTCCGGGTTGCACTGAGCAAGTATGTCCAGTTCCTATTCATCAAAACAGTCAATGCTTTAGCAAGAGACCCCAGAATATAAAAAGTCCACCTGCTCTCCATCGTCGGATCATCACTGTTGAGGACAAAATCTACCAGGCCCAGAAGTCTGTGCGCTACAACTTTCCGAAGAAGTCGGTTGTCGAGAATCAATTTAGTCACTATCTTGTGTATTCAAAGGTTAATAAAAAGGCAGGACTGAACAGCCTCTCGAAGAAAGAAATCTCCGAGGTGTGTCAAGGAACCATACCTATCGCATACAAAAACTTGGGAGAGAATAGTCAAGCTTATCTTATTGTGGACGATGATATGCTTGTTCGAATCGACCAAAGCTCACACCTCGCGGAGAAACTTGAGGACATCTTCATCCGGGCGTTCCATAGACTTAAGGCGTATTACAAGACGGTAGTTATAGACGAACAACAGCTATATGATATGCAGCAGAACAGCTTTCCGGAAGACTTCTTTCTTGCTGGGCAGGGTACCTCTCTTCGCGAAGCTTCGTGGGATTATTGCCTTGCAGCTGACGTAACCTCGGACAAGCGGAAACTTCGCTTATGGTTCCTGACCAATGACGCTCCACTTGGATATGACGAACCTGCAATCAGAGAGCCGCTTTTTAACTTTGACAAGATACAGGAGTACTTGAAGTTGCACGGCGACTCCCTCGGCATAGTATAATGTAGCTGATAGATGCGAATCCTTCTTATTATTCCCCCTCTTCCCGAAAGGACTTATCCGGGCAAGGCTATGGCGCCAGATTACCTGGCATCTGTGCTCGTTGAAAACGAACATTCCGTCAGGATTCTAGATCTTGATGTGCTTGGCTCTGACGCGCTTCAGCCTACGCTCCATGAGTACAGACCTGACATTGTTGGGATAACAAACCTGAGCCTTCAAAATGACCTCGCCAACGGTATTGTCTTGACGGTCAAGAAAGAGCTTCCTACCACGCTGACCATCAAAGGAGGCTTTCACGAACTATTCGGATATGAAATAACAATGAAATATCATCATGCATACGTTGACTACGTCGTTGTTGGAGAGGGAGAGCGAACGCTTCTAGAACTCGTCGAGGTTCATTCTCGCGGGGAACTCGTGCAGAAGAGAAAGGACGTTCGTGGCCTCGCTTTCTACGAGAGAGGCAAAGTCCAGTTCACAGGAAGAAGACCCCCTCTTTCTCCCTCTGAACTAGATGAGGTTATTCCCAAACGTCTGTTCCACTCTAAAGCCTATGACTTCGACGTCTTCGAGGGAAGGAAAACCGCTCAAGTTATGACGGTCAGAGGCTGTGCGAATGCCTGCAACTTCTGCATGGAAGCCCGAACTGGACGTGTTGAGAGAAGAAGATGCCTCGACAGCATTTTTGCGGAGATCGATGAGCTTGCAAAAGAAGGATATGAGGCTGTGTACTTCGATGACTCTACATTCACAAGGGACAGGAACAGGGTGAAAGAAATTTGCGAAATGTGGGTGAGCTATTTCCCAGGAATGGTGTGGGGGTGTAATACGAGAGATGACTGTCTTGATGAGGAACTGATCACTTTGATGGAGAGGAGTAACTGCGTATACCTTTTCACTGGCTTCGAGTCAGCCATTACCGAAGTTCTCTTGGGGCTAAACAAGACTCACAATCCGTCGAGTTACCTAAAGAATGCCAAGATTATATATCAGCAACTCGGCAAGAATCACATAAAGAGTAGTGTGTTTTTAATCTTTGGCGCGGCAAAACTAGCGAATTCCCCAACAGCCACTCATGGACCGGCAGGGACACCCTCGACACAAGTTCCTGCATTTGAACCTGAAGCTTTTGAGGATGTGAAGAAGTCAATAGATTTCTCTGTTCAGGAGCTACAGCCACGACACTTGTCAATGAACATCCTGCGTCTCCTCCCCGGAGCCCCATTCTCAGGGAACGACATGTACCATTGCATAAGGCCCAGAGGTGAAGTTATCCATGCAGGATTCTACGATAAGGAGTGGTATAGAGCCTCTGATCGAGAGGACATCAGAACAAAACATCATATTTATCGTGCATTTGAAGCAAGAGGTTCAATTGTCCCTCCCCAGATGACACCGGAATATTGTTACAATATACTTAAATATGCGATTGATGCAATTAATATATGGAATACAAACAACAATTACAACTGCAAGATTATTGTAGATAAAAAGTTTGAAGAGGCTTACTTAAAAGAAAAAAATGGGAAGTATGAATTAGCACCTTTTAAAGAAATTGCTGAAGACGGTTCTTTATAAATATTCCGGGAATTATTAAGGATATAAATTTAAACTCAGTAAAATTCCGTGGACATTTACTACAATTTTTCTCAGCGTATCACTGAAGGTAGTAAATTAGCGAGTCAATAAGTTGAGAATTTTAGAGTTAAAAGAGTTGAGGGGGTAAACAGTTTAGGCGTTGAAGAGTTAGAGAGTTAGGTAGTTGAGGTTTAAAGGGTTGAGATTTAGGGTTAAAGAGTTAGAGAGTTTAGGAGTTAAAGAGTTTGAGAGTCGATAGATTAAAGAGTCTAAAGAGTTAAGGAGTTTTGAGTTAAAGAGTTAGAAAATCGGGTATTGACTTTTGTTTCATTATAAGTATAATTTCAGCGTAACGCTGAAAGCTTAGGATTCAATGTAAATCTAATCAACAATTAATTTTTCTGCCTTGTCTCCTTGACAACTGTCCAATATTTTATTAGTGTTAACCGTTAAATGATTCAGCAGTTGATTCTTAATGGAATTATTGCCGGAAGTATTTATGCGCTGATTGGGCTTGGATTTACCATAATTTACCGAACGGTTAAGTTTTTTCATTTTGCACATGGTATTGTTTATACTGTGGGGGCGTATTTGGCGTACTCAATAGTTATGAGTTTGGGAGTTAGGAGTTCGGGAGTTGAGAGTTTTGGAGTTGGGAGTTGGGTGGTTGCAATTTTGGCAGGAATAATTGGTGCGGGGATTTTAGGAGTTTTGATTGATAGACTTGTCTATTTGCCTCTGCGGAAGACAAAAGCGCCTAATTTAGTCTTTCTTCTCGCCTCGTTTGGGGTATTTATTTTTATCCAGAATCTTATCCAGTTGCTTTATGGCGCCCAGATTCTTACTTTAAGAACTGGACCAGTTAAAGAGGGACATCAGTTTTTAGGGGCGGTGATTACGGATATACAAATTTTGATATTAGTTGTGAGTTTGGGAGTTTTAGGAGTTCTATGGTTATTCGTTCAAAAGACTAAATTAGGCAAGGCTATGCGATCGGTTTCGGATGACCCGATTAGTGCATCGGTTGTTGGAATAAATCCGGAAAAGACTATCTTTGCCTCTTTTGCTATTGGTTCTGCCTTGGCAGGAATAGCAGGCATTCTTATTTCATTAGAAACAAATATCGAACCGACAATGGGCTTTAATGCTATCCTTAAAGGTATCATCGCCTCAATCATTGGCGGAATTGGTAGTATTCCGGGTGCAATGCTCGGTGGATTTTTCTTAGGTATTGTTGAAAACCTTGGTATTTGGAAAATTCAAGCGGGATGGAAAGACTGTATTGCATTCATTGTTTTAATTATTTTTCTGTTACTAAGACCAGGTGGAATTTTGGGAACTCGTACCGAAAAAGAAAAGTTTTAAGAATGGAATACATACTTCATATTTTAGTCATAACTGGCATTTATATCATTCTAACTTTGAGTCTGAATTTAGTAGTAGGTTATACTGGACTGGCATCTTTGGGACATATTGCATTTGCCTGTGTTGGTGCTTATACTTCATCTTTGCTTGCTTTGAATTTTGGAGTTACACCTTGGCTTGGATTATTGATTGGTGCTTGTTTTGCCGGATTGTTAGGTGCTGTGATTAGCATTCCTTCTTTGCGCCTTAAAGGTGATTATTTAGCACTTGCAACCTTTGGGCTTGGAGTAATAGTCTATTCGGTTGCCAAGAATTGGGTATCATTAACAAGAGGACCCATGGGATTGCCTGGAGTTCCGGGGTTTAGAGTTGGATGGTTACAGTTATCGGAAATATGGCAATATTTGATATTAGTCATTATTTTTGTTTTTCTGACCTATTTTGTAATTAGAAGAGTAGTCGGTTCTCCGTTTGGTAGAATATTGAGGGGAATAAGAGAAGATGAAATTGCAACTATGGCAATGGGCAAGAATGTGAATAAGCACAAAGTTCTGGTCTTTATAATAGGCGCTTTCTTTGCTGGAATTGCCGGAAGTCTTTATGCTCATTACATTACATTTATTGACCCTTCGAGTTTTACGGTTATGGAATCAATAACCGTGCTTTTGATGGTTGTTTTTGGCGGAATGGGCAGTCTTGCTGGTTCTTTTGTTGGCGCAGCAGTCCTTGTGATATTTCCTGAACTCTTGAGGTTTCTTGGTATGCCGAGTTCGATTGCCGCTCCATTAAGACAAATGATTTACGGTCTACTGCTTATCGTTCTGATGGTCTTGCGACCACAAGGAATCTTAGGAAAATACAAGTGGAGGTAGAGTTAAGGAGTTAGAGAGTTATGGAGTTTATGAGTTGGAAAGTTAGTGAGTTAAGGAATTAATGAGTAATATATTGGAAATCAAAAATCTAAATAAAGATTTTGATGGAGTTAAGGCAGCAGATAATTTGTCATTTGAGATAAAATCAGGTATAATCACTGGTTTGATTGGTCCTAATGGCTCAGGCAAAACCACAGTCTTCAATATCCTTACTGGAATGCTTAGACCTGATTCGGGTAAGATACTACTCAAGGGTAAGAATATTACTAGGACACCGGCTTATAGGATTGCTGGTATGGGTATGGCAAGGACATTTCAGAACATCCGTTTATTTCCACAGGTTTCAGTGCTTGAGAATATCCTTTTAGGAACACCTTGTGAACGAGTTGAAAGTTTATGGAATGCTTTATTGCAATCCAGAACGATGAAGTCAATGGAGAGGGAGAATACTGAAAAGGCAATGAATCTACTTGAGAAAGTAGGTCTGGCTAATAAGCGGAATGAAATGGCGATGAATCTATCCCATGGTCAGCGCCGTTTGCTTGAACTGGCGCGTGCCTTAGCCACCGATGCAGACCTTTATCTGCTTGATGAACCAACCGCGGGAGTTTTTCCTGAGACTCGAATTAAGATAATGGAAATCATTAAGGAGTTAGACCAACAAAATAAAGCAGTTTTATTTATCGAACACGATATGCGAGTTGTAATGGGTATATCGGAAAAAATCATCGTCCTTAATCACGGTCAAAAGATTGCCGAAGGAACACCACAAGAAGTGGCAAATGATGCTAAGGTTATTGAAGCATACCTGGGACGAAGAAGAAGTTTAAGAGTTGGAGAGTTGGGGAGTTAAGGAGTGAAATATGAACTATAATAAAATCCAAGAACTCGATAACTCACTAACTCCTTCAACTCTTTTATGCGTGCAGAATTTAACCGTTTATTATGGTGCGGTTTTGGCACTTGAAGAAGCATCAATTAAAGTAAATGAAGGCGAAATCGTGGCAATGATTGGACCCAATGGTGCTGGAAAATCAACCTGTCTTCGGGCAATCGCAGGGCTTTTACCCCATTACGATGGTCGTATTGCTCAAGGTAAGATTTTTCTCGAAAACAGAGTAATCAATAATATGCCGCCACATGAACTTATTAAATTTGGACTGGCACTTGTTCCAGAAGGTAGACACCTATTTCCATCAATGTCGGTTCAAGATAACTTAGAAATGGGTGCATACAGTTTACCAAAAGAGTTGAAGAGTATGGGAGTTAAAGAGCGAATTGAGCAGATATTTGCGCTATTTCCAATCTTAAAGGAACGAAGAAAACAGAGGTCCGGCACTCTTTCAACCGGTGAACAGCAAATGCTCGCAATGGGACGTGGTTTGATGTTAAAACCCAAGTTGCTTTTATTGGATGAACCTTCACTTGGTTTGTCACCAAACTTTATGGAATTGATTTTTGAAAAGTTACTTGAAATCAATAAGAATGGAACTAGTATTTTGTTGGTTGAACAAAACGCCCAAATGGCACTTGAGGTATGCCATAGAGCTTATGTATTTGAAATCGGCAAAATCGCCCTTGAAGGTGAAAAAGAAAAGCTGATTAATGACGAAAAGATTAAAAAGGTTTTTTTAGGTGGTTAAGATTCTTTAGCTAATTTTATAGCTTCTGAAATATGAGTTTAAACAAATGGGGCTTAATTTTAAATCTAATCGGTTCGATTTTCTTAGGAACGCATATAATTGGTTTAGAGAGGCTAAAATCATGGGAAGACAAAATTAAAAATCTTCCCAAAAAAGTTTCTGAAGGTATTTTTATAGCAGGAATTAGCATTGTTACAAAAACAAACCTTAAACGTCAAAGTCTTAAATGGCCCGGAGGGCCAAAAAAATGGGGCTTAGAACTCAAAAAAAATTTACAAATTGGATTTGATATGCCACGAGACTGGCCAAAGGTTAAGAGAAATCAATTGCTATATCCATTTTTAACCGCATTCTATTTAGGATTAATAGCAGCTGCGGTATTATGGATAGCTCTTCTACCTTTAATCTTATCACTTTTGATTGTAACAAGACCTTTTGCTTTAATACAGAAACAATTAAAGCTTGAATCATTTTGGGGATTAATAGGAATTTTATTACTAATTACTGGTTTTATTCTCCAAATCATCGATTAAAAAAGAAAAACCTTGGATTCGGAATACGATTCCGAGAGGCTTTATCTAGTTACTGCCTAAGCAATCTATCAAAAGACTCAACAGCCGATTTTTTAAAATTGAACCAAAGTTATTGACAATAATGTAAATAGGTTTAAAGTTAATTTATGAATAACAAAAGACAAATAGTTTATTTTCCCTATTTATGCCTCCGTGATACAGAAAGTTTAAAAATTGGCCGGGTTGAAATTTGGAATTTTTCAAAGAAAAAGGAAGGGTACATTTCAGATGTTAACCTAAGACAACGTATTGAAAACATATTAAAAATGAATAAGGTAGGTTCACAACTTATAGACGACATTGGAGTTGTTTCTATAGGGGACACAAATTTTAGGTTGTTTAATGAACAGGAAGTTGAAGAGATAAACATCGCCAGACTGATTCTTTTCATTAGCTTTCTTTCCCAAAATAATTTAAATTACAGAAATTTGAATATCGGACACCAAATGGCTACTTCTGAGAATTTTGATTTTTTTATTCAAAATTTTCATATTGATGATGACTTTTTTGGAGAAAGCACAGGAATTATAGTTAAGAAGATAATAGGTGGATATAAAATTGGCCAAGTCGAGTTTCAAGCTCCTCGCTTTCTCCCTGAACCATTAAGTTTTTCCTTAGATGAAGACTTGATTAGACAATTACTATGGGCAAAGAATAACAAAAAAAGACTTTTTAATAAAATTATTAAATCGCTTGAGATTTTCTCTGAAGCCTATTACAATTCACCAGCTGTCAGTCATAATGCTCGGATTTTACTCCAAACTGCAGCTTTTGAAATCCTTTTAGATTTAAAAAATCGGAAGGATTTTAAAGATAAAATCGAAAAATATTGTTCCTGTCCGAATGATAAAAAATATATTTATTTTTTCGAAGCAGGTTCTAGAAAAATTAAAGAAGGTAGAACTATAAAAGGTATTTGGGCTGATCGTTTTTATACTTTGCGTAATTATATAATTCATGGTAATGTAGTGAAAGACGATTTTTTTGGATTCAAGAAAAAACAGGCTCATTTTTACATTGCGGTATTATTTTTTATACTTTGTATTAAGGAGTTAATTAATGAGGCGCAAAAACGTAAAGTATTCTATGATTCAATAAAATGGGATAAATGGCGAGATCTATCACAAAATGTTAAACAAGGGTTTATTTACAAAAAAGATTTGTTTCGTCAAAGCCTTACCGCGAGTAGAAGTGGAAGAAAATTATTAAAATATTTTAAGAAAAGCCCTTAGGTTGTCCCGAAAAGGCAGTGTTTAGCGGATAGTGGCCTAAAAAGCAGTGACTAGTGCATAGTGGTTAGTGACTAGTGAAGAGAAATAAAGAGATGAGCCAGCCTAGGAACCAACCTACGGAGTAGCTTAGGGGGCAACCCGAAAAACAGGGGCTAGTGAATAGGGCATAGGGGTTAGTGAAAGAAAAAGGGTAAAGGCACAAGTCACAAGCGGGAGACTATGGACGAGGGATGATGGACGACAGAGGCGTGACGAAAAATGATGAATGATGGATGAGAGACGAGGGACGGAAGGCGTGAAACGCTTTATGCCAGAAGATTAGAAATTTACGCTTAGCTTTCTATTTTGTTCAGTAAAAGGGTCTTTAATTCGCTAATCATCTTGCGATGGCTCTTGGGCAGAAATTTTTCTAAGTCGTCTTTGAGCGACTGAATTGGAATTCCCTCAATTGCCTTTTTTAAACGGTCAATACTAAATTCCTTGCCATAAAATGACAGCTTGGTTTTAATGAATCGGATGTTTATTTTGAAACCTTTAGAGAGTAAAAACCAGAAGTCAAAAATATCTCTTCCCTGATTACGAGTTAGCACGGCGCGGACTTTTTCGGCTAATAGCTCTTCAAAATCAAAATGAACTACCATTGGATAGGGCGAAACCGGTAATTCAGTCTCAATCAAACTAACCTTTCGGGTCAAAGGTTTTTCCCGAAACGAAAATTCGATTCGGATGGTCAGTGGTCGAATCGATAATTCGGTCGGAAAACTTAGCCGGTAAATTAAAGAATTGATGGTATCGGCTAACATTTTTGATACAAGTCCGGGTACTTCCAGGTTTGACTTTTCGACGGTCTGTCGAACCAGTTGTTTGGTATCTTTTCTTGATGCCGCAGTCGTAAAATCAAGGTCTTCGGAAAATCGAAAAGAGCCGAGCAGAAAATGAATCGCGGTGCCGCCTTTGAAATAAACGTTCGTGCTCTTGGGAAAACCGTAAAAATCGCGCAAGAAGAGCAGCTGCAAATATTCGCGCAAAATTGAATATTCATCAATATCAAACTTCCGAGCTAAATTTATGATAAGTTCCCGCTCAATCATAAGTCAAGCCTCTTTAGAAGATTGGACAAAGGTAAATAAGAATAATGTTTTAAATAGGAACTGAACCGAGCGCGGTCAATTTCCTTGAAGTTCAGGTTAGCCAGATTAAACCGGCGCGACTTTTTAGCAACGAGATATAATAAATCAAGCAGTGCCTTTTCCCGGGTGGCAATCAGAATCCCTTTGTCTTTGAGATAGCCAAAGAAATATTTGGCGGTGATATGAACGTATTCCAGCTCGGTATTTTCGAATACTTTTTTCTTGGGCTTTTTGGTCGTTACCGAAGTTATGGTATAAGGGATTTGGGCGATGATGCCGTAACGATACAATGCCGATTCGAGCGAGATGTAGGAAGGGATATAAAGCTGATTGGCAATTTCGAACATCTCCGGCGGCTTGGCAGGATTGCTATAAACGCCATTACTTACTCTTGCCAGAATGGATTTCTGCACCAAGGCGGCGGCGGTCTTATACAAGGTGTTTTCATTAGTTGAACCAATGATTTTACTTAAATCGGCGAAAGTGAAAATTCTTTTGTCCATCGCATTAATCGCTTTGAATATTTCTAGTGTTTTCATAGTTACCTTATTATGTATAAAATTATACATAAAATGGAAACTATGTCAATATGACATACCGGCGACCCATAATGCTATACGCCGGACGCTAGGGGTTTTGCTGAATCGTTTTTTAAATTGCTTTTTAATATTTTTTGATTATAGTTAAAACGATATGCATAACTGGGATTATGACTTACCGAAAAACTGGCAACCAAAAACCGACCGCCAGTGGCTCTGGTTTCTGGAACGAAAAATTAATTACGATGATTGGCAAGGACTTAAAAAGGAAATTATCAAGAAATATTTCCCTCGTCTAAAAAAACGTTTGGACCCGGGTAAGCGAGAATTGATTAAACATTATTTAGCGCGTTATGCCTGAAATAACCCCTTTTCAAAAAAAGGTTCTGAAATTATTTAAAGATTCATCGCTCAAAGACCAATTCTATTGGACCGGCGGCACGCTGCTCTCAGTTTTGTATTTACACCATCGCCAGTCTAAAGATTTGGACTTTTTTTCGGATAAATCTTTCTCCCGTTCGCAAGTCCTTAAATTTGTCCTTCACCTAAAAGAGGAGCTAAAATTAACGAAAGTTGAACAAACCAAGATTTTTGACCGTTACGAATTCTTTTTGCACAATAAGGAAACGCTAAGATTAGAATTTGTCTTTTACCCTCATCCAAAGCTTAAAGCCCGTATTCAAAGGGAAGGTATTTATATCGATTCTTTGGATGATATTGCCGCTAATAAGGCGATGGCTTTTTTTGACCGGAATGACCCAAAAGATTTATTTGACCTTTATTTTCTTTTAAAAAAGAAAAGATATAAGGTAAGCCGATTACTTGAACTGATTAAGCAAAAATTCGGTGTCGAATTGGCGGAAAGTACATTTTGGAGCGAGTGTTATAAAAGCTTTAAGGATTTAGCCAATCTTAAGCCATTATTATTAGCTAAGACACCCAAGGCGAAAGCTAAAATTATCAAAGAAGTTAAAGATTATTTTATTAACCAATCAACTCAATTTCTCCACCGGATTATCGAATAATAAAAAGTCGAATCGAATTAATTGGTTAGGGACCAGCCCCCTAACCCGTCCCGTAGGTTGCCCCCTAAGCCACCCCCTAACCCACTCCCGATAAGACAGTGCTAAGTGGATAGTTGCTAGTGGTTAGTGAATATAGGAAAGAGAAGCGGAAGAAGCTCATTTGAAAAATCCCCTTGTGGGGAACCAGCCCCCGAACCTACTCCCCAGGTTGCTTAGGGGGCAACCTAGGAGGCTACTCCCGAAGCCACTCCCCAGCTTGCTCCCGAAGCCTCTCCCCAAGTTGTCCCCGAAGCCGCCTCCCAACCCGCTCCCCAACCAATCCCCCAACCAACTTAGGAAGCTGCTCCCGAGGCGACCTCCGAGGCGACTCCCGAAGCCGCTTAGGGGGTCACCCCCTAGGCGGTACCCCCAACTAGGCACGAAATTACGGTAAGCGTTTAACGATGCTCGACTTAGAAGAAAAATTGGGTCGAAAAAAAGTTGATTTATATTGCAACTTTTATCTGGCACAAAAATACCAACAAAATAACAGAAACCGCAGAGAACGCAAAGGAAAAACCAATTAACCACAGTCGAATCGACCCTTCTCGGATCGAGAGACCCGATTCGGGAGGACACTGAAAACACAGAAGCAGAATTATTAACCGCAGAGATAGCAGAGACCGCTGAGAATAATACCACTGAAGACACTGAATTCACAGAAATTTTAACCACGGAGATAGCAGAGAAAAAATTCAATCATTTAGGATGAATGAAACGAAAAAGGGCGAGCCGAAGCTCGCCCCGAGAAATTAATTATTTACTATTCAGAAATAATGATTTTGCCAGACACTGAACGATTAGGAGTTAAGAGTCGGTAGCCATAAACACCGGGTTGCAGTTTCTTACCCTGATTATCGGTCAGGTTCCAGTCGAGGTCTGAATTTGAGCCAACCAATTCTCGCACCAAGCTTCCATCAATGCGATAAATACTTAACCGATAGTTTTCTCCGGAAATATCGGCAAAGTTGAATCGCACCTTTTCCCGACACGGGTTAGGATTAACCGAAACCTTTACCGGCTGAATCACGAATGAACTATTTTCTTCAATTCCGGTTAATGCCGTAACTTTCGTTTCGGCACCTTGATAAACCGGCATCGAGGAATCGGTTTGCAGCGTCATGTTTTGCAAATAGACCACTATCTTGCACTTTGATTCATTCCAGGCGGCATTGATTGTGAACGGTTGAATTAGAGTATCATATAGACCAGGCTGAAGCGAGACACTGGTTCCATTCTGAGTCGGAATATAATCGCGACAGACATGGTTATGCCAGGGGTCGCCATTAGGTCCTAAATAATAACAACTGTCCTCGACTATAACAACCTGAGCCGCCCCATCAATACGGGCACCGGAACCGTTATATAATTCAATCATGATTTCTCCGGTGTTTAACCCACTATTATAGGTTCCGGTGAGATTAATCATTACATCGGATGGTACGGCGATTCTTTGGCTGACATAGCTTGCCCATTGGGAATAGACATAACCGCGCTGCCTACCGTCAATCCATATCCAGGGTGTCGCATAGCTGCCACTGTAGGGTGGTGGATACATATACCATTTGGCACGCCCTTCGGCATTATATAATGGATAGGATGAACCTACATGCCATTCCACTGCCACGACCCGTCCCGGGTTATTGACAAGTATCTGGTCCAGCGAACTGCTGGCGCCAACACAGGACCCTCAGCCTTCTGAGTAGGCATCTTCGCAGACCACGACCCGGTCAAATGCCATGACCAGCGTAGCACACGAAAGAATAGCGATAAATATAAAGAGTTGTTTCACGTCTCCTCCTTTTGGAATTTTTTCACTATATTAAGTTTAATGATCTCAACGGTGACTGTCAATCAAAAAACGTTTGACCGCAGTGAATAAAACCACTGAAGACACTGAATACACAGAAAAGAATTTAACCACAGAAACACCGAAAACACAGAGAAGAGAGAAAAAAAACGAAGAATAGTTTTTAACCACGGAGATAGCGGAGATATCAGAGATAAGAAAAAATTAATCACGGATTAAAACTTATGTTCCACCCTCTTCTTAATCATCTCCCATCAAGAGCTTGTGCCAAAAGCCCCCAACAACTTGTTTCTGTCTTAATTTTTATTATACTCCTGTCGAATGAAAAGGAGAAAATAATATGCCCCACATTGAATCAACGCCAAGAAATCAATATTTTCTCTTCCCACCAATAATTGAAGACTGGCTACCTCAAAATCATCCAGCCCGAATAATCGATTTATTTGTTGAAAGTCTTGATACTAAAACACTGGGAATAGAAGAAAATAATGACCTTACCGGAAGACCTAATTATGAGCCAAAACTGCTACTCAAAATCATTCTTCATGGATATTCTAATGGTGAAAGGTCGAGTCGAGTCCTCGAAAGAAAGACTTATGAAGATATCGCCTATATCTGGTTAACCGGTAATTTGCATCCTGATTATCGGACCATTGCTCGATTCCGACAGAATAATATTTCGGCTTTAAAAGCATTATTAAAAGAGACCTTGCGTTTATATGAGACGGTAGGAATTGGTTTCGATAGTATAATATTTTCTGATGGCTCAAAGGTTTATGCCAATGCTAATGATAAGAATATTGCAACATCGGAGAAGCTACAGAAATTGGAGAAGATAGCGGAGGCGATTTTAAACGAGGCTGGGGATTTGGATAATAAAGAAGACAAAGAAATGGGTGATGAGAATCGGAAATTCTTTAAGGTCGAGAAATTGGCGGAGATAAAAGAAAAGATCGCAAAGTGTAAAGAAGCGTTAGAAGCCGGTGGGGATAAAGTATCATTAACCGATAAAGATGCCAAGTTTATGAAACATATTGGGCATGGGAAGCATTTGTCTTACAATAGTCAATTGAGTGTTGATAGAACTGGCATAATAGTTGAGACTGATGTTGTGACGAAGCCCTCGGATGACGGTGAATTGCTTAAAGAACGGGTAAAGTCAGCTGAAGTGAATTTAGGTAAAGAAGTAACCAAGGTTGTGGCGGATGCATGTTTTTTTGAAACGAATGCGATAAAAGAAATGATGGGCGAGGGCAAGAGTTGTGTAGTGCCGAAGCAGACTGATGTAAAGAGGAGTCGGGGGAAGAATAAGGTATTTGATATAAAAGATTTTAAGTATGAAAAAGGAAGTGATGGGTATATTTGCCCGGGAGGAAAATGGTTAAAATTGCGGAGCGGAAAAAAGAATCGGGGGAAAGAATATTTTGTTTATGGGGCAAAGAGAGAAGATTGCCTGAGATGTTCTTTAAGGGGGCGATGTTATAAAGGGAAAGGCGGGTCATATGGGCGGAGTCTGATGGTTTTTAAGGACAGGGATTTTTTAGCGGAGTATGAGCGAGTTATGGTGAGGGATAAGGGGTTATTGGCAGAACGGAAGAGTATAATAGAGCCGGTGATAGGGTTGATCAAGAGTCATTTAAGGTTTAGGCGATTTTTGTTGAGGGGGCTGGAAAAGGTTAAAGGGGAATGGAGCTTAATAGCGGTGGTGCATAATTTAATAAAGATATGGCG
>Ga0315274_10007027_pt1 | contig 16349 bp, 19 predicted proteins | sample YL17G02_20_MG_FD_203700 | JGI IMG/M metagenome (GOLD analysis project Ga0315274, IMG submission 203700) | Sediment microbial communities from Yellowstone Lake, YNP, Wyoming, USA - YL17G02_20 | ecosystem: Environmental > Aquatic > Freshwater > Lake > Sediment | place: USA: Wyoming | collected...
AACTGGGATTTTACGGCGTGCAATTTCACGGAGATCGCGAAGGCGGGCAAGGTCGGCTACAACGACGATGGCTTCCGGCCGGGGCCCGTCGCGGCGCTGCCCGCGGCGTCCCCGCAGGACGACCTCGATCTGCCATTCTAGGGAGGGTGCGATGCGAGTAACTATCGAGTTTGCGTTGCCGGAGGACCGGCCGGCGCTGGATAATGCGCTGCATGGGGATGCCATGCGTGCCGTCATCGATGAGCTGCTGGCGCACTTGAGACGGCGCCTCAAGGGCGATGTCACAGATGTGGAGGCAGCCGTCCTGGAGGAGGCTCGAGACTTCGTGATCGATGCGTGCAACGACACCAACGTGCCGCTGACCTAGGGCGCCATGGACGATCATGCGCTCCCCAAGCGGCACTGGGGCACGTGGAGCCACCACCGGGCCATAGCGGTGCTGCACGCGTTGGGGCTCCAGGAGCGGCGGGTGCGCGGGGACAAGATCGACCTCGCGTGCCCCCTGGCGGAGTGGTACCACCACGGGGGGCGCGACGAGCACCCCTCGTGCTCGGTCTTCGTCGACAGCGAGGGGGCGGCCTACCGCTGCCTCGCGTGCGGGGCGCATGGCTCCCTGGTGGGGCTCGTCTGGGAGTTGGGGGTGCGGCGGGGGCGCTACTACTTGGCGGCGCTCAACGTGGTGCAGGACCTCACCCCGCCGACGGCCCCGCCCCCGCGCGTGCTCGACTACAATCCCGGTGGGCCCCTGCGGGGGGCCGCGCGGGTGATCGACGTGGGGGCGATGCCCCGGCGGCAGCTCGGGCTCGATGGGCGGGAGGCCGCGCCCCCGCGTGAGAGGCTCCCCTACGTGCCTCCGCCCGAGGCCGAGGCGGCGGCCTTCGCCGCGGCGCCCATGCCGATCTACGCGAGCGAGCGCGGGATCTCGGAGGCGACGTACCGGCGCTGGGGGCTCGGGCACGACGAGCGGCGGCGGCGCCTCGTGTTCCCCGTGCGCTGGCCGGACGGGCGTCTGGCGGGGTTTACCGCGCGCCTCTACTGGGACAAGGAGTGGTGCTATCGCTGTGGGCGCACGCTCGTGGATGCCGAGGGTAAGCGGGCGCACAAGTGCCCGCAGTGCGGGGTCTGGTACACGAAGTACTACCACACGGCGGGCATGCCCAAGGGCCAATTGCTCTACGGGGCGCACCTCCACCAGCCGGGGGAGCCCGTGGTGCTCGTGGAGGGGCCGACCGACGCCATCGCGCTGGCCGAGCTGGGGGTGCGGGCGCCCATGGCGTGCCTCGGGGCGGCCATCACGGCGGCGCAGCTCGCCCTCGCGGCGCAGCTCGCGGGGGACCAACCCATCTATGCGTGTGGGGACGGGGACCTCGCGGGGCAGCGCATGAACGCGGAGGTCGAGGGGCGCTTTCGGGGCACGGGGACGCGCGTGGTCCCCGTGGTGCTGCCGGAGGACCGCGACCCCGGCACGGCGACGCGGGAGGAGGCGCGCGCGTGGGGCCTGCCCGTGATCGAGGATGGACGTTGACAAACCACCGGGGATGCGTTAGGACGGGGGCGGTCACACGTTGTGATCGGATCCCCACTCACGGTTGACTGAGTGCAACACGAGGAAAGGCGAGACACCATGACACAGCAGACGGGATGGGCCCAAGCGGGCTGGGACAGCACCGAGGACTACTCCAAGGACAAGAACCCTTCGGACCTCGGCATGCGCAAGTTCTACATGAAGGACGGGGAGACGAGGAGGGTCCTCTTCCTGGACGGGATGCCGTTCCCGGCCTACTTCCATGACACGTGGAAGATCAACGGCGAGCACGACCTCTACCTTTGCCTGGAGAAGAACGCGCTGCCCAACAATGCGGGCGGGCGCGGGTGCCCCCTGTGCGAGATCAAGAACTGGCCGCTCTTCTTCGGCTGGTTCACGGTGATCGATCTGGGCATGGTCGCGTACGAGAACGGCAAGGCCCTCCTGTCGGCCTACAAGGGCGTCAAGGACCCTGCGAAGTCGTACCAGTTCATGCGCAAGCTTTATGGGGCTAAGCGGGGCTCGGAGGACAAGCCGGGCGTGCTGACGCGCTTGCGCAAGCGGGCTATCGCCAACGGCGGGGACCTTGCGGGGACCGTGTGGGACGTGAGCCGCGAGGGCTCGCTGAGTGAGACCGTGGGCTCGGACCACCAGTTCGTGGAGCGCATCGCGCTGCAGGACGTGAAGCGCTACCTCCTCGACCTCGGGGCCAACCCGGACCACCTCAAGGAGATGGGGCCGTACGACTACTACAAGGAGTTTCCGATCCCGACGTTCGATCAGCTCCAGCGGCTGGCGGCGCGGTCCTCGGTGAAGCGGAACGAGCCCTGGAACGATCCCAAGGGCGCGAGCTATTAGGGTTTGTGCGGGGCTCGTAGGGCTGGCGGATCCTTCACGCTGGACTCCATGGCGCGGGCCCCGCGCTTTTTCTTTTGATCATCCTTGCCAAATGCGCTTGTGTTTGCGTGGCGTAAAACATATTGTGATCGCGTATAAGCGTACACTGACAGGCGGTGGGCAATGCGTATGAAGCGTGGGGTGCCGATCAAGGCGGTGATGGCTGCGGGGATAGCGTGTAGCATTGACGCGGGGGTCTGGGCGGCAGCCGATGCCTTGCGTGGGGAGCTAGATGCCTCTGAGTACAAGGAGGCTGTGCTGCAGTTGATCTTTTTGCGGGCCCTCGGGGAGCAGCATTATGAACGTGTGTTACTGATTGCGGCGGCTGGGGGGGATGCGGAGTCACCAGCGGCCCATGCCAGGCATGGGGGGTTGTTTGTAGCGCCGAGTGCACGTTGGGGGGGGCTGGTGCAACGTGGATCTGCGGGGCTCTTGGCGGGGGTGGAGGGGGCGCTAGCTTGCTTGATCAAGGATCACAGCTTGCTATTGGACAGCGTGTTGCGGCCCGAGCTGTTTCGCCGGTTGAGCGCGAGTGCGATGGAGCGCCTGGTGAGTGCGATCAACAGTATTGAGATCGGCAGCACAGCGGGGCAGGGCGCGCGGGACATCATGGGGCGTGCTTACGAGTATTGTCTGGCTCAGTTTGCGGCGATCGAGGGACGACAAGGGGGGCAATTTTACACCCCTGCGGAGGTTGGCGACCTTATGGCTGCCTTGGCCTTGGGGGCGCGGGAGCAAGCGGCGACGATCTATGATCCCTGTTGTGGCATCGGGGGGCTTTTTGCGGCGGTGAACCGTGCGCGCGGGGGCGCGCAGCAGGCGTTGATCTGTTTTGGGCAGGAGGCGAATCAGACGACGTGGCGTATGGCGCGCATGAATGCGATTCTACGTGGTTTGGTCGTTGACTTTGGATCGCGCGCTACGGACACGTTGCGATCCGATCTGCATGTGGGGACGTGCGTCGACGTGGTCTTGGCCAATCCGCCGTTCAATGCGGCGTGGGATCCGACGGGGATGGAGGGGCGCTTGCCCTACGGGGTGCCGCCCGCATCCAATGCGAACTTTGCGTGGTTGCAGCACGCGCTTAACCATCTGGTGCCTGGGGGGATAGCCGTGGTGGTGATGACGAATGGTGCGGCGTCGGCCGAGGGCGTGCAGGGGGAGATCCGGCGGCGCATGATCGTGTCAGGGGCCATCCGGGCGATTGTGCAGCTGCCAGAATTGTTGTTCTACACCACGCCGATTGCGGCTTGTCTGTGGGTGATGCAGGCGCCCGTGATAGGGCAGCGGCAGGATGGTCGCGTGGTGATGATCGATGCCTCGCAGGTGGCGGGGGTGATGCGTGGCCGTGTGCACCGCGCGTTGCGGCCGGAGGACGTGCAGGCCGTGGTGACGGCGTGGCGGCGCGATGACCACCAGGCGCCTATTGGTTCGGGGGTACAGGCGTTGGCGGTTAGGCTGGGGGACGTGGATGCGGCGGGCGGGGTGATCCTGCCTGCGCGGTATGTGCGGGCAGCGGGAGAGGGGCATGTGGCGGTCGATGTTGACGTTGAGGTGTGTTTAGCGCGCGCGACAGAGGCGTTGCAAGTGTCGTGCGATCATGTTGCGCACGCGCGTGCGCAGGCATTAGCGTGGTCGGGGCCGGTGGCGCCCGTGCAGACGGTCGAGCTGGGGCAGCTCTGTGATGCGGGGGGGGTGGTTTTAGTGGGGCCGAGCGCAGTACGCCAGAGCGACTATGTGGAGGCCTCGGCGGGGGTGCCGATGATCATGCCGTCGAACATTGACGAAGATGGGTTGATTGATGGGGCCCTGTGCGTCCGGGTGCGCCCGGATATTGCGGCTCGTTATCCTGCGCACCGCGTGCAGGTGGGGGATGTGCTGGTCTCGCGGCGCGGGGGCACCAGGGTAGGGATTGTGGGGGTGGATGAGGCGGGGTGGCTGTGCGGGTCGGGGTGCAACTTGCTGCGCGACGTGTCGGGGGTAGAGGCGGGGTATTTGTTTTGCTGCTTGCGGCATCCTAGGGTGCGGCAGCAGATGGCGGCGCTCACGGTGGGCACGTCGATTCCGAGCTTGGGGTGGGAGGGCTTGCGGCGGGTGCGCATTCCGTTGGTAGCGTTGGCGACGCAGCGTGTGTTGCAGGAGCGCATGATGTTGGTGGTCGCGGCGCAGCGGGCGGGGCGGGCGGGGCGCGATGCGTTGCGGCATGGGCAGCAGGGGTTGCTGGCGGCATCCTGGCCGGACACGGCGTGGGACGCATAGCATGCGCGTGATCATCGACGGGTGGGCGTGGCTGGAGCGGGCCGCGCTGAGTGAGGGCAACCTACGGGCGCTCCGCACGGCGCTGACCGTGCAGCCGATCCTGACCACGGACGTGGCGGGGGTCGCGCCGCCCAAGCAGATCATGCTTTACCGGGACCGCCCCGAGGAGGGGCTCTTCGGGGTGCCGCGCGGGTTCTACCGCGCCTCGGCCAAGGGGCCCAACGAGGAGATCGTCCAGGTGAGCCGGGGGGGCGCGATGCAGCCCATGACCTCGCGCTACCGGGCGGATGGCCCGTTCGCGCAGCAGGCGGAGGCCCTGGCCGTGCTGGAGCACCATCTCACGGCGCAGCCCTGGGGCGGGGGCATCCTCTGCGCGGGGTGCGGCAGCGGGAAAGCGCTCGCTCATGGCGAGCCTGTTTTGCTCCGACGTGGGTGGACTCCTATTGAGGAAGTTTGTGTTGGTGATGAGGCTGCGGGCACCGATGGCGGCTTTCACTGCGTGACGGGCGTTTTCCCACGAGGGGAGCGCGATCTGTTTCGCGTTGCATTCTCCGATGGGACGCATGTGGACTGCGATGGGGATCACTTATGGACGCTGGTGCAGCGTCGTAAGCGTGAAGCAACGACTGTTACGCTGTCGACACATGCCCTTGCGCAAACGACTCTGCGTACAAAAGTTGGACGCTTGCTGTGGCTTCCTGAAGTGACTCCCATTGAGGGGGTGGATGGTGAACTTATTTTTGAGCCATATACGCTCGGTGTTCTTATTGGGGATGGACACTTTTGCAATACAAATGGGATTTCTGTATGCACACCTGATCGAGAGATCATAGATATGATGACAGTGGAACTGCCGAATCGCGTTATGGCGCTTAAACAGCGTGCTGGTTACACTTCGGTTTATCGTTTTGCTCCGCCGAGAGAATTTGGTCAACACGAGGGATCGTTCAGGAAGCGCATGCGCAAGCTAGGCATGCTTGGGTTGACCGCGCGCGATAAATTTATTCCTGCAGTTTACGAGAATGGATCGGTCGCAACACGGGTATCTCTTCTCCAGGGACTATTTGACACCGACGGCCACGCAAGTGGAGGGGGAAGTGTTGAGTATACTACGGTGTCAGACCAGATCGCCCATGCGGTTCAGCGGATTGTCTTCTCGTTGGGGGGAACGTGTAAACTGGTAAAACGTCAGACTCGATACACAAAGGACGGGGAGCACTCACGATGGTTTGACAGCTTTCGGCTACACATAAAACTTCCAGCAGACATTTGCCCCTTTAGGTTTTCACGTAAGAGGGCGGAGTTTTATCGCGATGGTTGGCAACGCAAGGTCGGGCGTGCGGTGGAGTCCGTAACGGCCATTGGAAAAGGGCTGGCAACGTGCATTGCGGTTGATGCGCCAGACCACCTTTATCTGACGCGGAATTGCGTGCCCACACATAACACCATCTTGGCCGTGGAGCTGGCGCGGCGCCTCGGGCGGGCGACGATCGTGGTGGTCCACAAGGAGTTCTTCTTGGAGCAGTGGGCGGCCCGCATCCGGGACGTGCTGCCCGACGCGCGGATCGGCGTGGTGCGCCAGGACACCTGCGACTACCGCGACAAGGACTTCGTGATCGCCATGATCCAGTCCCTGGCGAAGGACGTGCAGACGCAGCGTTACCCGCGCGCGCTGTACGAGGCCTTCGGCATGGTCATCAGCGATGAGTGCTTTCCAGGACAACAACTCATAGAAACGCCACATGGTTTGTCATGGATTCAAAACTTGAAAGTTGGCGATGAGGTTTTTAATGCGCTTGGAGTCGGGAAGATTGAGCGCATTTTTAGAAGGAAAATAAGCCTTGCTGGCTGTGTGGTTGTTGGCCTTGAGGATGGTGAGAGTGTGATTTGCACTAGGGATCACAGATTCTTTTCTGAGCGTGGGTGGATTTCTGCGTATTCACTTTGTGGGAACAAACTTGTGGATCTTGATTCGTGCATCATGTTGGGGGCAATATATGGTAAAACAAGTTCACAAGACACCGGGGACATGTGCGTTTTGCGGGAAGAAGAAGAGCGTGAGAAAGGGGAGGAAATTCTGTTCAGAAGTGTGCTCGGCAAAGGGCATCAGAAAGAGGACAGAGGACTCTCGCCCGTTTTGCGCTTTTTGTGGGGTGAACAAGGTGAAGGGGAAGAATCAGAAGCTTTGTTCCGTATCCTGTCAGAGGAAAGCTCACAGGATTTACATGAGGGAACACGCGGAGGATTACTCTGCGCGCATGCACGTGAGGCATGCACAAGATCCGACGTTGAGATCGAGCGCATCGGAGCGGATGAAGGATCGAAATCCTATCAACATGTCTGGCGTGAAAGAGAAGGCACTAGCAACGAAGAAGGAACGTGGGTTTGTTCCGTTGCAGCAAAGAGGCGGGAACGGCAGGGAGATGCCAGTTCCGCAGAGAATTTTATTGGAAGCGCTTGGCGATGGTTGGTTTCCAGAGTTTGTCGTTCGCACGAATGTTCAGAGGGTAAATCAATAGAGACTCCCAAGTCACTTCAAGATCGATATTGCATACCCGGAGAGAATGCTGGCGATAGAGGTGGATGGGAAATCACATCGAAGCCTTTGGGTGAGGGAGCGGGACGCAAAGAAGGAGCGTTTCTTAGCGGAAAACGGGTGGTGTCTGTTAAGGCTGTGGAACGAGGAGATTTTGAGAGACTTGGATACAGCATTAGAGAGGATACGGTCGAAGTTTTTAATCTGAGTGTTTCTGGTCATCCATCTTATATTTTGCGTGGTGGGATCGTGGTTCACAATTGCCACCACACGAGCAGTGAGACGTGGTCCAATGTCATACACCGGTTCAGTGCTGCCTACCGGGTGGGGCTGAGCGCGACCCCGCGCCGCGCTGACCGATCGGAGCAGGTCTTTTTCCATCACATCGGCCCGATCCTGCACACGATGCAGGCGCAGTCGATGCCGTTCGGCGTGCGGTTATTGCAGTCGGACAGCGAGCTGACGGGGATCCGGCGCGGGGACTACCGGGTGAGCGCGGCGCGCATGAACAGCGCGCAGGTGATCAGCCAGCTCGGGGAGGACGCGGCGCGCACGCGGCACATCGCGGAGGACATCGCCATCGCGGTGCGCAAGGGGCGCAAGGTCATGGTCGTCTCGCACCGCCTGGAGCACCTGCGGGCCCTGCGGGCGGACCTCCGCAAGATCCTGGGGGTGGCGCCCCCGCCGTTCCCCGTGGCCATCGCGCCCTACACGGGGCAGTGGTTCACGGGGGAGGAGGGGGAGGCCAAGCGCACCGTGACGCGCGCGGAGCTGCGGGAGGCGGAGCGCGCGAACGTGCTGCTCTGCACGATCCAGCTCGTCGCCGAGGGCCTCGATGTGTCCGCCCTGGACGTGATCGTGCTGGCGACCCCCCTGGGGGATGCGGAGCAGGCGATCGGCCGGGTGCGGCGGTGGTGCACGCCGAGCCCCGAGAAGTGCGCTCACTATTGTCCGTGGCGGGCGGGGCAGTGTCCAGGGAAGCCGACCCCGGTGGTCGTGGATGTGCGGGATCCCGAGGTGGCGTGGAGCCAGCGCAAGGCGCGGGGGCGTGACAGGCTCTACCGCCGCATGGGGGTGGCGCTGCCGGGGGAGGAGGCACAGGGGGGGGGCTGCCCGTTGACAAACCTCGTGTGATAGGTTAACTCATCCGTGGCGCAGGCGTGTGGTTGTGAGAGGATCGGGGTGTGACAGCGGATAAGCAGGCAGAGCGGACGCCGCCGGACCGCACGGCGTACCAACAGCAGTACTATTTGACGCGTCGCGAGGAGCTGGCCGAGGCGAAGCGACGCCGGTACGAGGAGGATGCGGCGTATCACCAGTCTATATGTGAGGCCTCGACGGCCTCGAAGGAGCGGCGGCGGCGGGCGCGGGAGTCAGCGAAGCGTGCGGCGGCGTTCGCGCCGGGGAATGTGTGCGAGGGACCGCATGGTTCCGTGCGGGGCTACTCTCTAGCGGCGATGGCGGTCTCGTTGGGATGCTCGCGGGAGACGATCCAGGATTGGGCGCACCGCGGGATCTTTCCGCCAACGCCCTATCGCTTGCCGGGGGGCCGGCAGATCTACTCGTCGGAGCAGATCGTGGCGGTGGTAGCGGCGGTGGAGACCTACCACGATCGCTACCCTGGCAAGCGGCGACAGGTCTTGTATCCTGAGCGTCTGCGGGCGTTAATCGAGAGCCGGTGGCGGGCGATGGGGATGCTGGGCGAGGTTGAGGGCGACGTTGAGTAAAGCGGGTTGCTGCTTGTTGACAAACCGCGTGCGAGCGGTTACGTTGTGGGCAGGCCCCGTATTGTGCGGGGCCGCCAGGACCTCTTGGAGGGCACGATGAGCGGGAAAAAAGCCAAGAAAAACAGCAAGAAGGCTCGCAAGGCCGCCACCCGCAAGGCGCAACAGGCGCAGGCGACGGTGATCCGCGCGACGGCGGGGGTGCATGCCAACGCGCAGCCGGGGCGCGCCCCCACGCGGACCGTCATGACGGCGCCCCCGCGGGCGGCCGAGCAGGGGGTGGGGGGCCGGCACCTCGCGGTTGAGGTGCAGGCGACGACGGAGATCCGGTCCAAGGAGTTCATCCGCGTGCAGGTGCGCTTGGAGGCTAACTTTCCGTTGGACGGGGACCGCACGGTGCAGTTCGCGGGGCTCGCGGGGGCCGCGCGCGGGGTGCTCGATGCGGAGATCGCGTGGGTGCACGCCGACAAGGACCACAAGCCGGCGACGCCCGTGCTGATGTTCCCCGGCGCGTGCTGGGCGCGCACGCTTGGCGTCAGCTATGGGTGCACCGTCAAGCGGATCCCACGCATGGAGGATTGCTTTGAGTTCGTGCGCGCCGAGGTGGGATGCACGGAGCCCCTCGACGACGGGGCGGACGCGACGGCAGCGATGAGCGCGATCCAGGACTGGCTCGCGGTGCAGATCAAGGAGCAAGTGCGCGTGGCCCGCGGGGGGCAGGCGACGACGCTCGTGTGATTCGTGTGAGGTGAGCATGCGGATGTTGATGTTGATGCGAGAGGTCATTGATCGTGTGACCGGCGATTATCTCTTTGAGATGGCGAACGTGCTGCCTGAGGAGTCGGGGCTGCCATATCCCATCTATATTCGTAATAAGCGCGGGATACGCCACGGGGCGAGCATCAAGGCTTATCCGGCAGGGTTTAACAACCTAGCGGCGGAGATCGTGGTGACGATCGAGGCGGAGCCGCGCGTGTTGAAGGTGCCGCGGCGGCCACGGGTGCCTGTGGCGCATTTGGAACAACTTAAGGCGTATGTGCGCCTGAACCGTGAGGTCTTGTTGGCGTATTGGCATGCGGACAATGCGAGCACGGCGGCGATGTTGCGCAGCCTGCAGCGTTTGGAGGATCTATGACTGAGATGAGTGCGGATGGTGCAGTGGTCGAGGTGCCGCGGCGCAATTGGGTGGTGTTCGCGCGCCGCCCCGTGCAGTGGACGGAGACCTACGCGATCGACGGGGATCCCAAGCGGGGGGTGATGCTGACGGTCCTCTACACGGCGAGCCGGCTCGCGGCGGACGCCGAGGTCTCGTTGGAGGCCACGCTGATCGTGCAGGGGGAGGCGCGGGCCACCGTGGTGGTGGCCGTGACGGGGCTGCCGGACTGGCGGTGGAACCGCCTCTTCACGTGGGTGGATCAGGCGCTGATGGGGATCGAGGCGGAGGCGCGGGCCCAGGCCGTGGCCATCGCCGCTAAGCCGGCGCGCAAGCGCGTGGTCAAGCCGGCGGTCAAGCCGGCGGTTAAGTCGGCGGTCAAGCCGGCGGTCAAGCTGGCGGTTAAGTCGGCGGTCAAGCGGGGGCGGAAGATCCCCAAGGAGTAGTAGTAGTGGACGTGTATAAGCATAGGGTTGGGGATGCGGTGCGCTGGGTGCCGCGGGGGAGCAGCGAGGAACGCGAGGGGCGCGTAGTCGCGGTCGTCCCGGCGGGGCGCAGCGCCTATGTGTATCTGCCAGCGGGGGCCTGTATGAGCGACCTGCACGGGGCTCCGCTGAGCCCGTTGGAGGATCGGTACCTCGTGGCGGCGGAGATCCCGCACAAGGGGGTGGCCTACCTGGCGCCGCCGTGCGGGGCGATCGACACCCCGAGGGGGGCGACCCGTGAGGAGGGGCGGGCGGCGGCGCGGGCGCGCGCCAAGCTGGCGACCGGGGGAGCGCCCCAGGGGCGGCGGGTGCGGTCACGGGGTCGCGGCACGGCGCGGTGTGGCTGATGGGTCCCCTCGAGCGGCCAGCAGATGTGGGGCCCTTTGAAATTGTGCTGGCAGACAATCCGTGGAGCTACAACGACAAGGCGGCCGCAGGGAACCGCGGGGTGAGCTTCAAGTATCCCCTGCTGACGCTCCTGGACCTCTGCGCGCTCGACGTGCCAGCGATCTGCGCGCCTGATGCCAATTGCTTTTTGTGGGCGACGAGTCCCCTGTTGTTGGAGGCTGTACGGGTGCTTGCGGCGTGGGGGTTTGCCTATAAACGGATCGCCTTTGTGTGGCGCAAGGTTTATGCGAAGTCGGGCCGGCCGTTTGTAGGCATGGGGCATGGCACGCGGGGGAACTGCGAGTTTGTGTTGGAGGGGGTGAGGGGGAAGGGATGTAAGCGGGTCGATGCCGGGATCTTGGCGGAGGTGACGGCGCCTGTGGGGCTGCACAGTGCGAAACCCTATGAGGTGGCGCGGCGCATCCAGCGCCTTTATGGGCCGCAGCGTCGCGTGGAGCTGTTTGCCCGCGAGAAGGTTGACGGCTGGCATGGGATCGGCTTGGATCTCCCTGGAGATGGCCGCGACATCCGCGCGGTCTTGGGGAGCTGTGAGCCGTACCAAGCCAGACCAACCGATCAGGCCCTTCCTGTTTCTGGTGCCCATGCCCCGGCATGAGGTGGCGGCCCCGGAGCCCCCGGTCCGGCGGCGGGTGGCGGGGCTCCGCGTGGGGCAACTCGTGGGGTGGCGGGGGCGCCCCCACCGCGTGATCGCGTTCCGCTCGCGGGACTGGGTGGCGGTGGAGCGTTGCGACCCCCGCGAGGACGACATTGTGGCCTACCTTGTGCGCACGGGGGATCTGACGGCGGGGGCCGTGCGCGCGATCGATCCCCGCTAAAATCCGTTGACAAACACCCTCGCGGGGTGTAGACAAAAGCAGGACGGCGGTTTTGTCAACCAGCGCCCAAGGGGCGCGGAAGGGTGGGAGTCATGGACGCAACGCAGGAAAGCACCGCAACCCCCGTAGTGCCCGCCAAGAAGGCTAGCCTCATGGACATCGTGGCGCGGTTCCGCGAGGTGCTGTTCGCCATCGACGAGCTGGATGGGGAGGTCACGGACGCCCTGTTCGGGGAGCTGCAGGCGGTCGAGGGCGACCTCGCCACGAAGATCGACCGTTGCCTCTGGGTGGGCGACGAGGCGGGGACGCGGGCGCGTATGTTCCGCGACAGGGCCAAGGCCTTGACGGAGCACGCGCGCGTCCTGGAGGCGCAGGAGGATCGCCTCAAGGCCTACGTCAAGACGGCGATGGAGCTGGCGAAGGTCCAGAAGCTGGAGACCGAGAACTACGCCAGCGTGTTGATCAAGAAAAACCCGGCCTCGGTCGACATCGAGGAGCCGGATGTGTTCGCCAAAGTACATAAGGACGACGCGGCCATCGTGACGTGGGAGCCCAAGATCAACAAGAAGGCCGTCGGCGACCGCCTCAAGGCGGGGCAGGCCGTGGCGGGGGCGAAGCTGATCACCGACAAGACCTGCCTGCAGGTGAAGTGAGGCACGCATGGCGGAGGGGACTAGCCGCCTCGCGGCGCTGAAGGCGCTGCAGGCGCAGATCGGGAAGCAGCATGGCCCAGGGGCGTTCGGGCCAGCGATGACCATCCGGCCGCCGGGCATCCGGCGCATCCCCACGGGGAGCCTCGCGCTCGACTTCGCGATCGGCGGGGGGTTCCCCGTGGGGTCGGAGACCGAACTATTCGGGATGGAAAATTCGGGCAAGACCGTGACGGCCCTGCGGGGGATCGGGGAGGCGCAGAAGCTCTGCGCGAACTGCTACCGGCCTCCGCGCAGTCGCCGCGTCGTGCAGCTTACTGCGGACATCTTTGATCCCCTCACGGGGGAATTATTGAAGCCCGCAGAGTACGTGGTGGAGGGCACGTGCGATTGCGTGAGCGCGGGGGTTTATCGCCCACGGCGCTTGTATATCTCGGCAGGGAGCAAGCAGGATCGCCCGGAGACGGACGCGGAGTACCGCGAGCGCATTGCGGTGATGCGGGAGAACTCCTACGAGGAGCTGCGCTGCGCGTACTTCAACATCGAGGGCAAGATGGACTGGGCCTGGGCGGCCAAGCTGGGGGTGGACGCGCGGATCCTGCACTACAGCCAGCCGACCTCGGCCGAGGAGGCCATCGACATGTACTGCGCCACGGCGCTGACGGGGGCCGTGGACCTCATGGTGCTCGACAGTCTGGCCACGCTGATCCCGAGCGCGGAGATCGAGGAGGCGGCCGAGAAGGAGGGCAAGCGGGGCGGGGCCTCGGCCCTGATCGGGCGGCTCGTGCGGCGCATGATCTCGGCGACCAACGACAACTATCGCTACAAGGGGCGCGAGCTGACGCAGATCTGGATCAACCAGCTGCGTGACAGCATGTCGACGGACCCGTGGGTGCCGAAGACGAAGACCACGGGGGGGCACGCCCCGCGCTTCATGGCCACGTTGCGGATCAAGCTGTGGGCCTCGGGCTGGGAGGCGGAGAATGTGTTTTCTAAGGAGGATGTGAGCGCGGATGGCCAGATCAAGCTGGGCGAGTCCATGCGGTTGAACTTCCTGAGCGAGAAGAACCAGACCTTTGCGTCCCGGGCGGCGGGGGCCTACACGCTGCTCGTGCGGGGCCCCCAGGCGGGGCAGGTGGATGAGCGGGAGTTTGTCCTGGACCTCGCGGAGCGCCACGGGCTCTTTGGCAAGGACGGCTCGAAGTGGTTTATCCGGCTCCCTGGCGAGGACACGGTGCGCTGTCCCACGAAGGTGGCGGCCACCGAGAAGCTCTTTGCCGAGGGCGCGCGGTGGCGCGTGCGCGAGGCCCTGCTGGCTGCCGCGCTAGACGGCGTGGCGAAGGGGGTCTGATGCGGCATGTGCCCCAGCGTTATGCGGAGGACGCGGTGGACCGCCAGGACCGGGGGCGGGACCACGCGCACGTGGGGGCGCCCAAGGCGCAGGAGCGCCGCGTGGCGGCGGCCTTGCGTGGCCGGCGCGTCAAGGGGTCCGGGTGCTCGCCTTACGCCAAGGGGGACGTCGTGGCCGAGGCGCGCGGGGCGGTGGGGTGGCTGGTCGAGTGCAAGCGGACGGAGAAGGCCAGCCTGGCGCTCAAGCGCGCCTGGCTGGTGAAGGTCGCGCGGGAGGCCCTCGTGCAGGGCAAGCGTCCCGCGCTCGCGGTGGCAATCGCCGGGGGGGCGCCCGCGGCGGACGTTGAGAGCGATTGGGTTTTAATACCGCTCTCGAGCTTTACGGCGCTGACGCGGCGCGAGCAGGAGGTGATCGATGGGCAGTAGCAAGAGGCAGGGGGAGAAGGTGCGCCGGTTGCCGAGCGTGGCCCCGAAGGCGGCCCCCGAGGCGCGGCGCGGGATCGCGGTTGAGGCCTTGCGGGATGTGGCGGCGCAGGGGCGTGCGGCGGATCGCGCGGCGCAGGCGGCCCGGCGGCAGCGCGAGGAGCACGTTCAGGCTATCCAGTTGCTCGACATGATGGCGTGGTCTTCGGAGGATGGGGCCGTGACGTGCGGGTTTGGGATCGCGTGCGATGAGCTGACGCTGCGCCTGAGCGTGGAGGGCCACGGGGCGCGGTTGAGTGAGGCCGAGGCGCGGATGTTCGGGAGCTGGTTGCGGGCCATGCTCGGATCCGTGCCGCAGGCATAGAGATTGGGTCCGTGTCGTCGGAAGTGTTCAACTACTAATGGTCGAACCCTTGTGGAGACGGCGGCATGGGCTTTCGGGGCGGGGTTGGGACCTGCCCGCGGGCGTCGGACACACGACCACGCGCCCTTCCTCTGGCGCCCGCGGGGGCCGGTTCGAGGCCGGCCGCTCCGACCGATGGCTAGTGAGCGACAGCGTGCGCGGCAAGCGCAGATCCGGGCGATGATTGCGCTGATGGAGACCGCAGAGTTGGCGATCGATCGCGATGTAGAGTCGGAGAGGAAGAGGTTGATCACGGGGCGGTATACGCGGTGGGTGCCGCCACCATTGGTACGCTTTGCGCGGGAGCGGATCCACGCGCGCTTAATGGATCTGCGGCGGCAGCTCCGGGAAGTAGAGTGAGAGATGACGACGATGGGCGATAGGTTGATCTTTGCGGCGGCCTTTGCGGGGGGATTGCAAGCCGAGCGCAAGGGTGGGTTTGTGGACGACAAAGAGGCTAATCCCGATGGTTACGATGCGTGGTTGGCGCGCACTGCGGTGGCGGCGGCCGAGGCAGCGGTGGCGGCCGTGGAGGCGCTGTATATCGCGGACGAGGCGATCGGGATGTTAGAGGAGGTGGCGCAGGACACCGCTAACCCTGAGATGGCGGCGGCGGCGCACGAGCGATGGACGGAGCTGGACTGCATCCACCATGCGATCGAGGAGTACCGCATGGGGGATAGCGAGGGGGGCATGGCCTGCGCCTATGCGTGTGATGGGGTATGCGGGGGACACCCGGAGTGCATGACCTGTGACAATAACGATGACGATGACGGGGCGGATATAATTTTGGTGGCCAAGGGACGCCTCGGGCAGTCCGATGCGTGAGCGCCGCGCGGTCGTGCTGGGCCCGGACACGGCGGTGCTCGTGGAGCGGCGCCTGCAGGCCCTCGTGGCCGAGGGCTGGGTCCCGATGGGGGCCTTGAGCTGCGCGGCCTGCGCGGAGGGCGTGGTGATCGTGGGCGTGTTCGAGCGCGCCTCGGAGGCGGGGGAGGGCGCACAGGCGTCCCCGCCGGCCAGGGCGGAGGCCCCGATGCCGCCCCAGAACCACCCTCGCGCGGAGGACGCGGTGGGGCCGCCGTGCCACCTGTGCGGGGGGAAGATGGTGCGGCGGATGCGCAAGGCCGACGGCAAGCCCTTCTGGGGCTGCGCGAGCTTCCCCGAGTGCCGGGGGATCATCAATTGGCAGGACTGGACCCCGCCCGAGGTGCGGCGGGTGGACGACCATTTCTCCCCGCCGGCCCAGAAGGCGCTGCCAGGCTTCGCCCCAGCGGGGGAGGCCACGGCGTGCTGGGGGCCCGTGGCGGAGCCCCCGAAGGACGCGGCGGGGCCCGCGTGGGCGGGTGACCCGGAGGATTGCATACCCTTCTAGCGGCTGGCGATATTGCGTACGCGCGTGCGCAAGGAGCCTTGACTCTGGGTTGGAAAATGTGTGGATGAGTGAGCAATGGCACCCAAAGGACACACGATTAACTAGCAGATGAACCGCACGCATAAAATAGCCCTTGACCCTACTGCCACGCAGGAAGCGTATTTTCGCCGGGCCTGTGGTGTGTCTAGGTTCACGTTCAACTGGGCGTTGGATGCGTGGAAGCGCCAGTATGCGGCGGGCGAAAAACCGAGTGGATCCGCCTTGAAAAAACAGTTCAATGCGATCCGGCATGTCGATTTCCCGTGGACGGGCGAGGTGTTGCGGGACGCCACGGCACAGCCGTTTGTGA
>Ga0315274_10007028_pt1 | contig 16349 bp, 13 predicted proteins | sample YL17G02_20_MG_FD_203700 | JGI IMG/M metagenome (GOLD analysis project Ga0315274, IMG submission 203700) | Sediment microbial communities from Yellowstone Lake, YNP, Wyoming, USA - YL17G02_20 | ecosystem: Environmental > Aquatic > Freshwater > Lake > Sediment | place: USA: Wyoming | collected...
TCAGTGGTGCCGGGAGAGGGAGTCGAACCCTCATGAGGGGTTAAGCCTCGCCGGATTTTGAGTCCGGTGCGTCTGCCAATTTCGCCACCCCGGCCCGATGCGCAAAGTATACCCGCCCTGCGCTGCGGATTCAAAGCGATGATCTAGAGCCGATCAATGCCATCGGTGAGCCATTCGAGTGTGAAGAGGGCGAAGGTGATGGTTTCGTACGGACTCTTCTCGCCACACTCGAACAGGCAGCCGATCATCGTATCCGCCGTCACTACAAGATCCGAGTAGGCGGCGGGCCCGTCCCAAAGCGTCTTTGCCACAGGCCACGTCTTGCACTCGTCGTAACTCAAACGAACAGCGAGTTTCTCACGACGGGTACTTGCGGGATTTGAAAACAGGACGCGCTTCTTGCCTCGGCCCTTTTCGGTGCTCAGGCGCAGGACACTTGCCTGGCAAACGGGTTCAACCAACGCATTGTCCTCCGCCAGAGGCGACCACGTAAGCCCTTTGTCGTGGCTGATGGAATAGGCCCGCTGGTTTGTGCCGTGGTAGTTGCGCATGTTCAGGTACAGCGCCCCTTCAGCGAGTTCGAGCACGGTGGACTCGTCGGTGCGGCCCTCCTGAACGCCTCCAATCTTCCACGAGGCGCCGCCGTCGTCGCTGAAGATAACGTGCGAGTGCATGTCCTCGTCTTCAGGACCCGTGGCATGGTCGCAGGGAGCCACAAGACGGCCGTCTTGGAGTTGAATGCCGTGACACGGCCCCGTGGCGTACCAGCGCCAGTCGGGTTTCCGTGCCTGGCCACTGATGTCCTTTGGCGCGGACCACGTGAGGCCGTCATCGCGGCTCTTTGTTAGCCAGACGGTTCGCGGAGCGGCTTCTCCCCGCATGATCTGGTCTTGGTCTTCAGAACCGTTGTTCTTTGTAATGAGCAAGAGGATCGTTCCGGTGCGTGCGTCCACTATGGGACAGGGATTTCCGCACGTGTTGGATCCATCGTCGACAACGACCTGCACAGGCTCCCACGTGCGTCCGTTATCGAGGCTGCGCCGCAGCAACAGGTCTATGTCGCCGGAATCCGACCGAGAATTCTTTCGCCCTTCGCAGAACGCGAGCAGCGTCCCTTTCTTCGTGACCGCAAGCGCGGGAATGCGGTACGTGTCATATCCGCCTTGGCCTGACTCAAAGATTCTTGTTTGATGTACGGCGCGGCCGTTCGTTGAAGACTGCGCCCAGGCTGCGGGTGTGCCGGAAACCAGCACCGCAAGAAGCACGAGACTCAGCAGTTTCAGCATGAGAGATTCCTCCATGAAAGACAAGAAGGGACAAAAAGGACGGAAGAGACGGAAACGCGTGTTAGTGTCTTTTGCATATACCGGCCAATCTATTGCAAACCGCGGGAACACCGCAAGCCGGACTTCCGGAGCCGGCATCCTCGCGAGTTGTCACTATTGGCCAAATGCTGATATCCTCAAGCGCGGATTCCACAGGGGAGGGATTACATCGTGCATATCAAGAAGGCGGTCATTACGGCGGCGGGCCGAGGGGTCCGGCTGTATCCGGTGGCGGACACGCTTCAAAAGGGAATGCTTCCCATCGTCGATCGCGACGGTCTGGCGAAGCCGGTCATACAGATTATCGCGGAAGAGGCCCTCGCGAGCGGCATCGAAGAGATCTGCATCGTCTGCGCGCCGGAGGATGAGGATCGGTATCGTAAACAACTCGGGCTATTACGGGAGAATCTCCTCGGCGCGTATCCGGGCGTGGACTGGGCGCAGGAACAGGCGCGGCGTATCGACAATCTGATCCGGCGTCTGTGCTTTGCGGCGCAGGAGGAGCCGCTTGGGTATGGCCATGCCGTTTACTGCGCGAAGGAGTTCGTCGAAAACGAGGCGTTCCTCCTGCTGCTCGGCGATCACCTGTACATCTCGCACGTCGCGGACCAGCGTTGCGCTCAGCAACTCGTTGATCTCGCGGCGCGCGAGGAATGCGCCGTGGCCGCCGTGCAGGCGACCCGCGAGCATCTCGTGGGCCGGTACGGCACGTTGAGCGGCAAGCGCGTGCCCGACGCACCGGGTGTCTACCAGATCGAGAAGATCATCGAGAAGCCGGCGCTGAGCACCGCGGAACTTCAATTGCAGACGCCGGGCCTGCGCGTGGGCCACTACCTCTGTTTCTTCGGGATGCACGTGTTGCCGCACCAGATCTTCGGCATCCTCGAGGAACAGTTCGCAAAGCGCAGCCCATTGGGCGCCGAGTTTCAACTGACGCCGGCCTTGCAGGAACTGGCCAATCGCGAGAAGTACCTTGCCCTCGAAGTCAAAGGCTCACGTTACGATATCGGCGGCAAGCTCGGCCTGATGCAGGCGCAGATCGCGCTCGGCGTCGCCGGAAAAGATCGCGACGAATTCCTCACGACGATCATCGAGGTCCTGGCGGAGGCCGGCCAGCGCGGGTTCATGAATGCGGGGGAGTGACGTGAACATCTTCATCGAAACCATCGTTAGCAAGGACCCGGAAAAACGAGATCGATCGTTTCGGTCGTTGTGCGAGCAGCTCGAGGCGCGCGACCTATTGAGCGCTTGCGAGGAACTCGATGGGTTCCGTCGCGCGGCGGATAACCTGTACGAGCGCGTTCGGGCCACCCTTTTCCTCTATGCGGCGCACCGATTTTACTTGCAAGAGTCGCCGGCTTTCCCGAGCACCGGGACGACCCCTTACGAGGGCTTCGCGGATCTGTTGGCCCGGCGCTTCGAGGAATCCATCAACTGTTATCGCGCGGCCATGGGGAAGGACGGGCCGAACGCCGCCATATTCAGTGCGCTGGCGGAAAGCTATCACCACCTGTCGTTCCAGACGCTAACCGACCAGGTGCGCCGGAGCGTGCGGGCCAGCCTGGGCAACCAATGGATGTTCCGCGTCGGCCACGCGGATGAGCAGCCGGTGCGGATCCGGCCCGAACTTCTGCGCAGGCCCGAAGGTTCCATCCTCTATCCGATCCTGCACGAAACGACTCCCGTGCGGCTCGACCTCAGCCACAGCGGCTGGTCCGACATCTTCTTTCTCGGCATGGATTTCCCGGAAGGCGCGCGCGTGCTGAACATCTCGGTGGACCTCGGCGTTTACGGGCGAGACGACAAGACTCAACCGCCGGTCGAAACTTTTGTGCGGGTCATCCCGGAGCCGTTGCTGCGCCTAACGAGCATCGACCTCGAGACGACGAAGGACATCGTTGATCTCCGGGACCTGTTCAATTTCGGAAACGACTACTTGAGCCTCCTGAAGGCTGGCGTAATTGCCTCCGGCGTCATACCTCCGTCCTTCGAGGGCACTAATCAGACCATCGCGCAGATCCTCGCCCAGATCGTGGGACGCGGCATGGGCCTCGAACTCGTCACGAGAGTCAACGACATCCCGAAAGGGTCGCGGCTCGCAGTATCCACCAACTTGCTTGCATCGATCATCGGTGTGCTCATGCGCGCCACCGGCCAGACCCAGGCCCTCGATGGGACCCTGCTCGAGGAGGAGCGCCGCCTGGTTGCGTCGCGCGCGATCCTCGGCGAGTGGCTGGGCGGCTCCGGCGGCGGCTGGCAGGACTCGGGCGGCGTGTGGCCTGGATTCAAGGTGATCCAGGGCGCGGTTGCGGGCGAGGGCGATCCCGAGTTCGGCATCAGCAAAGGCTGCCTGTTGCCGCGGCACCGGCTTCTAGCGGGCGAGGCGCTCCACCCGGAGATGACCGAGTGTCTGGCGAAATCGCTCGTGCTGATCCACGGCGGCATGGCGCAGAACGTCGGGCCGATCCTCGAAATGGTGACGGAGAAGTACCTGCTTCGTTCGAGCGCCGAATGGAACGCTCGCCTCGCAATGCGCGAGATCTTCGACAACATCCTCGACGCGCTCAAGTCCGGCGATACGCATGTCCTCGCGCAGAACACGACCCGCAACTGGAACGGGCCGTTGAAGACGATCATCCCTTGGGTCACGAACCGCTTCACGGAGACAATTATCGCCCGCGCTTCGGAAACGCTCGGAAACGACTTCTGGGGTTTCCTGATGCTGGGAGGCATGTCCGGCGGCGGCATGGCCATGTTCGTGGATCCGCGACGGCGCGACCGGTTCCGCGACGAGATCCTCGAGATCATGCGGAGCACAAAGCGCCAACTCGAGGACGTGTTGCCGTTCGCCATGGACCCCGTTGTGTACAACTTCCGGATCAACGAGATCGGTACGCGGGCCGAAATGCTCGGAGGCGATGAGGCACTCATGCCCACGCGCTATTACGCGCTGCAGATCCCCGAGTTGGTCCGCGGCAACAGCGAAACGATCTCGTATAACCGCCGCGTCGAGGTAGACCATTTTACGGCGCACTGCGACAAGCCCGAGGAAACGTACCGGTTGCTCCGCACGCTTGTCCGGAACCTGTTCCGCGTCTCGGACCCGGCCACGCAGCGCGCGCGCGTGGCGTGGGACGAAGAATCGGAGCGCGTGAAGGCCGAGAACGGTTTCGACCCGATCCAACATGAGCAAGTCCGGACGGACCTTCGCAACAACCGGATCGGCCTCGCGCACAACCGGCTTCCAGTCGACACGATTATCGAAGACGTGCAGGAAGGCGACGTCGTGCCACTTGGCAGCGACAAAAAGCACCGGAAGCTTGGCGAGCAGGCGTTGCGCGAGGGACGCGTCGCCATGTTCTCGCTTGCAGCCGGCGTCGGCAGCCGTTGGACCACGGGCGCCGGTGTGATCAAAGCCATTAACCCGTTCATCTACCTTAAAGGCAAACATCGCAGCTTCCTCGAGATTCATGTTGCGAAGACGCGCCTGGCCTCGCAACGCTACGGCGCGGCGCTCCCACATATCGTGTCGACAAGCTATCTGACCCACCGGCCCATCGAGAAGCATCTCGCCCTTCACGATCAATACGGATACGAGGGTCCGCCCGTGCTGTCGCCGGGCCGGTCAATCGGGCAGCGGTTGATCCCGATGGTCCGCGACCTTGTGTTCCTGTGGGAAGAGATGCCGCAGGAGACGCTCGACGAGCAGAAGCAGAAGGTGCGCGAGGCCGTCCGGGGCGCGTTGATGGAGTGGGCCCGCGCGAAGGGCGAGGGCAGCGACTACGTCGACAACGTCGCGATCCAGCGGTTCAATCCGCCCGGTCACTGGTACGAGATCCCCAACCTGCTGCGCAACGGCGTGCTCGCGCAGTTACTTGAAAAACACCCGCAGCTCGACACGCTGATGCTGCACAACATCGACACACTTGGCGCCGACCTTGATCCGGAAGCAATCGGCGCCCATCTCGCCAGACAGAACGTGCTGACGTTTGAAGTAGTGCCGAGGCGCATCGATGATCGCGGCGGCGGGCTCGCGCGTGTGAACGGACGCGTGCGGTTGCTCGAGGGCCTCGCGCAACCGCGCGAAGAGGACGAACTCGCGCTCAGTTATTACAACAGCATGACGACATGGATTCAGATAGATCCTTTCCTCAAGCTGTTCGGCCTGGCGCGCGCCGATCTCAAAGGGCCGGAGGAGAAGATCGTGCAGGCCATCCGCCACATGGCGCAGCGTATGCCCACGTACGTCACGATCAAGGATGTGAAGCGGCGTTGGGGACACGGCCAGGAAGACGTGTATCCGGTGGCGCAGTTCGAAAAACTGTGGAGCGACATGACCGCTCTGCCCGATGTCCGCATCGGCTACCTGGCCGTGCCACGTCTCCGCGGCCAGCAACTCAAGGACCCAAATCAACTCGACAGTTGGGCCAACGACGGCAGCAAAGAGTACATCGCCCACCTGTCGGGGCTGGAATAATCTTCGACTTGTTGCAGAGGAGGAATTGGACTTCGTGCGAATTCTGGTGGTTGGCGGCGGAAGTATAGGGAGCGCCGCGGGCGGTTTCATGGCCAAGGCGGGTCATCAGGTGACCCTCCTCGGGCTGGACTCGGATCACATCGCCGCAGTCCGCGAGAAGGGTCTGCGAATCGTCGGCATATGGGGCGAACACCACGTCGCCTCGCTTCGAGCGCAGACGACGCTCGGTGGAATCCGTAAAGGCGATTCTGATCTGATCATCGTCTCAGTCAAGAGCTACGACACAACGACCGCTGTCCGGAGCATCGAACATTTGGCCGATGGGAACACGCTGCTGTGTTCGTACCAAAACGGCCTTGGCAATGCCGAAAAGATTGCTGAGATTGTGGGATGGGAACGGATGTTCGGGGCGCGGGTAATTTACGGGGCGCGGCTAACGGAACCGGGCTGCGTCGAGATAACCGTCATCGCGAACCCCACGGCGCTCGGGATCTACGAAGCCGGCCCACCGGCCGAGCGGGTACGGGAGATCGCGGCCGCCATGGATGCCGCGGGCATCCCGACGGTCTACACGGACGAAATCGCAACGCTTCTCTGGGGAAAAGTCGCGTACAACTGCGCGTTAAACCCACTGTCGGGCCTGCTCGACGTGCCCTACGGCATGCTCGCGGAAACGGAGCACACGCTCGAGATCATGCAGGGAGTTATTGCGGAGTTCTACGCCGTGGCGCAGTCCATGTGCGTGCGGCTCGACCCCGCGACGGCTCCGGAATACATGGATCTGCTTCTCAACAAGCTGATCCCGCCGACGGCGGCCCACTATGCGAGCATGCGCGAAGACTTCCGGCTCAAGCGGCGAACTGAGATTGACGCCCTCAACGGGGCCATCTGCCGCTACGGGAAGGAGCGAGGTGTCGAATGCCCGGCCAACACGTTCCTAACCCGGTTGGTGCGCGCCCGCGAGTATGCGCTCGGAATCAGGTACTAGCCAAGAATGTGCAAAATTCCATTACGAAGAACACGAAGGCCACGAAGACCTCGCGATGGGACGTTGACCTGTCTGACTCGTCCGACTCGTCCGGCCGGTCAGACCTGAAAAAACTGACGATCAGAGAACCATCCATCTGGAGGAACGACACTATGAAAACAATCCGGCCTTTTGCGGCAGCGATCATGACCGTCTTGTTTGCGGCCTTTCTCATCGTTGGATGCGGCCAGAAGGAATCCCCATCGGCCGCGCCCGCGCCGAAGAAGCCGCGCATCGCCCTCATTATGAAGTCGCTCGCGAACGAGTTCTTCATGACCATGGAGAAGGGCGCGCGCGAACATCAGAAGGCCCATGCCGGCCAGTATGATCTCGTGGTCAACGGCACCAAGGACGAGTTGGACATGGGGCGGCAAACGGAACTCGTCGATCAGATGATCGCGCAGCGGGTCGACGCCATTGTGATAGCGCCCGCGGATTCGAAGGCCCAGGTCGCCGTCTGCAAGAAGGCGCAGGACGCGGGCATCATCGTCGTTAACATCGACAACAAGTTCGACGATGCCATCCTGGCCGACAAAGGCGTCAAGGTCCCCTTTGTCGGGCCTGACAATCGGAAAGGCGCGCGCATCGTCGGCGAATTCCTTGCGAAACAACTGAGCGCCGGCGATCCGGTGGCGATCATCGAGGGCGTGCCGACCGCGTTCAACGCCCAACAACGCAAGCTCGGTTTCGAGGATGCCATGAATGCCGCCGGGATGAAGATTGTGACTTCACAGTCAGCGGGCTGGGAGATGGCGAAGGCCAACCAGGTTGTGGCCGCGATGATCACGGAGCATCCGGACCTCAAGGCCATCCTGTGCGCGAACGACAGCATGGCCCTCGGCGCCGTGGCCGCGTTGAGGGCGGCGAACAAGGCGGACACCGTTTACGTGGTGGGGTTCGACAACATCTCCGCCGCGCATGACCTCGTGAAGGAAGGCAAGATTCTGGCCACGGCGGATCAGCACGCGGATCAACTCGCGGTCTTCGGCATCGAATACGCCCTCGATATGCTCGCGAAGAAAGGCACGCCGGCCGATCACGAAACACCCGTCGATCTCATCACGAAAGAGACGATCAAGTAGTCCTGGCCAGGACTTTCGGAAGACGAGACTGATGGATGGACCAGGCGCGGCACAACAGGCGAGGGCGGCTGTTCCACACTCTTGCCGAAGGCTGCTAATCGAGGATTCCGCCCAGGTTCTCCACGAGATCGTGAAGAATTTGCTTCCGGTCGTCTTTGCTGTTCAGCGCCTCGTGAAGGCACCCTTCGAGATGGCCCTCAAGCATCACTTTCTGTAGAGAACGCAGTGCGCCGCTGACCGCCGCGACCTGTTTCAGGATGTCGTAACAGGCGCGTCCCTCGGCCACCATCTTCTTGATGCCGCGGACTTGCCCCTCGATCCGATTGAGGCGTCCGAGGACCTTCCGCCGGGCTTCGGTATCCGTTGTCGTCATTCCAAACCTCCAATACATATACCCTGTATGGGTATATCAGCCGACAACACCGTTTGTCAAGTGCCGAAGCAGGGGCGGATTAGTCGGCGGGTTGCTTCGTGTGTTGGCGGATGCGTTTGAGTTTGCGCCAGAGGGTGTTTCGTCCGATTCCCAGAAGGCGTGCGGCCTTGCTCTTATTGTTCTTGCACTGGCGGAGCGTTGCGAGGATCATGCGGACCTCGGCTTCCTCGATGCGCATCGGCGCGGCCCCGAGGTCGCTCCCGGGAACTGCGTCTCCGTCCGCTCCTGAAACCGCCCCCCACCATTCAATCGCCCGTTTGACGGCAACAGCGGCCTCCCCTGGCTGAAACGGCACGAGGATGTAACCAAAGACGCCCTGCTTCACGGCATCAATGGCAAGCGGGATCTCGCTTGCCCGCGTCACGAGTACACAAGGGCGCCTCCGCGCATATGCAACGGCCTCCTCGCGCCCGTCCGCGAAGATGACGTGCGGATTCTCTCCCACGACCTCATGCCCCTCGGCCACTAGAATCGCGCGCAGGGTCATGCGATTCGCAGGGTCAGCTATGTCAAGTTGCACCCGAGCCATGGAGTCAGGCTACACGTTTTCGCGACCGATTCCAACCTGTCGGACGGGTCGGAGAGGCCCGAGGTTCGTGGTGGAAAGCGCCGAATAGTCGCGCTTTTCGCCTGTCGAGGCAAAACGCAGTTGACCCTGTGCACACACTCGTAATATCTTGAATGTGAGTCCTTTAGCTCATGGGAATTACGCGGATTGGAACTCTCAGGATAGAGAGCATTACACTGGCACACAGGTTGCACTCTCACAAACTGTAGAAAGGAAAAGACATGTTGCGCGTAGGAATGCTAAGCAGTTGGCACGTTCATGCACGCGGATACGCCGAGGAGTTGAAGAACATTTCAAACGTCCACATCGCCGCGGTTTGGGACGAACTCCCGGATCGTGGGAAGCAGTGGGCCGGCGAACTAAACGTTCCCTTCGTCCCGGATCTCGATGCATTCGTAAGCCGGGACGACGTGGACGCTGTCGTTGTTGACGCACCGACGAACCGCCACGCCGAGGTGATGATCGCGGCCGCAAAGGCGGGGAAACATATCTTCACTGAGAAGGTGATGGCGCTCACTGTGCGCGAGTGCGATGAAATCGCCGAGGCCGTGCGGAAGGCCGGCGTGAAATTCTGCATCTCCTTTCCCGCACGGACGACCCCAAAGCATCTCTTCGCCAAACGCGTGGTGGATGAGAAGCTAATAGGCGACGTCACGTTCCTGCGCGTGCGCGTAGCGCACAACGGGGCCAGCGCGGGTTGGCTCCCGCCGCACTTCTACGATCCGATTCAATGCGGCGGCGGGGCCATGATGGACCTCGGCGCGCACCCGATGTACCTCGCGCGATGGCTGGGCGGAAAACCGTCGAAAGTTTCCTCGACCTTCAACTACTTCACGGAACACGCCGTCGAGGACAACGCCGTGTCGGTCATCGAATTCGAGAACAAGTGCATCGGGGTCGCGGAGACGAGCTTTGTGGCATCGCGGTCGCCCGACTGCTTGGAATTGCACGGCACGGCGGGCAGCCTGTTCGTCGGCGGGCCGGAAGACCAAGTGCGCATCTTCTCGGAGAAACTGGACGACAAACTCCGCGGCTGGATGCGCCCCGCCGATCTTCCCGCGGCGCTCCCCCGTCCGATCCGCATTTGGGTGAACGGGATCCTAGAGAACACGCCGATACCCTTCGGCTTGGATGAAGGCACACAACTGACGGCGTTGATGGAAGCGGCGTATCAGTCGCACAAACAGGGAAGCACGGCTGTACCCGTGAGCCGCTGAAGAAGGCTTAAAACGGTTGAATTTGCATAGGTAGAGGTTCAGAATCATTCTGGTGCGGTTGCGAAGCCGTGTGGGATCGGACGGAGCCACATGCCGCGAACCGTAACACGGAGGTGCATCTGATATGGAAACCGTCTTCTTAGTATGCGCCGCAATTGGAGGGGTAATCCTGCTGTGCCAATTCGTCCTGACGCTGGCCGGTGTCGGCGGCGACCATGACATCGCCGCGGATCACTCTCCGGATTTCGGCGCGGACCATGACATGTCCGGCGGCCATGACGGCGGCCATGACGCCCACCACGGCGCCACGTGGTACTTCCACGTGTTGAGTTTCCGATCCATTTGCGCCGCAATCACGTTCTTCGGTCTGGGCGGGCTGGCGGCCGCGGCCAGTCCGTCTTTTTCGTCCCTGTCCTTTCCGATCGGTCTCGCCTCGGGTTTCGTGGCGATGGTGGCCGTGGGCTGGCTGATGGGCCTTCTGAGCAACCTCCAGGCCGAAGGCACGGTCCATATCGAACGCGCCGTCGGCACGTCGGCCACCGTGTATCTCACCATCCCTCCGGCGGGAGAAGGCGCTGGGAAAGTCACGGTCAAAGTGCAGAATCGAACTATGGAATACCGCGCGGTCACCCAGGAAAAGGAAACGTTCAAGACGGGTGACTCCGTGCTTGTAGTGGGTGTTTTGGAACCCGACACGCTGGAGGTCGGTTCCGTTCGTGATTAGGGGCGTTTCGGTGCACGGGACTCACGGCAGGCCCTTGCTCCGATCACGCGGGTGCTAGGCAACCGGGTAGAACCAACTTGTCGTAAGGAGGATTTCCATGGGCTTCACAGTGGGTTTTTGGCTTGCTGTAATCGCGGTGTTCGCGGGGATCGTCTTCGTCAGCTTCATCATGTTGCTCTCGAATCGGTACAAGCGATGCCCGAGCAATTGCGTACTGGTCATTTTCGGCAAGGCCGGACAGGCCACGCCCGCGAAGTGCATCCACGGCGGCGCGGCCTTCATCTGGCCCTTGATCCAGGACCACGCATTCATGTCGCTCGAGCCTATCCAGATCGACACGCCGCTCAAGGACGCTCTATCGGCGGAGAACATCCGGGTAAGCGTCCCAAGTGAGTTCACGGTGGCCATCGGCACCGAACCGGAAACGATGCAGAACGCCTCGATCCGCTTGCTCGGACTAGATCCGCAACACATCAGCAAACAGGCGCAAAACATTATCTACGGACAACTGCGCCAAGTCATCGCGTCGATGCACATCGACGAGATCAACCGCGACCGCGAGAAGTTCCTCCATAACATCCAGCATTCGCTCGAACCGGAGCTGCGAAAGATTGGTCTCGTTCTCATCAACGTGAACATCATCGACATCACCGATGAGTCGGGCTATATCGAGGCCATCGGCAAGAAGGCGGCCTCGCAGGCGATCCAGCAGGCCCGCGGCGACGTCGCCGAGCAGGTGAAGATGGGCGAAACGCGCGTCGCCGAAGCCGAGCGCGACAAGTTCGTCCAGGTCGCCGACGCAAACAAACTCCGCGAGATCGGGATACACAACGCTCAGAAGGAACAGGCCGTTCGCGTCGCCGAGATCGAGCGCGATCAGAAGGTCGGCGAACAGAGGGCCTCCTTCGAGAAGGACGCCCAGGTCAAGGACGCTGAGCGTGAAATGCGCGTGTCCGTGGCAAACGCGAACGCCACCGCCATCGAAGGCGAGAACCTGGCGCAGGCTAAGGTAGCGTCGTCGAATGCCGACCTGCTCGTCAAACGCGCCGATGCATATCAGCTTGGCGAGACGCGCAAGCGCACGGCCGAGGCCGCCGTTCTCGAGGCCCAGAACCACGCCATGGCCAAGGCCGCCGTCGCCGACGCCGAGCGCGTCGAGATGGAACGCCGCGCGGCCGTCGAGGCCCCGGCGAAGGCCGAGAAGGCCCGTGTCATCGTCGAGGCCGAGGCCGAAGCGCAGAAGCGCCGGATCGAGGCCGAAGGCGAGGCATCGGCCATCTTCGCGAAGCTCGATGCCCAGGCAAGGGGCCAGTATGAAATCCTCGCAAAGAAGGGCGAAGGCTTGCGCCGGATCGTCGACGCTTGCGGCGGATCGGAAGACGCATACCGCATGTTGATGATCGAACATCTCGATGCCATCGCCGACGCGTCCGCGAAAGCCATCTCGAACATCAAGTTCGACAAGATCGTTGTCTGGGAAGGCGGCGGCAAGGACGGCGCCTCCAACACGGCAGGATTCTTACACAACCTGGCCAAGTCGATGCCTCCGCTTCTGCAAGTAATGAAGGACATCGGCGGAGTGGAGTTCCCGGAGTATCTCGTTAAGCTCAGTCCGGATGCTGCCGCGAAGCCGCCCGCTGATGCGAAGCCTCCCGAGAAGAAGCAATAGAGAAGCGTAACGCGTCGGACTGCTTACAAGAAGGATCTGAAGGCGCCGAGGAAGCACGAGAGGCCGTGCATGACTTGGCGCCTTCGCGTCTTCCTGGAAGCGCAAACGGTACAAAGGTGAGTACGCGGCTCTCGAGGAACTTCCCTTCGTAACCCGTCCACGCATGCCAGAAGACCAAGGTTACAGTGTTCGAATCATCTTCACTGCGGCACGCCCCCAGGAGCAAGACGACAAGGATCAGCGCTGCGGCGGGAATGATGGAACGCCATGCTGAAGAGAAACGGCCTCTCATCCCTGGTATTCTTCCCCAGCGCCGAAATCCGCAGCGATTTCCGCTATCTTTCGTTTGGCGTGGGCCGCGATCTCGGCATTCGCGGCGACAACTTCCCAACGCGCAAGGCCGTTCTCGCTCTGCGAGACGCGCTGGCACACTTGGAGCCAATCCGACGCCAAGCGCGTATCCGAATCGATATCGAACGGGATGCCGCGCCGCATCATGGTTGCCTCCAACTCATACCCGTTCGGCATGCGAGTCATCACCGACGCGCCCGCTTTCTGGAAGTGGGCCTGCACGGCATCAAGGGCCGCCGCACGGCGCTCGTCCGTTGGAAACCTGTAGCCCCACTCCCGTTCGCGGCTGGTGCGGGCCTGAGTTTCGAAGAGCGCCTCGAATCGGCGAGGATCTTCATGCCATACGCGGGACACCATGAGGGCAATGTACAGCGTGTTCTCGGTGCAGAAACGCTGATCGTTCACGCAGAAGGCTTCATAGAAGTGCGCCGACTCTTCAACGGCGCCGAACATGGACGGATTCTCGAACATCGCGTTCTTGATCTGCGAATGACCGTTGCGGATGACTTTCACCGTGATGCCGGCCGCCGCCATTTCCATAACAGCAAGTGGATTGGACTTCAGATCCGCATATACGCCAAGTCCGGACCCGGAAAAACGCTCCCGTATTCTCGGGAGAATCCCTGCGTATACAAAGCTCGATGACAGGTAACTCCCATCGCCTCGGTAGAAGTCGATGCGGTCGCCGTCGCCGTCGAAGAAAGTCCCGAGCGTGAAATCGCCGCCTTTCAGCTTTTCGATGCCCTCACGTATCACCGAGAGCTTTACGGGATTCGGGTCTCCTAACGGGAAACGCCCATCGGCCGCAAAATGCAGTGGTTCGAGGGCGGCGCCGGCCCGGTCGAATGCAAGCATCATCTCGCGTCCCGCCGCGCCGTTCAGATAATCATGGAGCACCTTGAGACCTCGCAGTCCGCCGCGCGTCACACCTGCGAGTTCCATACTGTAGGTTACGTACTCTTCCATTGGGTCATAAGCTGTAATCCGCCCGCGCGCGGGTCTTGGTTTCACATCCCGGATGTACAGCTCCTTGATTCGATCGAGGCCCCCTTCAGGCCCGATGTGCGCCGCGATGGGCCGCACGCCAGGTCCGAGGATCTTCTGCCCCGTATCCGCGGCGGGATTGTGTGAGGCGCCGTACATGATGCCCGCAAAGGCAGGATGGCGCATGGCCGCGAAGTAGAACTCGCTGGTCGAGCACGCGCCAGGTACGACAATGACGTCAAGCCCCGCGTCGGCAAAGACCTCGGAAGCCGTTTGCAGGTACTGGGGCCCCAGGCTGCGCGCATCATGCGCGACAAGGACGCCTTTCACGCCGAGCGTTTCGATGAAGTATACAGCCTCTGCGCGCGCGAGCCGTGTTGAGAGATCCTGCGTCAACAGCGAGGAAGGCGTGCGAATGTCGTACGCGCGAAACATCGAGAGATCCAGCGAATCCATCTGCAGACTCCGTCTCCAACCACTGCTTCTGCGTTACTCCAAGGCCAGGAGCCGAATCGCGTTCTCTCGCCGCTGAGCAGGCAAGGACTATCGGAGTATTCACGCATCAGGACTGTGCTTCCGGGAGGACCTGAACTGAACGCCCTTCATGCTGTAGCTGCCGTGAATCTTCGGTCCCGGTTCCAGCTCCCACAAGTATAGCATCTCCGCCCCAACGTCAGCCTCTCGAGTTTCATCGGCGCGCGCACTCGCCCGTTGCCTCCCGGGCGCGTAACACATATGCTCCAGCCGGCACGAAAGCTTGCCGCCAAAGAGGATTGTCCGTTCGGGATAGGTGTAGTATGCGGCGAAAGGAGAATCTCGATGGAAAGCCAAGTTGTCATTGTCACGGGTGCGGCGCGCGGGATCGGTTTCGGTATCGGGAAATGCTTTGCCCGAAATGGTGCATCGCTGGTCGTCGCCGACCTCGACTTGGACAGCGCGGAAAAGGCGGCTGAGGCACTGAAAGCGGAGGGCGCCGCCTCCGCCATCGGGCTACGGTGCGACGTCGCGGTGCGCGACGAGGTCCAGGCAATGATCGACCGAACAATAGACGAGTTCGGACGGATTGACGTGCTGGTCAATAACGCGGGGATCTGCCCGTTCATCGACGTGATGGATCTCACACCCGAGACGTGGCAGCGCACACTGGACGTGAATCTCACCGGCGCGTTTCACTGCACACAGCTTGCCGCACGGAAAATGATCGACCGCGGGAAAGGCGGGCGGGTCGTCTTTATCACCTCCCTCGCGGAAAATGTAACGGGCCCGGCCCAAGTGGACTACGGCGCTTCCAAGGCGGGGCTTCGCATGACGATGGTGGGATTCGCCACCGCGCTCGGCAAGTACGGGATCACGTGCAACGCGGTCGCGCCCGGCATGGTCCTCACGCCAATGACGGCCTTCCATTGGGAGAAACCTGAGAATGCGGCGTTCATCAAACAGCGCGTGCCCGCCGGGCGCATCGGCACGCCGGAGGACGTGGGAAACGCGTGCGTGTTTCTGGCGTCGCGTGAAGCTGAGTATATCAACGGGATCACGTTGCGCGTGGACGGCGGCCATCAGGCCGTCTGTTGCTAGAGAGGAGAAAACATGCTATCGATTGACCTTTCACACAAGGTGGCGGTGATTACGGGAGCGACTGGGGAACTCGGGCGGGTAATGGTCCGCACCGTCGCCGCTGCGGGTGCAGACGTCGCCGTCTGCTACCACAAGAACAAGGCGAAGGCGAAAGAACTCCTTGCCGAGATCGAATCGAAGGGCGTACGCGGCGTCTTCGTGCAGGTTGATGTCACGAGCGAGCGTTCCGTCATTAAGATGCGAGATTACGTGAACAAGACGTTGGGACCCGCGGACATCATCGTGAACAACGCGGTCATCCAATACAAGTGGAAGCACGTGCTGGAGCAGGCGCCGGCGGATTACGAAAGCCAATTCAGATCGTGCGTGCTGCACAACGTGCTCATGGCGAAGGCATTCATCCCGGGCATGATCAAGAAGAAGTGGGGCCGCGTCATCGGCATCAACACCGAGTGCTCCATGCAGTACTGGGAAAGCCAGTCCGCGTACGTATCGGGGAAGCGCGGCATGGACGGCGTGCTGCGCGTCCTCGCGCGCGAGGTGGGCATGCATGGGATCACCGTGAACCAGGTCGCACCTGGATGGATGCTCAGCGAGAACCTGGTTGATCGCGGGACGGACTACGAGGAGCAATACCGCAAGGGTGTGCCGCTGCAACGCCGAGGGACTGACCAGGAAATCGCGAACGTCGTGGCGTTCCTTGCCTCGGACCTCGCGAGCTACATCTCCGGCGCTTATATCCCCGTGTGCGGCGCCAACGTCATGCCGGCCATCTGAGGGCGGTGTTCCGGAGTGATCTCGGTCGTGTCCGTTTGCAGTGGCGCGTTCCATTCTCCCGTGCTGCCGCCGATCTACTTTCGAACGTCGTCCCGAACAAGACGAACTGGGGAGGGCGAGGCTCCTGCCGAGCCGAGGCT
>Ga0315274_10007031_pt1 | contig 16346 bp, 14 predicted proteins | sample YL17G02_20_MG_FD_203700 | JGI IMG/M metagenome (GOLD analysis project Ga0315274, IMG submission 203700) | Sediment microbial communities from Yellowstone Lake, YNP, Wyoming, USA - YL17G02_20 | ecosystem: Environmental > Aquatic > Freshwater > Lake > Sediment | place: USA: Wyoming | collected...
TTGTAATGCCAGAGACCGATAATTGCAAAATAAATGTAAAAAGCCAGGAAGATAATTACCTGGCTTTAGAGGATATAAGATGAGTTGAAATAGTTTAATCGGTTGTTTGTAACAATTCTGACGCCATTACAAGAAACCATTGAATACAATCGCCAGTGGTCAACCGCTTACGAAATTCAAAGCATGGGGGAGAGCATCCCGGTGCTGGCTGCTGTTGCACCTCGCTGATAAAAATAATTTCCTTATTTTTATTCACTTACCTTTACACAGAGTTGGCGCAGATTTTTTCTACGTTTCCAATCTTCGCTGCCCTATTTAAAAAAGTCCCGGAATTGGCTGTAATTAACCGGGACTTTGCTTTTCAGCGGGGAGGGAGGGATTCGAACCCTCGGTCGAGGATTTAAACCCCCGACAATCACTTAGCAGGCGATCCCAATCGGCCACTCTGGCACCTCCCCAGTGATGGACACTTATTATAGCTGGTAATGAACTGTGAAGGCGGAGGGAGAGGGATTCGAACCCACGATGAAGCTTTCGCCCCATACCTGTTTTCAAGACAGGCGCCTTAAGCCACTCAGCCATCCCTCCGTGGGCTGGCGCATGAAATTCTATCATAATTTATCTGATTGCTTCATTTTCAAACAGTATTATTTGATCGCTATAAAAAATCCCATTACAACCTAATGAAATTCCCATCATAAATTTTTGGTTATAAAATAATAGAGAATGGAGAAATAATGAAACCTTCAATCATTCAGAAAATTATGATTTTTATCCTTCTATGATCCATTCACGCCGCGCCCTCCTCTATATGCCCGGGGATGACCTTCACAAAATCCAGAAGGCCTTCACTTTGAATGTGGACTGTATCTGCATGGATATTGAGGACGGGGTGGCGCTCAATCGCAAAGCGTCCGCGCGTGAGACTATTATTCAGGCACTCTCATCACTGGAATTTGGAGAATTAGAACGATTGGTACGGGTAAACGGCATCCAAACTGAATTCTTTGAGGAGGACCTGGCAGTAATTCTACCTGCCCATCCTGATGGAATTGTGATCCCAAAAATTGAAAATGCCAAAACCGTAAAATTGGTCAGCCAAAAAATGGCTGGGATTGAAAAAACAAACGGCTGGCCATTGGGCGGCATGACCATTCTTGCCATTGTGGAAACCGCTCGCGGAATCCTTAATCTCGGAGCCATTTGCCAGTCTGACCAGCGTTTGAGCGCTCTCATTTTAGGGGCAGAGGATTTGGCTGCCAACCTCAGCGCAACGCGTACAGCCGAGGGCTGGGAAATCTTCCATGCCCGTTCTGAAATAATTTTGTATTGTGCCGCTTTTGGTTTGCAAGCGATTGATATGGTGAATAATGATTACCGCGACCTTGAAGCACTAAAGAAAGAAGCCGTTCAAGGTGCCAGGATGGGATTTAGCGGCAAGCAGGTGATCCACCCAAACCAGGTGGAAGTGGTACAGAATGCTTTTTCACCTACCGAAGAAGAAGTGATGAGAGCGCATCATGTGGTTGAGCTTTATACCCTTGAGCAGGAAAAAGGCAGAGGTGCTCTTGGCTTGGAGGGCAGGTTGATTGACATGCCTGTATTTCGCCAGGCAGAAAACATTCTTGCCCGGGCAAAGAAAACAGGAAGATTACCATAGGACGAACACAGCAAAACATCCAAACAAATAACCCCGGGTATTCAATTAATTCAACTGACCCCCGATAATTACAAGCGTGATATTGTCCTCGCCGCCTTTTCGCAATGCCGCATCGGTTAATTTCTCAACAAGGACTTCCGTTTTATTGTTTCTAATTATCGCTTCGATCTCAGGGTCGGAAAGCATGTCTGTTAATCCATCACTGCACAGCAGCACCAGAGCATCTTCATCCAACTCCACCCCCTGATTAATCAACTCCTCTGTATCACCATCGGTTTGCGGGAGGTGAAATCCCAGGTCCACTTTTGGTGGCAGGGCTGAACCCAGATAACGAGTAATCACATGCCCCAGGGGTTTTTTACGGCTGATCTCCTTTCCTCCCGGCAGCCCCAATGAAGCGGCTTCATTAGCCCAGGTATGATCCCGGCTGATTTGCGATAAGTGGTCTTTTCTCCATAAATAAATCCGTGAATCACCTACATTGGCAATATGTAAACGCTTATCTATGACCAAGGCACACACACAGGTACAGGCCATGCCATTACGGGATCGGTCGGTATCTGCCTGTTTGACAATCTCGCGGTTGGCTGCCAGGAAGGCCTCCTCCAGAGAGTGGAGAGGGTGGCTGATATCATCTGTTAACATCTGATCAGGGATAACATCCACTGCTATGGAAGCCGCTGCTTCGCCAGCTTTTTCTCCACCAACCCCATCCGCAACTACAGCCAGCAGAATTGGAGTAGAATCTGTCTCGCTTACGCGATAGAAAGCGTAAGTGAAGCGGTCTTCATTTTTTTCGCGCACCAGCCCTGTGGAGGTACCTCCACTGATATGCAAATGGGGTCGATCAACGCCAATCAATGATTCTCCAGGTCCTCGGCAATCAAGTTCGGTCGGCTGGATTCAAAGCGAAAGGCAACCTTGCCAAAATGAACCAGATCGCCGGACTGCAAATTTGCTCCCTGAGGTGAGACAGGTGCAAAATTCACCCAGGTGCCGCTCTTTGAACTGCGGTTGGCAATCTTCACCTGTCCTTCAGTTGAAGTGGTTATCAGCGCATGAATTTTCTCAACCGATGGAAGTTTAAGCATAATCTGGCATTGCTTTTTATTACGGCCCACCAACATCTCGGGTTGATTGAGCAGGATTATTTCCACACCTGTCGGTGCAGTCTTCTTACCCGCCCAGACCAATCTTGGGGGTATATTGGTAAAAACTTTCACAAACTCCCTGGGTTCGGGGCTGATACTATTTTGATTGAGCCCTCCGGTTTCATTCGGGATAAGTACCTGCTGAGTCAACGGGTCGGTATGCTCCATCTCAATTCTCTTACGCCGCTTGTCGATTAATTCACGGATACGCCCGCGCTGCCGGTAGACCAAGTAACCACTGCAAACCAGCAAAATCCCAACTGGGATAAGCCAGCCACCCATGCTTAAAAAATCAATTACCTGCCCCAAAAGATTGGATGAACGCGGAGTGACATTCACTGGGATATTCAATTCAATGCTTTTTCCCTTAAAACCAAGGATGTCCTCCACTTCCACTTGCAAAGTATGCATTCCATTAGTGCGAAACTCTTTTAGGGACCAACCGAAATAATCCAGCGGTTGCTGGGTGTTCTGAATGGCAATCCGCCCATCCACAATTAAACGTGAGGATTTTAACTGGCGCGGGTAGCCATCTGGAAAGTCCACTTTCATTTGCAGGGTCAGCAAATCCGGCTGGAGGGTGAGATTGTCCTGTTTATCCTCCACCCATACACGCGTAATCTGTAAAGGTGAATTGATCAGGGTGGGTATTGGTGCTTTAAGATCCACCTTGAAACTCACCTCGGGGGAATTGGTAATTTGGTCTCCCCGCTTAACCTGCACAGTGACTTTGTGTATTCCACTTTGATTAATGCCTGAAGTGTAGCGCAGCCTATAAGTATTGCGAAATGAAATGAAGTATTCTTCCGGATTGGGCGCTTGGATGGTTTCATTGTAAAGAAAAAACCTGCCGCCGGTTTTCTGAGCCAGTTCAGTCAGGGCATTTGCTGCGGGAGAATTGACACTCGCGTCCGATGCCAGCAGCCAGACAAATACAGGCACTCTTAATTGAATTGCCTGGTCCGCCAGAACTGGAATATTCGCCAAATCGCTATCCACCGGCAAGGCGGTCAGATAAAATATGATTTGTTTGCCATGCGGAATGGGATTGGGTTTACTGGCAATATCCAAAGCAAATTTTAAACTGTCCAGATTGGGCTTCAGGTTGAACAGATTTGGCTGATACCCCTGCAGGGAAATTAAAAATGCACCCCGTTCTTTTTGATGTTCTGCCAGAATACCCTCATTGCTGGTCAATGAATAAAGGTCCATCGCTGAAGTAGGCGGAAGAAAATTGATCCAGTTGAGCAATGCTGAATTGATATCCTGAAAACGGGTTGCACCAGTTGATGAACGGTTGGAAAGTGTGTAGCTCAGATTAAGGGCGATAATAGCATCCACACCGGGTTGGGTCAGGATAGTTTCATTGACAATCCGCTCCTGACCATCTTCCGTCAGGCTTACATTCCGCAGTGTGAGGTCACTGACAAAGGTGCCCAATTGATCATAGACATCCATGTAAAGAGCAACCTTGGGAAATTGAGCGAGTTCCGGGTCGGATAAACGCAAGTTTAGCCCGCTTTGTGCCCAGGCAGACAGAGTTTGACCTAGGAGCAAAACCATTAATCCAAAAAAGAGAAAAAAACCTGGTTTCTTACGCATTGAAATTATTTTATCTTGAAATCGGGCGATGGACATTGACCACAATAAAATACCGATGACGCTGAATTTTACATATTTCAAACCCCTTTTATGTCTCCCTTTTTGCTTGACAGACTGGATGGCAGCCAGGGGCGATCTGCCCTGAAAACTCAGTAAATCATCAATTGATTACAATCTTAATAAAATGTGGAGGATTAATTACGACTCATTGATAAATCCCGGACAGGCGCAAAGCTATAACGGTGGATGGGCGAGGCACCAATTCTCTTCAGAGCCTGGTGATGTTGAGGTGTCCCATAACCCTTATGCTGGGCGAATCCGTAACCGGGGTATTTTCCGTCCATCTCTATCATCAGCTGATCCCGCTCTGTCTTCGCCAGAACCGAAGCTGCGGCAATACTCAACGATTGAGCATCACCTTTTACCAGGCTCGCCTGCGGAAGGTCTAAAGTGGGGAGAAGCATATAATCCAGCAATAGAAACTGAGGCTGGGTTGTAAGAAAATCCAAGGCGCGCTGCATCGCCAGGCGTGTGGCAGCAATAATGCCAATTCTGTCAATTTCGGAATTGGTAGAAAAACCAACCCCAAAAGAAAGGGCACAGGATTTAATCACATCAGACCAATGAGTCCGCTGCAGAGCGGTCATTTGTTTGGAATCGCGGACACCGTGCAATTTTTTGAGGATGTCTTTTTCGGGTGGCAGAATTGCCGCTGCAGCACATACCGGACCAGCCCAGCAGCCACGCCCGGCCTCATCCAACCCAGCCACATACTGAAGCCCGCCTGACCATAAATGGTTTTCAAATTTGAGGGTTGGATAGAAATATGAATGGCGTACCCGTTTAGCGGTCATATACTCCGCGCAGAGCATTCCAGCGAATGGTGATCAGGTCTCGTGCCATAATAAAGGAATCACGCAGCACTTTGACTTTACTTTTTGGATTGTAATACCAGGGAATGGGTATTTCAACAATATTAAATCCCAGGCGGCGAGCGATGACCAGAGCTTCCACGTCAAATGTCCAGCCCCTTATGGTCATACGTGGAAAAACCTTTTCCACCACATCGGCGCGGAAGCATTTGAACCCGCATTGGGTATCCTGGAGTCCGGGCAGGGCAATCAGACGCACCATCAGGTTAAAAACCCGCCCGATAATATGGCGGTATTCCGGTTCATTATAGCGTATGGCTCCGGCTGCTTCGCGGGAAGCGATGGCGATCGTTCCATCTTTTAGTTGCGGTGGAAGGAAATTGTTGATTTCTTCAATGGGCATGGATAAGTCCACATCGCAAATAAAGCGATACTCTCCACTGGCTGCCAGCATGCCCTGAACCACCGCCAAGCCCTTCCCGCGCTGATCACAATGTAATACGCGCACTTCAGGCATACTGTGGCTGAATTCCTGCGCGATCGCAAGCGTGTGATCATCCGAACCATTTTCCATAACCAGCACCTCGGCTGTATAGGCTTGCTTTTTCAGGAAAGCATGAATGATTTGCAGTGTTTCCGGCAGACGCAGTTCTTCGTTATAGGCGGGGATGACAATGGATAATAAAGGTTTAGGCATATCGGAATTTCTATATTAGCAATTATAGTATTTACCTGGCATCCTGAAGCATGGGATTGGTTTTCATTTAATAATTCAATATTTTATAATTATTTATAACCTCGAGCGATTTTTATAAATAAGGATATTGGGTACGTTGGTAATATTTTTTTCAAATGGGTTGAAAAGGCAAGTCTGCAATAAGCAGACCTGAGCGACATAATCAAAAAAGTCGGGGTGGGCGGACTTGAACCGCCGGCCCCCGCGTCCCAAACGCGGTGCGCTGCCAACTGCGCTACACCCCGGCAGGTAAGAGTATAATCGGAGTGCGCTTCTCCCGTCAAGCAGGCGTCAATCTTCATCAGTTTGCTCTGTTATGGCAAATATTCGAAAATCATTCACCCCTGTTTTTTTACTCTTTCTTATTTGTGCATTTTTCCTATTTGGATGCTCCAGTCCAGGTCAGCCCACGTTGGTATCATCACCTGTTCCAATACCAACAGAAACCTCGTTTATACAAGCACCCACAGCGGAAATAAAACCGACCCAGCAAAATCGGCTCATCATCCAGTGCAGCCAGCCTGGACAGGTACTGCAACTTAAAATCCAATCCGCAAAACTGAAAGACAGGCTGATCTTCAATGTTTATTTCCCCCCTTGTTATGGAAATGGGGTTCAGGATAGTTACCCGGCACTTTATTTGCTACATGGCCAAACTTATGATCAGACCCAATGGCAGAACCTGGGGTTATTAAAGTATGCCGACCAGATCATCCAAAGCGGGCGAACAATTCCTTTTCTGATCGTGATGCCGTTTGAACAATTCTTTTATCGGTCCCCGGATGGGAATACCTACCCTAAAGCTCTCACCGATGAATTAATACCCTGGGTGGAAACCAATCTACATGCCAGTCCCCAAAAATTATGGTGCGCTATTGGCGGCATTTCCCGCGGCGCCTCCTGGGCTATGCATTTGGGTCTGCAACGTTTCGACTTATTCGGGGCTATTGGCAACCACAGCCTGCCCACCTTCAATGGTGACCTTAAGCAGCTTCCGGAACGGCTGGAGGCAATTCCTGCAGATCAATTACCACGCATCTATATTGATATTGGGCGCAGCGACCCTGAAGTGGAAACCGCCATTAAATTTGAACAGGTTCTCAACCAGCATGGGATTCCCAATGAATGGCACCTGAATGAAGGCCGCCATAATGAGGACTACTGGCGTTTGCATGTACAGGAATATTTGGATTGGTACACTCTGCCCTGGCGAATCATCCCCGGCCAATGAAAAAAATCAACTATTTTATTTTATTGTTGGTATTCATTTTCGTTTCTTGTTTAATCAGCTCTTGTGCGCCACAATCCGCAACCCTAACTGCAACCCAAAAATCTATTCCAACACAAAAATCCATTCCAACTCAAATTACAACCCAAATTACAACCCCTTCTCCCACACCGATCGCATGCACTCAAATCAGGGGCGAATTTGAGTTTCATGAAATTCAAACCTACCATATGACCCATCCGCTTCAATTTCGGGTGTATTTACCTGCCTGTTATGGATTGGAAAAGAATAAGCACTACCCGGTGTTGTATCTTCTGCACGGACAAGGTTTTAATGATGACCAATGGGACCGCCTGGGTGCCGATGAGGTTTTGGACTCCCTGATCACGGCGGGTGAAGTGCCACCATTTATCATCGTGATGCCCAAAGAATCCAATTACATGATCAACCAGTGGGAATCCAAATATGGGCCTGCCCTGGCAGAAGAGCTGGTACCCTGGGTGGATAGCCATTACCAGACGTACAGCAGCCGCACCTGTCGTGCGATTGGAGGGCTTTCCCGTGGTGCGGGTTGGGCAATGCGTGTCGGGCTGATTTACTGGCAGACCTTTGGAACGATCGGTGCACATTCTTTTGCCCCCTTCCGTGGTGATTTCAATGCCGCACCGATATGGATTAAAGCAATCCCACCCGATAAGCTGCCTCATATCTGGATTGATGTGGGCGACCGGGATTTCATCGCAGATGCTGCTGGGGTTTGGAAAGACCGCCTGGATGATTATGAGGTGCCTTACGAATGGCATGTTTTTCCTGGTTCTCATAACGAGAAATATTGGTCTGAAAATGTAAGTGTTTATCTTCAGTGGTATGCCAGACTATGGATTAAGTGATTCCTGGAATTTCGAAATTTGCAGTCCGTTCAATCGGATGAAATAATCGATATTAGATATAATAACACCCATGAGTTTAACCCCCGCAGAAGTAGAACATATAGCACTCCTGGCCCGCCTGGAACTTGCCCCGGCAGAAAAGGAACTTTATCGCGAGCAGCTTTCTTCCATTCTTGAACATGTTGAGCTGTTGCAAAAATTGGAAACCAGCCATATCCTCCCCACTTCCAGCGTGCTGCCACCGCGCAGTCGATTACGTGAAGATGAAATCAAAGCTGGGTTATCCAAAGACCAGGCACTTCGGAATGCACCGGATGAAAACAGAGGGCAATTCCGTGTCCCGCCGGTATTGGATCGATAAAAATGGCTTCATTAGATGAGTTCGGCGTTAGTCAAGCCCTTGAGTTATTGCATACTGGCAAAATCTCCAGTCTCGAACTAACCCAAACCTGTTTAGCCCAAATTGAAAAATATGAGGGAGACCTGCATGCCTTCATCACCCTCACTCCAGATAAAGCTCTAACTGCTGCTAGAAATGCTGATGAACATTTTTTGAGGCTACGCCGTGAACAAAAGCCTTTGCCCGCATTGCTCGGGCTGCCCATTGCGGTGAAAGATGTGCTTTGTCTGCAGGATGTGCGCTGCACTTGCGGTTCGCGGATTCTTGAAAACTTCATCGCACCATATAGCGGCACAGCTGTACAAAAATTGCTGGATGCAGGGGTAGTTCCGTTGGGTAAAACCAACACCGATGAGTTTGCCATGGGTTCCTCCACTGAGAATTCAGCCTATGGTCCAACCCACAATCCGTGGGATCTTACCCGCGTGCCGGGCGGATCCAGCGGCGGAAGCGCCGCGGCGGTTGCGGCCCATCTGGTTCCCGCGGCATTAGGCACAGATACAGGAGGCAGTGTACGCCAGCCGGCTTCCTATTGTGGTGTGACAGGTATTAAACCCACCTACGGGCGCGTTTCACGCTATGGCTTGATCGCGTATGGTTCTTCTCTGGATTCCCTCGGCTGCCTGGCACGCACAGCTGAAGATACAGAAATCCTCTTCTACTTGATGGCGGGATATGATGAAATGGATTCCACCACAATTGATAGACCTGTGCCAGACAGGGTTTGTACAAAGGGCGGAGATTTAAAAGGGTTGAGAATTGGCATTCCTTCCCAATATTTCATCAAAGGAATTCAACCGGCGGTCGAAAAAGCAGTCCGTCTTGCGATTACAGAAATGGGGCAGCTTGGGGCAGTAATTAGTGAAGTTTCCCTGCTGCATACCGAATATGCTCTGCCTGTTTACTACCTGATCGCCCCGGCGGAAGCTTCTGCTAATCTGGCGCGCTATGATGGCGTGCGTTTTGGTTTGCGCTTACCCAGCGAAGATTTGCTGGAAATGTTCACCAAATCCCGCGGCCGTGGTTTTGGAGCGGAGGTTAAAAGGCGCATCATGCTGGGCACGTATGCTCTTTCCACCGGGTATTATGAAGCCTATTATGGTCAGGCACAAAAAGTGCGCACGCTGATCAAGAATGATTTTGAAGAGGTATTTAAATCAGTGGATGCCATTGCCGCCCCGGTAGCACCAACCACTGCCTTTAAGTTGGGCGAACATCGCGATGACCCGCTGGCCATGTATCTGGAGGATGTTTTCACCCTGCCGGCCAACCTGGCAGGAGTACCAGCCATCGCCTTCCCGGTCGGTTTTGATGAAGCCCAACTGCCCATCGGCATGCAATTAATGGCTGCTCCCTTCTGTGAAGATATTCTCTTCCGCATGGCGCATATTTACCAGCAAAGCACCGACTGGCATTTGCGTAAACCACCCATACTAAATTAGCAATCCAAGGATTATCTTTTGATTAACAGATTTTTTGGATGTTTTCTCCTAATCAGTGTGTTTCTGCTTTCTTCCTGTTCAAATCCTTCAACAAATAATGAAAAAGGGCTGGCAATCGCTCAAACTACACTCGAATCCTTCTTCACCTTACTGGCGCATGGCGCATATGAACAGGCAGCCGGACTTTATGGGGGTGATTACGAAGGGCTGCGCAGCATGAATTCTGCCATCCCAGCCGATGATTATGCCTCCCTGTGGAAGTACGGATGTGCCTCGAATGGTTATCAATGCCTTGATATCAAGGACGTGCTCAAATCCAGCGTGGATGAACAGGGTATTTTTCATTTCATTGTAGAATTCAAACTGAGCAACGGCAATCTTCTGGTGGTAGGTCCTTGTTGTGGAGCTGATGCCACCCAGATGCCTCCCCGTTCGCAATTTGAGTTTTCCGTCCGGCGCAACAAAGGGGTATTCCTGGTTCTGGATCTGCCGGTCTTTGTGCCATAAATTTTTTTATATCGAGGAATCATGCAAATCAAGAAACCTGTTAATGAGCAAGACCTGATTCAATGGGAATGGTCTGATTTTGAAACCGGCTATACGGAATTGAATAAACAAACTCTCACATCCATCAATGTCGAGGAGTGGTTAAGTGGTTGGTCATTGCTTTGTGAATTGGGTGATGAACTTGCCAGCCGATTGTATGTGGCTACCTCAGTGAACACCGCAGATCAAGCGGCTGAAAAACAGTTTGCACATTTTATGGAAAAAACTTTCCCTGGAATAAGCGAAGCCGATCAGAAACTTAAAGAAAAATTATTAGCCAGCGGGCTGCAGACCGCTGGGTTTGAAGAGCCGTTGCGCAAAATGCGCGGGGAGGCCGAAATCTTCCGTTTGGAGAACATCCCCCTGCAGGTGGAAGAGCAAAAAATCAATACTGAGCATGATAAAGTCATGGGCGCTCAAACTGTCACCTGGAAGGGCGAGGAAAAGACGGTACGCTTCATGGAAACTGTACTGCGCGAACCTAACCGTGATGTCCGCCAGCAGGGCTGGGAGTTATTATCTTCCCGGCAGTTAGCCGACCGTGAGACCATCAACCAGCAATGGCAGCAATTTATGGATCTGCGGTTAAAAATGGCAAAAAATGCAGGCAAAGCAGATTACCGCTCCTACCGCTGGCAGCAGCTTTCCCGTTTCACTTATTCTCCTGAAGATTGTAAAAACTTTCATAAGGCGATTGAGGAAGTAGTGGTGCCAGCGGTTACACGCCTGTCTGAACGGCGCAAGCAGCGTTTGGGAATTAAAACACAGAGGTATTTTGATATTTTTGTTGACCCGACTAACCTTCCTCCCCTTAAACCATTCAAAGATGCCCGCGAATTAATTGACAAAGTATCTTCAATCTATCATCAGGTGCTGCCCCAGTTCGGAAAATATTTTGATTCTCTGGATAAAGCCGGTTTGCTGGATATACCCAACCACAAAAACAAAGCGTCCGGCGCCTATTGCACCAGTTATTCATATATCCACAGTCCCTTTATTTTTGCGAATGCTGTTGGTATTCATGACGATGTTCAAACCTTATTGCATGAGGGTGGCCACAGCTTTCATGATTTTGAGACCTACGCTTTACCTTATTTTCAACAAAGGCACGCACCCATTGAATTTGCCGAGGTGGCATCCATGGGAATGGAATTGCTGGCTTCTCCATATCTGGCAGAAAGCAAGGGGGGTTTTTACTCTGAAAGAGATGCAGCCCGCGCGATAATTGAAAATCTGGAAACCATCATCCGCTTTTGGCCTTATATGGCCATCGTGGATGCCTTTCAGCATTGGGTATATGAAAATCCTGAAAAATCCGTTGATCCTGCCAATTGTGATTCCTGCTGGGCATCCCTGGAAAACCGCTTCCGCCCGCACCTGGATTGGAGCGGCTACGAAGAGGTGATGATGACTGGCTGGCAGCGCAAGGATCATATTCATTCTGACCCATTTTATTATGTGGAATACGGGCTGGCGCAATTGGGCGCGGTCCAGATTTGGCGCAATGCGCTCAATGACCAGTCCGGTGCGATACGAAATTACCGCAAGGCATTACAATTGGGCTGCACAGTTCCTCTACCAGATTTATTCAAGACCGCCGGCGCTAAACTGGCTTTTGATGCAAAGACACTCGGTGAAGCGGTGGATTTAATGGAAAAAAAGATAAGTGAATTGGAAACAAAAATCTAATGTAGAGATAATACAACAAAAACCTTTCACCTCAATCGCGGGTGAAGGGTTTTTGTTATGCACTTGAATCTAAATCTGGATTTTTCTTAAGCAATTGGTCTGCCTGGTACAGGTGAAGGCGATTCAGGCTTAGGTTGAACAGAAGTGCACATGCCTGGAATATTAACCGATGAAGCAAACCCAAAAGGTGCCCGGCAGGTATTATCAACGCTGAAAAGAGCATTCAATGGATAATCGGCATTACCTTTGATGGGAGACCCTGCCTCAGTGGGGCCGAAGCTATCGTTGTAATCAAATTTCTGCGGATCACGCAAACCTGCATCCGCCCATGCACCCCATAAGAATTCTTTAGGATTGCCAAGCATTTTGCGGCTGACGGCAATTTCCACAACAGTGGGATCTTCTGGCGCTATTCGGAAGAAGCTGGTACTGTCGGCACTGACCTCCATCACTTTTTCATAACCATCGCCTTTAAGGCCGGCTTCCGCAGACATCGGAACTTTCCCACCCACATCACCATCCGGGTCAGTATAAATCGTAACCCCTGAAGAAGACCAGTCTTTTGATGGGTTCTTCACCCATATTAAATAATCTCCACGACCGTCCTTATTAAGGTCAAATTCAATGGCGTAGTCAGTCATTAATTTATTGGTATTGGGGTCAAGCCCAGCCAATTTGATCTTGAAGTAAAAATAATTTGCATCCTCGGCGATGGAAGCAGTCAGGATATCCACATCCGGCTGGTAGATCATAACCTTCTGTGTAAAAGGTCTTTCATATAAACCATTCAAAAAATTATCACCCGCGGTTGCCCGGTTTTCCGATGCCTTGTATGTCGAGTTGGTATCTTCCAGGATTTTTTCCGCCTGACCAGGATTACCAGGTTTTAATTCATTACCAGGTTTTACTTCAACTGCAGTTGGTGAAATTTGCGTTGCAGTTGGTGAAATCAGCGTTGCTTTAGGGGAACATGATATAACGATTGTGACCATTAGCAATAGAGGGATCCATAATTTCCTGATATTTTCTTTCTTTATTTTTGTCATCTCTCAATCCTTTTGTGAATCTTTTTCCAAAATAAATAGGTGGAAAAGAAAATATTCCTATTTATTAATACATTTTAGACCTTAATAGGCATAATATATATTAACAATGCATTAATTATTGGGTGGTGGATTATTGAGGGATTAAATGATTTCCAGTTTGGCCAATGAAGCAGCCAGACGTTTTATCCCCACAGACTCAAATGCCACTCCCAGGATTTCATCATCGTCCTGAATATGGCACTCAATCACCATCCCTTCCCCCCAAGTGGCATGCTTCACGCGCATCCCTGGTTTGAAATGTGGGGTGACCAGTTCTGATCCGCTTTTCTTTTTCCTGCTGCCAGATTGCTGAAGCGATTCCCAGCGTGCAAGAGAACCATGACGTTCTGTGCGGCTGCGTTGGATATGCACTCCTTGACGCGTGAGCAATTTCTCGGGGATATCCTCCAGAAAGCGCGAGGGTTGGGTCATGTTGAAGGAGCCAAAGCTGCTGCGCTGGTCAGCCCGCACCAGGTAGAGCTGGTCCTTGGCGCGCGTAATGCCAACATAAAAGAGTCGCCTTTCCTCCTCCATCTGCTCAGGGTCATCAATCGAACGGTTATGCGGCAGCCAACCATCATCCAAACCGATAATGAAAACCACCGGGAACTCCAATCCCTTCGCAGCGTGCAGGGTGAGCAGGGAGGGAGCATCGAGTGTTTCTGGCAGAGTATCCTGGTCAGAAACCAAGGCAACATTTTCCAGGAAGGCGCTCATACCAAGCTCAGAAAATTCATAAGCCAGCCGGCGCAGCTCCAAAACGTTTTCCCAGCGGCTCTGACCCACTTCACTGCCTTCTTCAATATATTCCTTATACCCGGTATCCTGCAGGATGCGGTCAAAGACTTCCGGCAGTGGTGAGCTTTCATTCAATTTTCGCCACTTAGCCAATTGCCTGCCAAAATCTGCCAGAATCACACCACCCCGATTGGAGAAATCCGCCCAAAACAGCGAATCCTCACCCTTCTCGCCCAGGTCAATAAGCAATCCTCCAGCCGATGTGGCTTTCTGGTGGCACACAAGTTGTAGTGTCACCAGCGTTTTTTCTCCAATTCCGCGCGGGGGAAGGTTGATCACCCGTCCCAGGCTGATTTCATCATCCGGGTTATGCACCAGGCGCAGAAAAGCGATAATGTCCTTTACCTCACGCCGACCATAGAACCGTTGGGCGCCCACCAGCCGATAAGGGATGCTGGCACGCAGGAAGGCCTCTTCAAGCAGACGGGATTGGGCGTTGGTGCGGTACATGATGGCAAAATCCCCACCCTGGTGCTGTTTGGAGTCAAGCTGCTGGCGGATGGAATCCACCACAAAAGCGGCTTCGTCGTAATCATCCACGGCTTCATAAAGAGTGATGGGCTGGCCCTCGCCACGCTTCGTAAAGAGGACTTTGGGTGTACGGGTTTTATTCTGGTCTATTACCGAACGGGCAGCATTGAGCACATTTTGTGTGGAGCGGTAATTCTGCTCAAGTAGAATTTTACGCGCTTTGGGATAATCGGCTTCAAAACGCAGCACATTGCGGTAATCCGCGCCCCGCCAGCGGTAAATGGACTGGTCCTCATCACCCACCACAAACAGGCTGTGGTGTACTGAGGATAACAGGCGCACAATTTCATATTGAGCCAGATTGGTATCCTGGAATTCATCCACCAGCACATGCTCAAAGCGCTGGGCATATTTGGCGCGCACTTCCGGCTGATCCTCTAATAATCGAACTGCCCATAACAAGAGGTCATCAAAGTCCACCGCGTTATTGCTTTCCAGTAATTGCTGATAGCGTTCATAGACGCGCCTTGCAACCTCCTCCATATAAGTACGGGTGACAAATTCTTTGGGCAAGACCAGAATGTTTTTCGCGCGCGAGATCATTTCGCGGATGGCGTACGGGTTATACAGCTTGTCGTCCAGATCCAGTTCCTTGAAAATCCGCTTGACCAACGCTTCCTGATCATCGGAATCCATGATGACAAAATTTTCGTTAAAGGGCAGATACTGGGCTTCGCGTCGCAGCAGGCGGGCACAAATGGAATGGAAAGTGCCCAGCCAAAGACCTTCCAGGTCTTCGGTGAGGATTTTTTTTACACGGCTTTCCATTTCCCTTGCAGCTTTATTGGTAAAAGTAACTGCCAGGATGTGGTATGGTTTCACCCCCATGGCATAGATCAGATAAGCAATGCGCTGGGTGAGTACGCGTGTCTTGCCTGAGCCCGGTCCGGCCAATACCAGTACCTGACCTGGCTCTGCAGTGACTGCTTCTTTTTGTTGGGGGTTAAGATGCTGCAAAATATCCAAGAAAACCTCAGGGGTTGATTGTACCGTACTCATCAAGGCCAAGGAGATGTTTAAGTTTAAAAAAGAAATGCCTGAGAAAGGCATTTCCAGACTTGATTAATTCTTGACCTTTCTATTTGTTTGCATATAACTCAACAATTTTTAACATCACCATGACCGCCTTTTCCATTGATGCCGTTGGAATGTACTCATAGGGTCCATGGAAGTTGTGCCCCCCGGTGAACAGGTTGGGAGTCGGCAGCCCTTTGAAAGACAGGCGCGCACCATCCGTACCACCCCGAATGGGTTTAATAATGGGATCAATGCCCAATGCGCGCATGGCTGTCTGTGCAGTCTCTACAATATAAAAGACTTTTTCCAGCACTTCGCGCATATTGAAATAGCGGTCCTCTATTACTGCATCCACGGAACCGGGGCCATATTTGGCTTTGATGAAGTCAACGCATTTTTGCATGATCTCTTTTTTGGCTTCATATTTCTGGCGGTCATGATCGCGGATAAGATAATGGGCGGTGGTCTCGGATATATCGCCACTTATGTTGTGAAGGTGAAAGAATCCCTCACGGTCAGCCGTGTATTCGGGGCGTTGTTCAACAGGCAGCAGGGCATTGAATTCCATCGCCAGTAATTGCGAATTCACCAGTACATTCTTAGCATCACCAGGGTGCACACTCTTGCCGTGAAAGTGGAGGATGGTTCGGGCAGCATTGAAGTTCTCATACTCCATCTCGCCCATCCCGCCTCCATCCA
>Ga0315274_10007033_pt1 | contig 16345 bp, 2 predicted proteins | sample YL17G02_20_MG_FD_203700 | JGI IMG/M metagenome (GOLD analysis project Ga0315274, IMG submission 203700) | Sediment microbial communities from Yellowstone Lake, YNP, Wyoming, USA - YL17G02_20 | ecosystem: Environmental > Aquatic > Freshwater > Lake > Sediment | place: USA: Wyoming | collected...
CGGGAAGTACCTATAGCGATGTAACATTTAACAATATTGTTTTAATGGGAAAGGATTGGGGTACAGGATCCGCAAATGACCTAAATTTTTCAATGGATAATTTTTTGACTAGAAAATACTCATCGACAGAACCAACCGTCTATATGGGGACCTCACAGAGCGGGGGCGGCGTTGGTAATAACTGCAACTACAGAATGCGCCTGAACTTTACTAACTCCTGGAACAATGAGAACCTTGTCAATTTTCCGGTGCTGGTAAAACTAAACTCAAGCAGGATAAATTACTCGAGCACTGGAGCAACAGACATACGCTTCTACGACAGCGATGGAACCACCTTACTGCCAAAAGAGACAGAGCTGTGGAACTCAAGTGGAGACAGCTATGTATGGGTTAAAGTGCCTCAGATTAATGCTAACACTAATGCGGATTATATCTATGCTTATTATGGCTGCTCTGATGTAAACCCAGATGACAAAACTAGTGTATGGGACTCCAACTTTAAGATGGTCCAGCACCTGAAGGAAACTTCTGGGACCCATTATGATTCTACTCCTTATGGGAACAATGGTACTGCTTATGGGGGAGTGGTCCAGGGCAATGCCAGTGGAAAGATAGATGGTGCGGATGTATTTGACGGCAATAATGATTATGTTGATGCTGGGAATGATATGAGTTTGAATACCACTAATGCAATTACGGTGTCGGCTTGGATTTATCCGTTGGAAAAATCGACTTTTTATAGAACAATTTTATCAAAAGGTTATAATTTTTTAGAAAACTATCAGTTAAGAATGGATAGAACTTCAGAGGGAAATCATGTTTGGTTTGAAATTGGGGATGGTAGTGTTCTGCATGGTTCTCCACAAATAACAATAAACAACAATCAATGGTATCACGTGGTTGGGTATTTTGATGGAAGTAAGGTAGGCATTTTTATTGACGGTGTGGATAAAGGTTCAAACCCATTCGTAGGAACTATGAATACAAATGCAGATTCTGTAACAGTTGGCAAGAATCCTAATAACGAAATCTGGAACGGCACCATAGACGAAGTGCAAATAGCCAATATTTCTAGAAGCGCTTCTTGGATTAAAGCCTCATATCTATCCGGTAATAACAGCTTCATAGCATACGAAGGCGAGCAAATAGGAGGATGGGTGGCTGACAACTGCGGCTACAGGAAGAAGATAAACTTCACTAACTCCTGGAATGCTGAAAATCTGACTAATTTCCCTGCGCTAATCAAACTGAATTCGGATAGGATAGATTACTCCAAGACGAGCGCCAGCGATATCAGGTTCTATGACGCGGATGGAACCACGTTACTGTCTAAAGAGACGGAGCTGTGGAACTCTAGCGGAGATAGTTATGTGTGGGTTAAGGTTCCCAAAATAGATGCGAATAGTAATACTGATTATATTTACGCATATTACGGTTGTGCTAATGTCAACAATGATGATAGGATTAATGTATGGGGCTCTAGCTTCAAGGGAATATGGCACCTAAAAGAAAGTTCAGGCACCATTTATGATTCGACTTCCAGTTTAGAGAACGGAACAGTTAATGGTGCAATAAATTACTTACAATATTCAAAAATCGGATATGGGGTCAGAAATCCAAGCTCAGGCAGATTTAATATAACTGATAGGTCTTTTGGTGAGTCTGGTAATTTTACAGTAGAGGCATGGTTTAGGTATACGAACGATGATACTGGTGGGATAATAACGAGGCACCAGGGGGGATCCACAGGTAGCTGGGTTTTTGGTCTAAGAAGCAACAAGACAACCTTCGGTAAAACTGAACAATATATAGATTCTGTTAACTCGGTTAGTGATGGAAATTGGCATTATCTGGCTGGCGTTCTGATACCAAATAGTTTTGAGTATATTTACATAGACGGTGTGCAAAACCAAAGCGGTGCCGTAGGTACCATCACAGATACAGATTATGACATAATTATCTTTGATGAAAGCAGCAGTAATTGGGATCTTGCCGGCGATTTGGATGAGGTCAGAATTTCAAGCGTTGCAAGAAGCGCCGCCTGGATCAACGCCTCCTATCTGTCCGAGAGCGACAACTTTGCTAGTTATGGTAGTGAGGAAGGGGTCGGAGTAACTAATCGAGTCGGCAATAATTGCAACTATAGAAAGAGGCTTGGCTTCAACAACTACTGGAACCCTGAAAGCCTGACTAACTTCCCTGTGCTGATAAAACTAAATTCCAGCAGGATTGATTATTCAAAAACAAGCTTTAGTGACATCCGTTTCTACGATTCTAATGCGGTTGTCCTACTACCAAAAGAGACAGAACTATGGAATTCCAGTGGTGATAGCTATATCTGGGTCAAAGTGCCGCAGGTTGATGCAGGCAGTAATGCTGATTATATCTATGCATATTATGGGTGTTCTGATACAAATCTAGATGATAAATCGAAAGTGTGGGATGCAAACTTTAAATTAGTACAACACCTTGATGAGACCTCGGGAACGCATTACGATTCAAGTTTATATGGAAACAACGGGACCATCTCTGGAACCGTAATCCGAGGCAATGCTAGCGGAAAAATAGATGGTGCAGATGTTTTTGACGGCAGCACAGGTTATGTCGACAATGGAAACTCAAGTGTCCTAAATATCCAAGATGCTATCACCATTACAGGATGGCTGAAGATGAATACTTACAGAACACACACTTATTCTGCAATCGTTCATAAGATAAATACCGTTGAAGCAGCCGGAGGCTGTGGAACTAACTATGCATTAACCACTGCTTATTGGGATAACTCTCGCCCTGACTTCTTCATAACAACGACCGGCGGCAGCACTTGCCAGCATTTCCAAGGCACTACGTACATGTTGAATGATACTTGGTATTATGTCGCAGGAACTTACAACGCCAGTACTGGCCAGGCAACGATATATCTAAACGGGCGCCAGGAGAGCTCGGTCACTTATGCGGGCAATATAACAATTTCACCATACTCTGTAACAATAGGGAAGGGCAATAACTTTTGGAATGGTAGTGTGGATGAGATAAGGATCCTGAATGTGTCTAGGGGCGCTTACTGGATAAACGCCTCATACCTTTCTGAGAATGATAATTTTGTAGCATATGGGACCGAGGAGACATCAACCACCGCCCAGAACAACTGCAACTATCGCAAGAGGGTAAACATAACCAATTCCTGGAACTCCGAGAGCCTGACCGATTTCCCACTCCTAATCAAGCTAACCTCAAACAAGATAGATCATTCCAAAACGAATGCGACAGACATGCGGTTCTATGATGATAACGGCATTACTTTGCTTCCTAAAGAGACTGAGCTGTGGAACGCAAGCGGTGACAGCTATATTTGGGTGAAAGTCCCGAGGATTAACGCGGCTTCTAATGCTGATTTCATATATACCTACTACGGTTGTTCTAACGCCAATATAGACAACAAGACAGACGTGTGGGACTCCAACTTCAAGATGGTTCATCATTTAAAAGAAACTTCTGGAACTCATTTCGATTCTACTAGCTATGGAAACAATGGTACTGCTTATGAGGGAACTATTCAGGGGAATGCAAGCGGCAAGATAGACGGGGCGGATGTTTTTGATGGGATAGATGATTATGTATCAATACCGGACTCGCCAACTTTAGAACCTTCCAACCTAACCATTTCTGTTTGGGTGAAGAATACCCTGGTTACTGGTACCACTTATGACCAATTGATTCTATCAAAAGATACGACTTCTTACACCTCCACCGGTTACGCGTTAACGTGGGGATGGGGCAATGATTTCTATTGGAGAGCAGGGAACGGGACGATAGTACAAAATCTGGTATCAACGACCGTAGCGCGAGGAGATGTGTGGTATCACGTAGTAGGAACTTTTAGAAACGGGGAGCAGAAGTTGTATATCGGTGGGATACTGATAGGCACTAACAATTTAGCGTTTGAAATACCCTACAACACTGCGCCGTTGAGTATGGGAAAGGTTGGCCCTTACCGTTTGCAAGGCATCATAGACGAAGTTCGCATTTCTAACGTCTCCAGAACTGACAAGTGGATAAATGCTTCGTATCTATCTGAGACAGACAGTTTTACCTCCTTCGGCAGCGAGCAGGACCTCAGGAACATTAATTTGGTAGGTAATGACTGCAACTATAGGGAGAAATTCACCTTCAACAATTTATGGAATCCAGAAAACCTGACTAATTTCCCGACCTTGGTCAAGCTGAGCCCGGCCAGGATTGATTATGCTAAAACTAGCGCTACTGACATTAGGTTTTATGACGCTGATACCATTACCTTGTTGCCAAAGGAGACTGAGAAGTGGAATTCGTCCGGAGACAGCTTCGTCTGGGTGAAGGTTCCGCAGATAGATGCCGGTTCCAATTCTGATTACATATATGCTTATTATGGTTGTTCCAATGATAATCCGGACAGTACGGCAACTGTGTGGAACTCTAACTTTAGCACCGTTTGGCATTTAAAAGAAAATTCGGGCACGATATACGACTCCACTGTTTTTGGGTATAATGGAACGACGTCAGGAGGGATAACTCAGAATGTGGTAAGCAAGATTGACGGAGGCGACGATTTTGACGGCATTAATGGTCTTTTTTACACTAATAAAAATCTTTCGAATGTAATTGATAATTTTACGATGGAGCTCTGGCTTAAACCGCTGTCCACCCATGAAATAGATACCGAATCTAACACAAGCGCGACTGGAACATCTGGACAAACGTATGCCATTTTCCCAAATCATGGGGACTGGGTGTTTGCCATTGGAAACTGCTCAGACCCGGCTAATCACTCAGGCGCAGGCATTTCAGCTGGCACTAATGGGATAAGCGTATATGAGCATTCAGCCTGTTATATGCCGCCTCTCGCGGTGTATTCGGGAACAGTATCCGGGTGGAATCACGTGGCGGTTGTCTATACCAATAAGCAACCGAAAATATATTTGAACGGATATCTTGTAAGAACCGGTGTGTTTAGCGGTAAGATGGTGCATCCATCAATTGGAGCGGCAAGTTTTGAGGCGATAGGTGGAGGCACTTACGGCTACTTTAATGGAAGCATGGATGAGATAAGAATCTCTAGCGTTTCAAGAACTGCCGCCTGGATAAACGCCTCTTATCTGTCAGAAAATGACACTTTTATAAATTATGGCATCGAGGAGAGCGGAGTATCTGGCACCTATTCCTGCAGTTCGACCATACCGAAGAAGGCAAGACTGATAGAGAGGATAGGCTATCTCAAAAATGGGACAGAGTATACTCCCATAAAGGTGAAGATTTGGACTTGGTAGCATGAAAGGTTTTGTATCTATATTGGAGGCGTTCCTGGCAATCTCTCTAATCTATATTATGCTGAGCCAGGTGCAGATAAGCATCCCGCCGAGATACGCTGACACGGCCAACATAGAGAAGCTGAATACCTACGCCCATGACATAGCCTTTTCCATCTGCGGCAACTACAAGATGAGGCGCGCTCTAATCAACGACCAGATCAATTTCGATTTGGCCAACGCGATACCGGCAGACGTCGGCTACCATATATACGTCTACAAGAACCTGTCGATAGGCCATCTCTTGGACCAGCTAGTATACGACTACGGCAGTCCTCCCTCTTCGCCAGCCATGACCTCGGTCTGTATTATCGCCGGAGGTCCTAACGCCTCTACTTACGCTGTGGCTAATTGTACTTATCTTGGCACTAACTGCTCCACTCAGATAAGCTCTAGCGATAATAACAAAGTGAATCTGAACGCTAACGAGAACTTCACCATGACTTTCAGTGCCACTAGCGGGAGCATTATAGAATTTGTCTTGGAGGGGGCCCATAACCAAAGCGGCGGGACTACCTCCCTTTACAATTATCAGGGAACCCAGATAGCCGCATATAACTTCAGCAATACTGTGGACGAGACACATCTATTCGATCTGAGCGCCTTTTTCACGAGCTGGAGGAACATATACAACATAACGATAAAGCCTAACGTGTCTGCGAGCTTCGATTACGCCTATCTGAACGTATCACGTAATATATACGCTCCGAGAAGGATACTAGTACAGACTTGGAACCTTGGTGGCTAGCATGAGGAAAGGACAGGTATTCATCCTGATAGCGTTCATAATCAGCACGATGATAGCGGAGCTGGGCAATATATACACGTACAGCAACCTGCCCCTCCAGACAGAGCAGACCAAAGTCTCTAACACGATAGACATACTCAAGAACATCCAGAACGAGATTGGCTTTCTTTATACGATTGCGCCAGTCGACCTTAGAACAATCTCTGATTTTAGGCAGTATATAGGCAATTTCAGCGCCGAAAGAAGCTATGTCACCAATTTTAGCGGCTGAACTGCAAAAATACTGCAAATTGGGTTAAAAATAAATACCTATAGTGAGTTAGTTTGATATGCGTCTAAGAGGAAACAGCGCTTTGCGGGCGCTCTTTAGCCTAGTTCTTATTCTCTCTACCTATCCTTCTCGCTCGGTTTCAGCATCTATGGTGTCGTTAAGTAGGGATGCAGGGTTCGGTGTGGCTAAAGGAGGTCAAGGCTAATGAAAAAAATACTCTTGGTCCTAGTGCTGATGATGGCGGGCGGATTGCCACAATGGTGGAACGCCACGAACTTCGTTCCGATCGCATACTACACTAACGCTACAAGCTTGAATAATCCTCAGTCTGTTGCTGTGTCTGAAGGTTATGCTTTTGTGGCGAGTTATACTGGGAAATCTTTTACAGTGTTCAATGTCACTGTTCCAAATTCACCAGTCCAGATTGCATACTACACTAACGCTACAAGCTTGAATGGTGCTCGTTCCGTTGCTGTGTCTGGAGGTTATGCTTTTGTGACAAGTACTACGGGGAATTCTCTTACGGTGCTCAACGTCACTGACCCTAAGGTTCCAGTTCAAATCGCATACTATACTAACGCTACAAGCCTGAATTATCCTGTTTCCGTTGCTGTGTCTGGAGGTTATGCTTTTGTGGCGAGTAATACTGGGAATTCTCTTACAGTGTTCAATGTCACTGTTCCAAATTCACCAGTCCAGATTGCATACTACACTAACGCTACAAGCCTAAGTTATCCTAATTCTGTTGCTGTGTCTGGAGGTTATGCTTTTGTGGCGAGTTATGGTGGGGATTCTCTTACGGTGCTCAACGTCACTGTTCCAAATTCACCAGTCCAGATTGCATATTACATTAACGATACAAGCTTGTATGGTCCTCAGTCTGTTGCTGTGTCTGGAGGTTATGCTTTTGTGGCGAGTTATGAGGGGAATTCTCTTACGGTGCTCAACGTCACTGACCCTAAGGTTCCAGTTCAAATCGCATACTATACTAACGATACAAGCTTGAATGATTCTATTTCTGTTGCTGTGTCTGGAGGTTATGCTTTTGTGGCGGGTAGTACGGGGAATTCTCTTACAGTGTTCAATGTCACTAACCCTAAGGTTCCAGTTCAAATCGCATACTATACTAACGCTACAAGCCTGAGTTATCCTACTTCTGTTGCTGTGTCTGGAGGTTATGCTTTTGTGGCGAGTTATACTGGGAAATCTCTCACTATTTTCAAGGTCACTGAAGGGTATGGGTGGCTAAACGTCAGCTACCAGAGTCAAGCCAGCGGAAGTTCTCAAAAAGTGGAGCAGTACGATACTTTCACTGTTTTAGCAAACGTGACCTGTGTTGGGGGCTTCTGTGGGAACGTATTGGGTACTCTAAGGTACAACAGGTCGGGGTTAAATCCTGACACGCCTATCAATGCTAGCACGTACTCTAACCCTTTCTTTGCAAATCCTAACATCACAGAAACGGTTATAACCAACAGTCCCACTTATGTCAGGTCTGTTGCTATAGGAGATGCAGATAATGATGGATTGAATGAAACAGTGATTGCAACGGGTTCTACCACCGCAACCAACAAAAGAATGTATGAGACAGCGGGATCATTCACGGAGGTCATTATCTCAAGCGATTATCTTGCCGGCGCGTACTGTGTCGCGATTGGGGACGCTAATAATGATGGGAAAAATGAGGTAGTTTATGGGTTAAATAACAGTGTTTATGGAAATGAGCTTAGAATATACAAGAACGAAACTGGGATGTGGGTGGAGACGAATATAAGCGATCTGCCTGTTACGGTTACTGAAGTTGCCATAGGTGATGTAAACAACGACGACCTGAACGAGATAGTTATCGCAATATGGACTACTACTAATGAGGTTAGGATGTACGAGAACAAGTCTGGTGGCTGGGTTGAAACGAATATAAGCGATTTACCTATTGTTGCTCGGGCCCTTGCGATAGGTGACGCTAACAATGATGGGAAACAGGATGTGGTTATTGGGATGGATTCTACTACAAATGAGGTCAGGATGTATGAGAACAAGTCCGGGGGCTGGGTGGAGACGAATATAAGCAATGAACCCAATACTGTTCGTTCTGTTGCTATTGGGGATGCTAACAATGATGGGAAACAGGATGTGGTTATTGGGATGGATTCTACTACAAATGAGGTCAGGATGTATGAGAACAAGTCCGGGAAATGGGTGGAGACGAATATAAGCGATGCGCCAACATATGTTTATTCTGTTGCTATTGGGGATGCTAATAATGATGGACAGAATGATGTGGTTATTGGGATGTTTACTAGCACTAATGAGATGAGGATGTATGAGAATAAAAGCGGGACCTGGGTGGAGACTAATATAAGCGATACACCTACTTCAGTTTATTCCGTTGCTATTGGGGAGACGAACAGCGATGGCTTGAATGAGGTAGTTATTGGAATTTACAGTACAACTAGTATTACTAATGAGGTTAGGAGTTACGATATCGACTTAAACCCAATCTCATGCGGCCCCCTCTCTTCGGGCCAGACTTGCCAGGTCTTTTGGGCAGCCAATGCGACTGGAGACGTTGGAACTCAGTACTGGCTCGATGTAAACTTCACGTCAGACACTGTGCCTGCCAACGACTCGGGCAATTTCCAGGTAAACATCACTAAAAGTTGGCTCAATGTTAGCTATCAGAGTCCAGCAAGCGGTAACAGTCAAAATGTGAATCAATATGGCACATTTAATGTCAGTGCAAATGTCACGTGCGTTGGGGGTGTTGATTGTGGAATTGTCACGGGAGTTCTTAGATACAACGCCAGCGCAGGTTTGAATCCAGACACTAATGTGGGCACGATTTTGGGAGCTACTCCATTCTATGTAGCGTATGGCAGCGGTTCTTTTCAGAGCTTTGTGGAGACGAATATAAGCGATGAACCTGTAGCCGTATGGTCTGTTGCTATAGGTGATGCTAACAATGACGGGAATAAGGATGTAGTTGTTGGGATGTCTTCTATCACTAATGAGGTTAGGATGTATGAGAACAAGTCTGGTAAGTGGGTGGAGACGAATATAAGCGATGCGCCAACATATGTTTATTCTGTTGCTATAGGAGATGCAGATAATGATGGGAGTAATGAAGTGGTTATTGGGATGTATTCTACTACTAACACGGTGAGGATGTACAAGAACACTTCTGGTACGTGGGTGGAGACGAATATAAGCAATCCGCCTGTTTTTGTTAGGTCTGTCGCTATCGGGGATGTGAATAACGACGACAGCAATGAAGTGGTTATTGGGTTGACTTCTGGATATTATGAATTGAGGATGTATAAGAATACTTCTGGGACGTGGGTGGAAACTAATATAAAAGATGAGTCAGGCGATGCTTATTCTGTTGCTGTAGGAGATGCAGATAATGATGGGAGTAAGGAAATTGTCGTTGGGTTAGGTTATCTTGCCGCTAATCAGGTCACGATGTATAAGAATACTTCTGGGACGTGGGTGCGAACTAATATAAAAAATGGGTTAAATGACGTTTATTCTGTTGCTATAGGAGATGCAGATAATGATGGGAGTAATGAAGTGGTTATTGGGTCGGTTACTGTTACTAATAAGCTCAGGATGTACAAGAACACTTCTGGTACGTGGGTGGAGACGAATATAAGCGATGAACCTACTAATGTTCGTTCTGTTGTTATAGGGGATGCGAATAGGGATGGCTATAATGACGTGGTTATTGGGATGTGGACTACTACCAATGAGATGAGGATGTATGAGAACAAGTCTGGTAAGTGGGTGGAGACGAATATAAGCGATGAACCCAATACTGTTCGTTCTGTTGCTATTGGGGATGCTAACAATGATGGGAAACAGGATGTGGTTATTGGGATGGATTCTACTACAAATGAGGTCAGGATGTATGAAACCGCATCAAATCCGCTCTCCTGCGGTTCTCTTTCCAGCGGCCAGACCTGCCAGATAAGTTGGACGGTCAATGCAACCGGCAGTCCTAATACCCAGTACTGGCTCGATGCCAATTTTACTTCTAACGACATTAGAGTCGGCTCTAACGACTCAGGCAACTTCCAGGTGAACATAACCTCGGCAGCTCCCTCTTACGGTTGGCTGAACGTCAGCTATCAGAGCCCGGCGACAGGCAATAGCCAGAACGTCACACAATACAGCAATTTCAACGTCAGTGTGAACGTTACCTGTATCGGCGGAGTCTGTGGCATGGTCTCTGGGACTCTTAGATACAATAACAGCGCGGGGTTGAATCCAGATACGAAGGTCAACGTAACGGCTGGTGCAACGCCCTTCTACGCGATTTCTGGTTCATCGACAAACGAGTCATTCTTGGAGACTCTTATAAAAGACGTCCCGGTTACTGCCCGCGTTACCGACATAGGCGACGCTGACAACGACGGCCTGAATGAGATAGTCATCGGTCTGCTCGCGACAAACAATGTGACAAGAATGTACAAATACAATAACGGGATATGGTCGGAAACAAACCTAACTGATATTGGAACCTTGTGGAGTGTTTATTCGCTGGCTATCGGAGACGGCAACAATGACGGGAAGAATGAGGTTTTCACTGGAACGAATGGTTTCAGCGCAGGGTTAAGAATGCACACTAACGCATCTGGACAGTGGCGCAACTATACAATCGGGGACAATCCTGCCCTTGTTTACGCCATCGCGGTAGGCGATGCTAACAGGGATGAAGAAAACGAGGTAGTAATCGGCCTGGGCGCCGAGACATTGACCAGGCTCCGCATGTACAAGAACATGAGCGGCGGATGGGTGGAAACTAACATAAGCAACAGCACCTCGCTTTTGTTTTCCGTCGACATAGGCGACGCCAACAACGACGGGGCTATGGATATAGTCGTTGGCATAAACTCTTCGTCTTATGAAATCAGGATGTATGAGAACAAGTCCGGCGGATGGGTTGAGACCAACATAAGCGATACCCCCAACACGACGCGTGCTGTGGTTATTGGCGACGTTGACAACGACGGCCTGAATGAGATTGCAGCAGGCCTTTGGAACAGCAGCAATGAGGTAAGGGTATATAAGAACGTGTCTGGGGGATGGGTGGAAAAGAACATCTCCGACCTCTCGACAGATGTTTACGGTTTGGGAATTGGTGATGCTGACAACGACAAACTCAATGAGATAGTAATTGGGACTATATTGAGCCCATACGAGTCGAGGATGTATAAGAACAAATCCGGCGGATGGGTCGAGACGAACATAAGCGACCTAACGAATCACCAGCTTAGCCTTGCTATAGGGGATGCCAACAATGACGGGAACATGGAGATATCCACTCCAGTTGCTTCATCAACATATGAGATAAGAATGTATGGTCATCCGCTGAATCCGCTTTCCTGCGGCTATCTTGTGAACGGCCAGACCTGCCAGCTTAACTTAACTGTCAACGCCACCGGTTCGGCTAACACGCGGTACTGGCTGGACGTCAACTTCACCTCAAACGAGTCTAGTGTTCCAGCGAATGACTCGGGCAACTTCCAGATTAACATCACCAGCGGCGCTGTTGCAGCAGGTTGCGCCATAAGCACACCGACCGTTCTTACTGCAAACATGAACTGTCCCGGCGGCCTGAACATAACCAACCCTGGAATCCTGACTACGAATGGGTGGAATGTCGCGGTCGGTGGAAATATATTTGTAGAAGGCGGGCTGAATGCGACCGGAACAGCCTCTATCGTTAATACGACAGGCCAGCTCATCGTCTCTTCCAATGCCAATGTAACGCAGGGGACAGGGCTTTTCAACTTCACTGGGGGCTATCTGCAGAACGGGACGAACAGCAGTTTCACGCAAGGCGGGAACGTTTTTAGTAATAATGTAACTTTATCTGCTGGGACACTGACTAGTAGTTACACTTGGACTTGCGGAGGAAACTGGATTGAAAATGGAACATTCGTTAGAGATCATGGAGAATCTCTAACAATGACGAATGATAATACACAACTCACCATAAATACAAATAACATCTTCGCTGTTCTAACTTTGAATGGAAATATAACAGTTTCTTCTTCGATTGGGAATTTAAGATTCTATAACTTGGTCGTTGCCAGTGGTAAGACCATCACCGTCTTAACGGGAACGAATTTCTATTGGTATGCGGCTAGTGGGACTTTTGTCAATAATGGTGTTATCAATACGCAGGGTACTAGTTCTGTTCAACTTTGGGCAGCGGGTATGGATATGGCTCCAACACTAGGCAGTATCCAAAATCTATTAATTACAATAAAATCGGATTCTGTTGTAAACCGTTTTTTCAATTTAACTGCGAATACCATAATAACCGGCACACTTACCGTTAATTCCGCGACAGCATATAATATCACACTTTTCCACGGTTCTAACTATGCTTTGACTGTATTGGGTTTAACTACTCTCGGAACAAATGCAGCAATGACCCAAGGCACTGGCACATGGAACTTCTCTAGCGGTTATCTGCAGAATGGGGCTAATTCCAGTTTCACCCAGGGAGGGGACATATGGGTTGGTGATGTGAATATTTCCGCAGGGACATTCACTCCACTAAATACTAAAACCATAACTTCTACAGGTTCTTTTAATAGTACTATCGCAGAGATAGGAACTCTTGCCGGTAATTTGATTATGACTGGGACTGGCAAAACACTCTATTCTTTGGATGATAATTGGATGAATACGCTCGAAATTAGAGGGAGCACTACTTTTAACGGACCCACTCAGAGAACATGGTGTCAGGATTTAACTGTATCCGGCACGTTTACAATCAACGGCTATACATACGACGGAAATCTTGCTTATTCCTTTTTAGCGGCACGTTCGCTAAACATAACCGGGGCAGTCGTAATCAATGCCGGGAAATCATTTGCATTCGAAACATACACGGCACCAAATACCTGGAGCAACACCGGGTCGATAACCGGACCAGGCACATTCGTCTTTTCGTTAAGAGCCTATGATGTTTCAATTACTCCGGGCGTTATTTCCGCACCAATCAATATCATGAGCGGAGCCGCAATCACGGGCAGCCGTTCCATGACGCTTACTGGAAACCTCGCCACCACCGGCAATTTATCAGTATATTCCCTTGATGCGTCATACATAATCACTCTTGTTGGGAATGGTTATACTCTTAATGCAACAGGACTAACTACTTTGGGAACGAGAGGCACCATAACGCAAGGCGCAGGACAGTTCAATTTCACTGGGGGCTACCTGCAGAACGGGGTGAACAGCAGCTTCACGCAGGGTGGAAATGTCTATGTGAGGGGCAACTTCAACCTGACCGCGGGAACATTTATCGGTCCTTCCTCAAGCAGCATGCTCTCGGCAGATAATTTCACGCAGAACGGTGGTAATGCAACCATAAACGCAGGCAATTTGAACATCACGACCGATGTTATCATCAACGGCACGTTCTCAGCAGGCTCCGGGACCATAAGCGTCGGGAGGAACTGGAACTCCACTTACAGTGATTTCCACAAAGAGACGGCCAGCGTATACCTGCTTGGCACAGGGAATATACATTCCAATTGCCAGTGGGGGGGCGGTGAGAATCCTTTTTACAAATTGTATTTAGCATATCCCAGCAAAACAACGACTATGGTAAATTGTTTCTATGTTTTCAATCTCTACCTTAATAACGGCACGCTGGTGGAAGGCAACAACCAGATATGGTCCTATGGGTATAATTACGACCCGAAGAGCTACATTGCCGGGAACGGCACGATAACCTCTACGGGGGGCGTCTTCCACGTTAGGCTCGGTAGCGATGACGGCGTGTGGAACTATAGTGCTGTAATACCCTATCTCAGCATAGAAGGCATTAACCTAGATACAAAAGAGAACATGACGCTAAATATGACGAGCAACATGTACGTAGCTAATAGCCTGGCTGTTACTGGTTACATCACGCATGAGGGAATCCTTAGGACCGGTGGGTATAACATCAGCACAGGCGACGTGTATATAGGGGACACAGGAACGGCTCACGCATGGATACTTACAAGCAGTAACGAGCGCATAAACGTTTCCGGAGATCTGAATATCTATAACGGCTCGAAGATAGAAACGACGACGGCAGCAATCGTCAACGTGAGCAAGAACACTACCATAAAGAATGGGGGCGCCCTGATCGGGTCTGCTAATCTAAACAACCTGACCATCGAGTCTGGCGCTGGGGTGAGAGTATCCGGCGGCGGTATGCTAAGGGTATACGGCAACCTGACTCTCGGAGGAGAATTGAATGTCACGCAGGGCACGCTGGTCAACATCTCTCTGAATGGGACCAAGTTCAGCCTCAACGGGTCTAATGTCGCGGTAAGGAATCTGGTGTACACTCCTCCAGACTCTGCCAACATCAACATAAGCAAGTACATAAACATAACCGATCTTGGCAGCGGAGCAATGAATCTTAACGTCTCTTATATCGAAGCGCAATTAAGCTGTTCTGAGACCGAGTTGAGCATGTATAGATATGATGGCGCTAATTGGAATATTGTGCCAAACAGCGGCATTGACGCTAGTAGAGACTTAGTATATGCGAACTCAGTTTCTAGCTTCGGTGTGTTCGCTCCTATGTGCAACGGAACTCGCGGCTGGCTGAATGTTAGTTATCAGAGCCCAGCAAACGCCAGCTCGCAGATCGTGGCCCAGTACGGTGCGTTCGGCGTCACAGCGAACATAACCTGCATGAGCTCTGATTGTGGTAATGTGACTGCTATCCTCAGGTACAACAACAGCGCCGGCCTGAACCCAGACACCAATGTGAGCAGCAATCCTGGGGCTGTTCCTTTCTATGCCCTGCTAAGAGTTGATGGGGTGAATATAAGCACTGAAGAAGCTCGTAACCAGTACACGGTTGCTATCGGTGATGCCAACAACGACGGTAGGAATGAAGTGGTTGCTGGCTTCCTAGGAGCCGGTGTGCCTGAGCTTAGGATGTATGAGAACAAGTCCGGCGGCTGGGTTGAGACCATGATAAAGGACACGCCGGGCACCCTTTACCATCTGACTATAGGAGACGCTAATAATGATGGTAAAAACGAGATAGTAGTCGGCGTAGATGGTGGCAACAATGTAAGAACGTATGAGAACATGTCGGGTAACTGGACAGAGAGCAATGTAACATCGAGCGCTCCAGCCACTCAGTTCGTTGCTGTGGGAGATGCAAATAATGACGGGCTAAAAGAGATAATTGTTGCATATTATAATAGCTCGGGAAACGAAGTCAGGATGTACAGGAACAATACCGCTCTTCCAAACATAAGCTCTCATTGGACGGAGACGAACATAGCAGATGAGCCCGACACCGTCTATGCCTTGGCTGTCGGGGACGCGAACAACGACAATCAGAATGAGGTGGTTATCGGTGTCAAAAACAGCAGCACTAGTACGAACAAGATCAGGATGTACAAGAACACTACTGGGAAGTGGGTGGAAACCAACATAAGCGATGTGCCTGCATCGGTTAATTCTGTTGGTATAGGGGATGCCAACAACGACGGCCTGAACGAGATAGTTATTGGAACGGATAGCACCGCGTATGAAGTCCGAATGTACAACCTGTCTGGAGGAAGCTGGGTTGAGACGAATATAAGCGATGAACCTTTCCATGTTCGGTCCGTTGCAATAGGGGACGCTAACAACGATCGGAAGAATGAGGTAGTAATTGCGAAGTTTAACGCCACGCCCTTTGACTACAACCTCAGGATGATTGAGAACAAGAGCGGTGGCTGGATTGAGACCAATCTAACCATGATCGCCCCTCCGTTTCTTGGTGGCACTATTACTGCTGTTGTTATCGGAGATGCGAATAATGATGCGTTGAAAGAGATGGCTGTGGCGGGAAGCATGAGATACGGTCCAAGAGTATACTCAATTGCAAGCAACCCCGCATATTGCGGCTATATGTACGCTGGCCAGGGCTGCCAGGTCACGTGGAATGTAAACGCGACCGGT
>Ga0315274_10007035_pt1 | contig 16344 bp, 17 predicted proteins | sample YL17G02_20_MG_FD_203700 | JGI IMG/M metagenome (GOLD analysis project Ga0315274, IMG submission 203700) | Sediment microbial communities from Yellowstone Lake, YNP, Wyoming, USA - YL17G02_20 | ecosystem: Environmental > Aquatic > Freshwater > Lake > Sediment | place: USA: Wyoming | collected...
GGGTGAGCGGCCTTTACCCTCTTGAGCGTGACAGGATAGGCCGCCAGGTCGCCATCGCTCGTATTGCCCAGCGACTGCGAGTCCAAAGACTTGATGAGGCAGCCGCCGAACAGGATCTGCTGCTTCGGCAGCCATGCGACTACATTGTCGGTGGTGTGACCGGCGCCGAAATACGTCACGAGAATCATGGATGTTCCGCAGCGGACCGCCGTGCGGAACTGGAACGGGCACTGCGGGACCGGCAGATGGTCTCTCTGGGCGAGCGTGATGGTCTTGTCCAGGCCGTAGGAGGTCGCCCCGCGGCGGTGCGCCTCTGCCAGGCCGCCCATGCAGTCCTGGTGGAAGTGGGTCGGGATGACGGCCTTCACGGTCGCGCCCGATTTCTCCTCGATCCAGTCGAATAGTGCGGCCGTCTGTTCGTCCGTCCAGGGCAGGTCGATCAGCACGGCCGCTTGGCCATTGACGACCACAAGCCCGTTGGCCCCGGTCCGCCCGTAGCCGGGGACGTCGAAACACGTCGTATGGACCCACACGCCCGGGGCGATAGGCTCCAGCGTCACGTCGTCGGAGACGCGAATGCTCTCCCCTTTCGGAGTGACCTTCGTGGATTGACAGCCCGCGAGGACCAGGACCAGAAGCAGCAGAGGCGTGATGAGCCTGCATTGCATGAGCGGCATCCTTTCTTCGTCCATATTCCTTTCGGCGGCTCGGTTCTGCGATCGAGACACCCGGCCGCCCGGATACGGCTCATGCAATACCCTTCACAGGCGGTGAAGTCAAGAGCGCCGTGACCGTGTCGGGCGTGAGCCTGCCGGCAGACCACGTTTGCATTTGTTCGAGAGTCTGGTTACACTGAGACTCTCCTTGAGCCATCCACGTAGAAATGTGAAATCCAAGAGGAGATCAGGCCCTATGGAATGTCAGAAGGCCAAGAACATGAAAGACTGCAATTGCTCCTATCCCGGGTGCGACCGCAAGGGCATCTGCTGTCAGTGTCTGAGCTATCACCTGTCGTCCAGGCAGTTGCCGGCGTGCTGCTTCCCGGATGACGTGGAGCGGACCTACGACCGCAGCTTCACGGCGTTCGCCAAGGCCTGGAAGCTATAGGATTCTCCTGACGAGCACAGGGGCCCTGACAACGGCACTGAGCAGGAACGTAAGCGGTACGCTTACGGCCGTCACCAGGGCGAACTTGGCAAACGGCAGCCAGGTGAAACCCACCACGAGATACTGCACAAAGACGACCACAGGCACGTGGAACAGGTACGCGGCGTACTGGTTCTCGGCCAGCATTTTGCCCAGCCGGCCCTGGTAGTTGAGTCGTTCGCGAAATAGGATGAGCAACCCAATGCACGTCCCGCAGCATAACAGCGCCTCCCAGACGGGGTAGAGGATCGTCATGCCCTCACCAGTGATGTGAAAGACCTGCCACAGCCCTCCCAGAGAAAAGACGTACCACAGCACCGCAAGGGTTACGCCGATCAGCAGCCAAATCCTCCCCGTCTCCTTGGATAGTCCGAGGAACCATCCCCGCCGGTAGGCGATAGCGCCGAGAATGAAGAAGCTCAGATCGCGGGGAACGTCGGCAAATGCCACCTGGATGAAGCCGAGGAACCCAATCCACTTATCGATGGGGTACCAAATTCGGATCGTTGCCGATGCCAGGGCCAGCAGCAACGCAAAGAGCACAATGGCCAGGTGCCCCGGTGGCCTGGCTGCCGTCTGACTCTCCCCCGGTGGGCGTCTCCACACAAAGCGTAGCCCGGCGTAGCAGAGGCCGAAAATCAGCAGATGCTCGACGTACCACAAATGGCCGAAGTTCATCTCGGGCCAGCGCGCGCCCTTCCAGTCTGTCGGCGGCTGGCCGGCCCCGAAGTAGTGCCACGTGTAGTACTTCCAGAAACCCACGTCTCCAAGATCGCCGGCGCGGCAGTGACAGAGGTACTGCTGAAGCGGGATGACCAGCGTGAAGAAGACTACCAGCGGCACGCCCAGTCGCAGGATGCGACTCTTGACGAAAGCTCCCGGCCTGCTGCGGTCGTAGGACCTCACCATGAGGTAGCCGGAGATCAAGAAGAACAGGCTCATGAAGAAGGACCGGTTCACCGTAAAGAACGGCCCGAGCACCGCCGCCCGTGCCGATTCCTGGATCGGCCACGAGCCCCCGGTCGGCCCGTATGCCTGGCCCACATGGTGAGCGATCACCAAGATGGTCAGGCCGATCCGCAGATTATCGAGAAAATACAGACGTCTCATTTCTGCCATTTGCCGCTCCACTACACGAAACCGCTGCTTGCATAGTGACGCCTGGCGCACATTGTAGTACATCGCAGTTGGTGCGAAAAGGAACTGCTTCATGCACGTTATGTGTCGCGGTCGTAGTAGACGAGGTAGTCACCCTCGTGGTTGCTGGGGGTCAAGTGGCTCCATCTGACAAAACGGGCGGCGCCGTCGAGGTATCCGACGACGAGGCCGTCGGGCGTCGGGTCCATCGGCAGGCCGACGGCGTGCTGAAAGGCGCCTTTGACGTGGGAGGCATACCAGGCGGGCCAGGTGCCCCCGGGGCCGACGGCGCCATAGCGATTGTAGCAGAAGCACGTCACGAGCGTGTTCGAGGTGGCCCTGTCCGTGACTTTCTTGGCGGTGACATATTTCTTGCCCGTGTTCCGGTCGGTCCAGTCGCCGCGGTTGCCCCAATAGATCCAGCCGATGTGAGCCGTGGGGACCAGCGTGCGGGGCGCCGGCAGCGGACTGAGCCAATTGTCCGTGGATTCGAAGTACTTGCGGGCCGTCTCGCACGTCGCATGCTCCTCCGTCAGGCCGTAACCACCAAAGGCCACCATCATCCTGTAGCTGACCAATGTCAGCAGATCGGCGCTGTCCCAACTGCTGTTGTAGCCCGGGGCCGACTTGTTGATGATACTGCCCTCGGGCAGAAAGCCGTCGTGGTCCCCGGCGTACATGTTGCCGGCCAGGAGGCCCTGGTGCAGGTTGTTCTGACAGGCCGTGCGCCTGGCGTGCTCCTTCACCCTGCCCAAGCACGGCAGCAGGATCGACAAGAGCAGTGCCATGATGGAAATGACGACCAGCAATTCCACGAGCGTGAATCCGCTTCCTTTCCGTTGGAGTCTCCGTGCTCTGAACATATCATCTCCTTTCCCGAATGGAATTCGACCGTGTCCCTTTGTTGAGTTCCCCTCAATAGACCGGCACATCAGACCAATGACTGCCGGCCCCCCCCTACTCCGGTAGATACCCGCGCGCCATGTCACCGCCGCCGGGGTCTTTGAGGAACAGGTAGATAAGGCTCGTCTCACTGCTTGCCGGGTCGTGGAGTCTCGCGGCAAAGGCCTCCGGGTCAAACGAGATCGCCGCCTGTTCCCTGGCGTAGGTGATCAACGCATCCACGATAAACCCTTCGGCGGGGTCCCAGATTCGCAGCCCGACGGGCAGCTTGCTCTCCCGAAGGGCGTAGATGCGCACCCAGCCGGGGCTCACGGCGGATTGGGCGTCAAAGACGGCAAGGTCCTCGCCAATCGCGGCGTGGGCATTCATGGCGGGGGTGATATCGACCAGCTTGCCGGCCGAAATGCTCTGAATCAGGGTCTCCAGCGAGAACTCCCCCGGCGTCGCCAGCACCCGTATGATATCCGCGGCCATAGGATCAGCCTCGACCTCGCGCCGCTGCCGGATGTCAAAGGCCCGAATGACACGCCCCTCCCGGCCGAAAACGACCTGCGAGCCGACGTGCATGCGGGCCTCTCCGCCCTTGCCCATCCACAACTCAAAGTGCTGGGGCTGAGCCAGGGCATCCGACTTCATGTAGATCGACGCGTAGAAAAACGGCACGGACTGGAATCGCTGCGTGACATCGGCCCAGGCGACGTTGCCGCCCGTGATCAGGGCGCCGAATTGGCCGACGAGGACGGCCAGCGACAGAAGGATCACTGCCGCGGCCGCGAACCTCGCCAGGCGATTCTCGAAGACGAGGCCCCAGTAATCCGGCCGTTGCGTCGAAGTAACTGGGGCACCACTCGTGTACGCCTCCTGCATTGTGTTCAGGACGCTCGCGTCCCTCGCCTTGTCGGTACGGACGGGTGCGTCCCTCATAAGCCTTTCTGTCTCTTTCGGCGATCTCATGTGTCCATCTCACTGTTCAAAACTGATCGAAGTTTGTCCAAGCCGTAGCGGTAGCGGCTCTGGACGGTCTTGATCGATGCCTTCTGCCATTCGGCGATCTCCCGGAACGGCATGTCACCGTACAGGTGCAGGGTGACGACCTCGCGCTGCTCGGGCGGCAGCTCGCCCATCGCCCCGCTGACCCGGGCGAACTGCTCGCTGCAGATCAGCCATCGCTCGGGGCTCGGCCTATCGGACGCGCCGGCCGCCTCTTCATCGACACCCGTCTTCTCTCTGTGCCGGGCGGCTTTGAGGCTGTTGCGTGCGGCGTTGGCGGCGCAGGTGGCCAGGTAGCCTTTCAGGCTGCCCGTCAGCCGGAACGTCCGGGCCGAGCCGGCAAATCGGACAAAGATATCCTGAACGATGTCCTCCGCCGCCGCCCTGTCGCGCAGCAGCGACGCCGCCAGCCGAAGCAGGTCGTCGCGGTACTTCTCGTACACGCGAGCCAGCGCGGTCGCATCGCCGCGATTGAGCCGCCAGACCAACACCCTGTCTTCCATCAGCACCGAAAAAGCCCTTTCGTCGAGATCGATCGTTCTCACCAATATAACAAATGGGAGTGCCACCTTGCTTTAAGCAACAGGAGGTTTTCAAGCGGGCAAAAAGAAGAAGACGCCAGGCCCGTTCGTGCCGAGCCTGGCACCGCAAGACACAGTGTTCAGTACTCAGGGGGTCTATGGCTCTACAGGCAATGGCAGGTCCTCCGCGAGCACGTCCTTGATGCTCAGATCGCCGTAGACGACGCGGTAGGTGGCAGCGCCTTTGAGCCTGTACCAGCAGACGATGCGGTCCTTGTCGCCGAGCCTGACGCCCTTGCCCAGGTATCGGAAGCTGTCTTTCACGGCACGCTCACGGAGGAAGTGCGCGACGGGCATCTCGTTAACGTTGGCCATCATGTAGCGATTCTGGGTATCCAGCAGCCGCTGCTCAATCGGCGTCCGATCTTCCCTGGTTTTGTCGTGAATCGCGTTGACTCTGTCGCTGGGGACATCGAAAGGAGGAATCGCATGGTCAGGGAAAGTGCCGTCATAGTATTCGGCCAGAAGGCCGAGCCACGCGACCATCTCCTCCTCCGTCACCTGGGGACGGCCCTCAACCTCGACGGTATAGCCGGCCGGCGGCTCGAAGCTGAAGAGGGAATCATCCAGTTCCGCGTCGAACCGAATGTCGTGATCGACAAAGCACGCCGGCTCATAGAACAACGGCTCCTTCCCGGACCGGCTCTCATCGGCCTTGTTCTTGCCCGCCGGATCGTTCTCCGGGTCGAAGATGTCGGACCCAGGAACCTGTAGCGCGACCAGTTGCTTCGTCTCGGCATGGATCCAGAAGTCGTAGCTCCAGTCTCGGTTGTTTGCTTCATCTCTGAACGCAGCTCGAAATACATTGACTTCTCCACCAGGCGTCTGCTTCGTTCCCACCCATTGCAGGTTGTGTTTCTTCATCTCTTCCATGACCCAGGCGAACGGGCCTCGCGCCCCATGCATCGTCGCCATCTCGCGGACCGTAGCTTTCCGCTCGCGTGGATTCACAGTGACCTCCCTCTCGTTCACACTGTCCGTGATCATCCAGTAGCGCACCCGGCCGCTCTTATTCATGAATACATCTTGATACAGGCCCGGCGCCTTGTAGGCGCAGTCCCGCTCCTCGGTCTCAATCCACGTCCTCTTCCCATCGTTGCTCGTGACGCGGGTGTAGAACGTGATCTTCCATGTGACGGCCTTAGCCTTCTCAATCTGCTCCGCCATCTGCGCGAATGCCGTGTTGCGGTCCTGCCTATGGCCCAGACGGGGCAATCCCAAACAGATGCCAATGAAGATCGCCGCGGCGGCCACGAGCTTGAGAGTACGAATCATCGTTCGCCTCCTTTCCACGGAAGCAGTTGCCCGCTCCGTCATTCCTGTGGGATTTTGTGGGGACTGCGAGTCCCGTACTTGACGTCGAAACTCGTCGACCTGCCGCTGGTGCTCCTGTTTCCACTGCTGGAAATCGAAGGGCGCACTGTCCGTGGCGATGGCGGCTTGAATGAGTTGATCGAGTCTGTTGTCACGCTTCTCGGTGTTCATGGCACATCCTCCAGCACGCCTCGTCGGCGCAAGTACGTGGCAAGTTTGCGTTTGGCCCGTGTGAGTCGGCCGTTGATCGCCGTCTTCGACAGGCCCAGCACGGCGGAAATCTGTTCGTACGAACAGTTGTTGTGATAGCGTAGGACCACGACCTCTCTCAGGGATGCGGGCAGACGGTCGATCGCCTCCCTGACGATTCGACCTGCGAAATCATCCGTATCACGACCCGGCACCTCTGCAAGGTCGTCCACATCGATCTGCGGCCTGCGTGCCCGTGCCATGTCGATGGCGGCGTTTCGGCAGATTTGCGCCAGCCAGGGGGCGAACTTGCTGGGCTCCTTCAATCTGTCAAAACTGACGAGGGCCCTGGCAAATGCCTCCTGGGCGGCATCCTCAGCCAGTTGATGGTCCCTGATCACGCTGTACGCCACGGCGACCAGCGGAGCATAGTACTGCTCGCACAGCCTGCCGAAGCTGTCGAGATCGCCTGCCCGGGCGGCCTGGACCAGTTCCTTTTCAGCTTCTATGATATGCTCTCCTGACTGAGCCCGTAGTGCTCTGCCGTCACCATATTGTCGGGTTTCGGCCGGAAAAGTAGGCGCGAAAAATCCTGCCGTGTCCGAAGATAGAGGGGATTCTAATCGGCAGGTCTCTCAATGATGTCCATGACGATCTGCTCGTGGTTCTTGCCGGTGCAATCGATGGCGAGTTGGGCGTATTGGCGGTGGAGGGGCTGGCGCAGGTCATGGAGGGAGCGGACGTAATCCTCTTCGATCCTGCGGAAGGCGGCTAACCCGTCGCGGTCACGGCAGAAGAACGCTCAAGCGTGGGCAGTTGACGGCAGGAGCTTGTGGACGTATCATACGATAGAATCAAGTGATGGATCGGAGCAGCGATTCGCCCGATGATGAGCGCGATATGACGACGAAAGAACAGATTCTCAGAGTGCTGTCCGAAAACAAGGGCCGCTTGGAGGCAAGCTTCAAGGTCCGCCAACTGGCCCTTTTTGGCTCCTACGCCAGGGGCGAGCAGCGAGAAAACAGTGACGTGGATATCCTGGTGGACGTCGATCCGTCCATTGGACTCGATTTTGTTGCATTGTGCGAAACCATCGAGAAGCTGCTGGGCGTGCCTGTGGACGTCGTGTCCAGCCGGGCCGTCAAGCCCAGCGGCTGGAAAGTAATCGAGCCGGAACTGATCTATGTCTAAGAGGCCCGTCAATCTGCTTTTGGATGACATCTGCGAGGCCATGGAGAAAGTCGTCCGCTACACCACCGGGATGTCCCTCGCGGTTTTCGCCCACGATGAGAAAACGGTCGATGCTGTGGTTCGGAATCTGGAGATCATAGGTGAAGCGGCCAATCGACTTCCTGACGAATTCAAGGACGAGCACTCCGAGATTGAATGGTACAAGGTCGTCGGGCTGCGCAACAGGATCGTCCACGAGTACTTCGGCATCGACCTTGAGATCATCTGGCAAATTCTTCATCGGGACTTGCCCTCGCTTCAAGCAAGTATCCGGCGCATCCGTTCGTGATGCTACCCACGAGGTATGCTCACGACGAAGGGAGAGAGCAGTCGTGAGTGATTGGGTCGTAGCTTTGACTTGCCGGGAGGACCCGCCTCTTCCGCATCATTCCTCCACTTGCTTGAAGTCCGGTGGAATCTGAGGGGTGAAGAAGTCCTCGGGCAACTCAGGGTCCCAGTCAAATTGCTCCTGGGTGATAGTACTTGCCCCGGTACCGTCGCTGTCCGGCCAGTGAAGTTCCATGCGCACGGGGAGACTCGTGGCCGCATCGAACCATACGCGGTGGATGGCGCCGTCAGGATTATCGCCGTACTTCTTCGCGCTGACGTCGAAGCCGAAGCATTCGACGCCGTCGATCTCCGCCGATTCGTAGAACCGGTCGGCCCGGTCGATGAGGCCCGCGACGAAGAAGATATGAACCACCGGATGACGGGGCGGCCACTGCCCGGTGTGATCGATGATTCGATACGTCTTCTCTGCGAAATCCACCAGGGTTTCTGTTACGCCAAGGCTGCCCGTGAGCTCGAACGGTCCTTCAGGCAACGCCCTCTTCAAAACATACCACAGAGTATATCGAGTCTCGCCCGCGTAGGGACGATCGTTACGCCAAGCGTTCTTCCTGAAACAGATACGGGCGCTCCCCTCGCAATAAGACCCGGCGTCCACGGCCTTCAAGGCGGCGGCGATCCTTCCCTTCAGACCCTCAGGCACTTGTGCAAAGATCATCTCGCCTTTCACCTGTTTGTCTCTTGCCGTGCGGATATCATCCGGGTGGGCGTTGATGAAACCTGCGGGGGGCTCCTGGGGAAGGAAGGCATCCGCCGGGACCTGCGGGGCGTAGTCAAACTGATCCTGGATCGTCGTAAACGTCCGGGTTGTATCGCCGGTGACGGGCCTGCCGGACTGCTCGATCCGTACCGGCAGCCTTGTCTCTTCGTCGAACCAGATGCGGTCGAGCCACGTCTCGGGATTGCTGCCGTATTTGGCGGCACTGATCTCGAAACCGATGCACTTGCGGCCGTCGATGATCTGCTCGCCCAGGAGTTGGTCGGCCTCATTCAAGTGCTCGACGTAGGACTGAATCCGCTTGATGGGATCGTGTACGCCGAAGCTGCCGCCGTGTCGAAGAGCACCGTAACACTTCACGTCAAAACGCACATAGTGTTGAATCATGTCGTTTCCGTCGGGCACATACCATTGGATTTCCCGCAGGGCATTGCCGTCGTAGATGTCCCTGCGGTAGCTGTCGCTCGACACGTAGAACCTGTCCCACGTGTCTCCCATGATCTGCGAGCCGTCAGCGGCTACAACGATTGTCCGCTCGCGACAAGTCACGGCTGTGACCGTGTCGAGGGTCGCCAGAAGCTCCTGTCCCCATACGGCGGGCGACCCGAGCCACCACTGGTTATTCTTGCCATTGCCCGGAGGCCAGAATGCAATGCCTCCCAAAACGATGAGGATCACGGCCGCCGCGCGGACGAGCCTTCCTGTTCGGGTATTCATGGTCAGTCTCCATATCTGCGGCCGACTTGCCGCCGGCGCCTGTTCGTGAGATTCATCCATTGCATGGAAGACATTCGCAAGCGTTCTCTGCCGTCGCTCGGCGGCGGTCTGGTAACGCAGCTTTCGAAGCATGCTTTCCAAAGGATCGTTCGCTCTCATTTCGACACCTTGCCATCCAGCATGGAGCGCAGCTTGTCCAGCCCATATTGATACCGGCTCAATGCAGTTTTCACGGAGATACTCTGGTGCTTTGCGATCTCTCGGAACTTCAGACCCGCGTGCACCCGGAGCATGACGACCTCGCGCTGCTCGTAGGGCAGTTCCGCCACGGCCGATTGGAGCCTCTGCATCTGCTCCTCGTCGATCACCATCTGCACCGGCCCATCGCCGCCGGCGGCGACAAATGCGGCCTCTTCCAGAGGGGCCAGCCGCTCCCGGGACTTCTGGCGGTAGTGGTCTCGGACCCGGTTGGCCGTCGCCGTCGCCAAGTAGGCCCGGAGCGTGCGCCGAAGCTCCAGCCGGGGCGCCAAACGCACGAGGCCGATGAACACGTCCTGAATCACGTCTTCCGCCGTCGCGGGATCGTGCAGCAGGTTGGCCGCCAGCGTCAGCAGATCGCCTGCGTACTGTTCATAGATCCGCCGCAGCGCGTCCTTGTCGCCGCGCTTCAGCCGCCACAAGAGTCTTCTGTCTTCGAGCATCTGCATCTGCCGAAACACCGCTTGACAATCGATCGTCACCAGTACGACGCGGATCGTGGCGATTTTACCTTACGAGGAGGGCTTCTTCGAGGAATGTACCGCTTTGCGAGCCGGCGCAAAAGTAAAGCGGGGCCCCAAGAGACCCCGCTCTGCTGGACAAATGGCTGATCTACTGCCCGAGCGGCGTGTAGTCGCTGGGGATGTTGGGCTCGAAGGCGGCCGGGTCCACGGCCTCTCCCCATTTGAATTCCATCAGCCATCGGACCGCCTGGCCGTCGGCCGTGCCTTTAATCTCGATCCGGACCGGCAACTCCGTCTGCACGTCCACCCACAGCCTGCCTACGCCGTTCTGGAGTTTCTCGCCGTCGGTGGGCGGGTCCGTCACTTCAATCCCCTCGACTTCGACGCCGTCGATTGTGGACCGGCCAAGCTCCTTATATCCGTGGGCCAGGAAGCGATCGATGTAGTCTGCGGGGTCTTTGTACTCTTCGGGCATCTTGTTGCGCTGGTCCGGCGGCAGCAGGCTCTTCGCCCACTTCTTTTCACCGGGGACCACTGTGATCAACGTGTCTGACCCGGGGGCGACGTACCAGGAGACGATAGCGCCGCCGCCACCGATGTCCATGCGAAAGCCGTACCGCTCGGAAAGGTAGAATGTCCACTGGCCGGTAGGTTCCTGGACAGTTTTCGCGCTGCCGTCTCCGCTGACACCGATCGACAGACGGAACATGAATGTGTCGATCTCGTCGATGTGGCCGGGTATCCCGGCCCAGGCCACACCGCCGGTATCCGGCACGCCGATGATATTCAGGCCGAGCAGCCCGGCGATAATCACCGCTGCCGCGACCGCCAACTTCACGATTGGATGAGCCATAATTGTTCTCCGTATCACGGAATGTGTGTCTTTCTCTTTGTCGGCCAGCGCCTTGTCGATGCCGCCATGAACACGGGCATCAAGAGCATCGCCGGCCCTCAGGTGCAACTGTCTAACTCGGTTGTCAATGTCACGTGCTGGTCTCATTCTTGTGCCTCAGAATCGAGCAAGGATCGCAGTTTCTCTACGGCATACCGGTACCGGCCCTGCACGGTGTTGATGGAGACGCCCTGGACCCTGGCAATCGCCGCGAATCGCATCTGGCTGTGCGAGCGCAGGAGCAGGACCTCGCGCTGCTCGTACGGCAATTGCAGCAGTGCAGTGCTCAATCGTGCAAGCTGCTCGCCGAACATGACGGCCTGCTCCGGCAACGGCGCCTCGCTGGGCACATCCGGCACGTCCTCCAACACGAGCCCATGATGCCGCCGGGCGGCCTTGTTCAGGTTACGGGCCCGATTTGCAACGCACGTCGCCAGATAGCCCTTCAAGCTGCCCGTCAGCCGGAACCGGCCGGCGGTGTCGAGGAACGAGATGAACACATCGTGCACGACGTCCTGGGCCAGGCTGACATCCATCAACAACGCCGCCGCCAGGGTCACCAGGCCATCCTTGTACTTATCGTAGATGCGGTGAAGAACGCGTCTGTCACCGCGATTGAACCTCAGCACGAGTACCCTGTCTTCCAGCATCGAACGGCCGCTTTCACAGAACAATCGATTGTCGTATATATAACAACCTGGGCACACGTCTTCGTATATCAATCCTCCTTTTTTGTGTACGGGCCCGCCCTTCCTGACGGGTAGAATCGCTCACCGTATGCCTGTGTGTCAAAGCGGCCGTCATTGGAAGGGTAAGGACGTGAGACCGATCATCTCTCTAACGGCGTTTGTGGCGGTGATGTGCCAGTCTCTGGGAGCCCAGGGACTCGCAAAACAAGAAGCTACGACCAGCCGGTTTGTCCCGGGAGAGGTCTGGCTCGACACGAACGGCAAGCCGATCCAGGCCCATGGAGGCGGCGTCCTGGTCCGAGGCAACACCTACTACTGGTACGGCGAGGACCGCACGATCCGCAACCAGACCGGCGTCTCCTGCTATCGCTCCACCGATCTAAACACCTGGAAGCACGAGGGCGTCGTATTGGGGCACGAGGCGCTGCCCTCCGATATCCGCGATATCTCTTTCATCGAGCGACCGAAAGTCATATTCAACGCCAGGACCGGCAAGTACGTCCTGTGGATGCATCTGGAGCAGCGCGGATACCATTTCGCGCGGGCGGGCATCGCCGCAAGCGATCGGCCGGCCGGACCGTTCACCTTCCTGCATCACATGCGGCCCGTCCAATTCGATTTCGGCTACCAGGAGAACGATCCCGACCGCCAGAAGGAATTCGGCGGCACCTATCGCGACATGAACCTGTTCATGGACGACGACGGCAAGGCTTACGCGTTCTACGCCTCCGAGGGCAACTGGACCATGTACGTCGTGCGGCTAAATGACGAATACACGGGGCCTGAGACGCCCATGGTCCAGGACAAAACCTGGGCCCGCATCCTCGTCCGCAAAATGCGGGAGGCGCCGGCCCCGTTCAAGTTCAAGAGCCGCTACTACCTGATCACATCGGGCTGCACCGGCTGGACCCCGAACGCCGCCGACTGCGCCGTCGCTGACAACATCCTCGGCCCGTGGGAATCGAAAGGCAACCCGTGCACCGGTCCCGAAGCGGAGCTCACCTTCCGCTCCCAGAGCACGTGCGTGCTGCCCGTCGCGGAAAAGCCGGGCGCCTTCCTCTTCATGGCCGACCGTTGGATGCCGCGACGGCTCTCCGATTCCCGCTATATCTGGCTGCCCTTCTCAATGGGCCTGGACGGCGCCGTCACGATCCCGTGGCTCGCTGAATGGGACCTGAGCCGCTTCGATAGGCAGTGACGTGAGCGCATGAAGAAGGCCGGGTGACGATCCCGGCCTTCTCTTGATTGACCTTGGTATGGAAGCCCGCCCAGTTCGGTGGGCGGACGACCTGTCAGAATTCCCTCTCGGGCCGGGGCTCAGGCCGAGGCTCCCGCCGACTTTGTTCGGCCCGCCCCGGCTCCGACGATTGCGACCGGATGCGGATCGAACCCATGTTGGTCTTCAGCGAGACATTTCCCTCGCCCCCGCCGATGATGCCGGAGGCCTTGCTGCCCATGGAGAGGCCCCCGGCCTTCGCGGATTCCAGCGGCAGATCGCTCTGGATGCCGCCGAGGTCCGCTTTGGCCTGCACCTTCGCCGACAAATCCTGCGGGACGGTGAGATCGATGCCGCCGACATCGGTGTTCAGGGCGACCTGTCCTGAAACGTCGGTGGCCCGGATGGAGCCCACTCGATCAAAGGCCTCCACCAGACCCCGCAGGCCGGTCAGACGGATATCGCCAACCTCCTGGCGCAGCTTGATCCGCGCCTTGCGAGGGGCGGTCACCTCAATCGTGACGATGCAATTCTCCCGGTCCTTCAGACCCTCAGGCATACCCACGATGATGCGTTCTCCGCCGTCCGCCTGCAGTCCGGTATCCGTGATCACCAGCCGCTCCGCGATCTCGCGAGCCCTTTCCCCCGTCTCTGCCCTTCCTCTGATCGTGGCGCGGACGGTATACCCGAGCTTATCTCCGCTGCGGACCGTGATCGAACCTACACGATTCAGCACTTCGAGGAACTGGTCGCCTTGGAGCGGGCCGATCTCGAACCCACTGTGATGTACCGCCTCCTCCAAGTCCCCTGCATCCTCCGGGACCTCGGGCGGGATCGGCGGCTCCGGCAGTTCTATCACGGGTATCTCGATAGACGGCACATGCACCGCCGGTAGATTCTCATCATAGATATGAAAACCCGCTCTCGTCTGCGTCATGTCCCCATACATCGGGTCCGGACTCTTGGGCTGTATATTCATCTCTCGCTTCGTGGGAGCAGGCATCTTCGGCATTTCAGGCATCGGCGGCATTGGCGGCATCGGGGGCACGGGGGCGGGTTCGGCAACGTCCGGTGCGTCGCCTTCCACATCTGTCGGCTCGTGCACCAGGCTGTGGGCCCATTCCTGCATCTTCTTTTGCCAATTCTCCATTTCCCGGTGCCACTGCTGCATCTGTTCGCTCTGCTCCCACTGGCGCAGTTGCCCAGCCCAGGCCTGCCTCTGCCCCGGCCATTGCTGCTGTTCCTGGGCTCTGGCATGCTCGGTCTCGGCCTGAGCTCTTGTGGCCTCTCGCGCCGTCTCCGCGTCTCTTCGAGCTCGCCACGTCTGCTCCTGGGCGCGCCGGAGCCCTTCCTGAACGCGCCGGACCTCCTCCTGGACCTCGCGCGGCATGCGCTGTTCCCCCCCCGGCCCGCTCGATGGCTCCGGCGGGGCGAACTCCAAGTCATCCGGCGATCGCTCTCGTCGCGGGCGGACACCGGACCTCGGTCCGGGTTCCCTGGTCTGCTCTCGGCTCGTACGCATCTGATTGCGCTGGTCGGCTAATGCGCGAAACTGGTTCTGCAATTCCTGCTGCTGGGCCATCAACTGCTCAAGCCTCGCCTGGAGCTTTGCGATATCCTGCGACAGTGGGTCCTGTGATTGTTGGCTGCGTTCATCGACACTGACGGGGATGACTTCATCCTGCGTGACGTTTTTGACCTGATTGGGCGCCGACTCCCGGGCCTGCGCCATGGGCAGCACGCAGGCGATCATCAGGGCGGCGAGGGTGACAACGATTGCACGTTTCATGGTTCTATACCTCCAGGTTGGCTTCGTAAGCCAATTCAAACGGACAAGTAGACGGTTCGAGTCTTCAAACAGGCCGAGCAGGCCAAGGCCCGGCTCGACCGACGCGGCCAGCAGCCGCCGCGCCGTCTCCAGAAGCGTCTGGCGATACGCCGTCGTACGCTCGCGGAGCAGGTTGGCGACCGTGGCGTCGCAGGACAGCTCGCGCAGATGATGCATCTGCCGGCGCACCAGCCACAGCAGCGGATTGTACCAATAGGCGATCTGCAACAGCATGTACAGGCCGTGCATGATCAGATCGCCCCGCTTGACGTGCGCCAGCTCGTGCAGGAGCATGTGCTCGGTGTCCCGCCGCGAGAGCTTGCTCAGGCACCCTTTGGGCACCAGCAGCACGGGGCGAAAGGCCCCGAACACGGCGGGACTGGCAAGCCGCTTGGTCACCACGACCCTCGGAACATGCCGCAGCCCCAGGCGATTCGCGCAGTCGGTCATCTGATTGTAGAAGGATTGCGGCAGTGAAGCGGCTGCCGCCTGGTACGCGTGCCGACCGCACAGCGAATGCAGCCTGAGAAACAGCCAGATTCCCAGGATCAGGGTTCCCGTAAGCCAGAGCATCATCGCATGGACCTGCCAGGCCAACGCCGGATTGGCGATTGCGGATTGCGGATTCGCAGCGAGTGGCGAATCTGCCACCTTGATATTGTCGGCTACAACGGAGGGCTGAAATCCCACATCCGGAATCTCGATGGCCCCCAATTGCAGACCGGCGCCGAGGCTCGAATCCGCAATCCGACATCCCAAATCCGAGGTCGCGCCGGCCGGTTCGCCGGAATTCATCAGGCGAAACGCCTGACTGACAACCGGCTGCAATTCCGGCACGATGCCGCTCGGCAGCGACAAGGTGGGCGGCAGGAGCAACTTGATCAGGATGAGCGACCACAGCGCATATCGCAACTGCGGCCACGCCCACTTGCGGATGAGCAGATCGACGCATCCAATCAGAACAATCAACAGGCCGGCCTGCCAGAGCATGGCCACCGACCAATCCCACCACAGGCGGGCGACAGTATTCAGTGGCTCCACCATCGTTATTCTCCCTTATCTTCCGCTTCGCTGTTGAGGATTTTCCTCAGTTCCCTTTTCTCCCTGGCCGTAAGCTGCTTTTCCTCGGCCAGGAAATGCACCAGCGGCCCGACGGCCCCGTCGAAGGCCTGATCCAGCAGCGACCGGAAGGCACTTCGCCGGGCCTTCTGCTGCGAGACCAAGGGCTCATACACACTGGTATTGCCCTGCTTGACCTCGCTGACGGCGTCCTTCTCTACCAGTCGGGTCAACATGGTCTTTATTGTGGTATAGGCCCAGTTGATCCCGGCCGGCAGCCGCGACATGATGTCCCGCGCCGTGGCCGGATGCTTCTGCCACAACGCATTCATGATCTGCCATTCTGCTTCTGTCAGCTTCATTTTCACCTTTCCCTTCTACAATCGTAGAAGCATTCTACTACATCTGTAGAATGCGCCAAAGGGAAAAATGGAAATTCCTGAAAAATTTTTTGAGCCGGAGGATTGGCCACTGTGGATGCGCAAGTTCACAGACTATTGGGCGTTCAAGCAGGCGGCGGTGGCTTAAGGTCTGCGGGGGCGCGCCGAGAAAATGAGGCCTGGTTCAAAAATGGGGGTTTCAGGGTAACAGTGGATGGGGAATGACTGTGGCATCCGAAGGGGATCGCTTGGTTGGACGCAAGAGCCGGAGGGATGGGCCTGTCA
>Ga0315274_10007037_pt1 | contig 16343 bp, 22 predicted proteins | sample YL17G02_20_MG_FD_203700 | JGI IMG/M metagenome (GOLD analysis project Ga0315274, IMG submission 203700) | Sediment microbial communities from Yellowstone Lake, YNP, Wyoming, USA - YL17G02_20 | ecosystem: Environmental > Aquatic > Freshwater > Lake > Sediment | place: USA: Wyoming | collected...
ATTTTAAAGAGTTTTATTGGAAGTTGGATGTTTGCCCGACCCCTAAAAGGAGTTCTTCTCGAATATCACATCAGGGTGTGTTTTGAAACTCGAAAGTAAGACGTGCTGCACTCGGGGCATCAACGAGATACCCACCCGTTTCGACTTCGATATATCTTCAGAGAGGCGCTGGCCTTCTGACGTTCACGATGTAAGTGGATAATGCAATGTCGAATCTCGACACGAAATTGTTATAACAGTGGCGCAGCTAGTTCTTGCAGAAGAACATGGCGAGCGAGCCGATGTCTATAGAAGCTGTGCTGTCGAGCATCGGGTTCAAACATTCCCTCCATCTCTACACCTCGGACGTGAACCGATACGCGATCCAAGAGCCTTTCATAGCGGCCGCGAAGGAGGGCGAAGCCGTTATCTACGTCACCAACGAGAGCCCCACAGCGGTGGTAAAGGAGTTTGAGGGGCTTGGTATCAATCTTTCCGTCATAAAGCCCGAAGAGTTGGGAGGGTTAACAACCACCGATTGCGGCCTGAGGATAGTCGTGGATGCTGGCTCAATCGACCCGAGCGTGCTCCAAGGACTAGGGGGTAGAACACGGGAAACACTAGCTAAGTACATCGACCACTCCAAGCGGGAGAAATTCTTGGCCGAGAGCTGCAAAGACTGCCTCATTTTGTGCACCTTCGACACAGGTAAACTTACTCCAGACTTAATCAAACAACTCGTCGCATCCCACGATAAGCTGGTACTAACGACGAGCGACACTACAATCCTGGCGGCGGAATCGCTGAATCGAACTGGGCCTGTGGCTGAATCGCTTCAGCGGTTCGTAAAGGATGAGCTTGAGACCATTGTTCTGGCGCTCGTGCTCAGGGAGCCGATGTGCGGCGCCGACATAATAAAAGAAATCCACATCAAGTTCGATGTGCTTCTGAGCCCGGGCACGATATACCCACTCTTGCACGACCTCAAAATGAAGGGGCTACTGGAGTGCGAGTATGGCGTCAAGACGAAAAACTATAAGCCGAGTGAGGGCGCACAGGAAAAAATCCGCAAGATGTCTGAGGAACACATCAAAGCGAGCAGGTTCCTGAGTCAATTCTTGCAAGCTACAGGCAAAGGCGAGAAGGGCTGACCAGATGTTGCGGATTTTGACACATAATGCTAAGAAACGACTTATATCAGAATTCGATACGTAATTGGATAGGTGGAAGGATGACCGGGGTTGTTTCCCAAGAGGAGATCAGGGTGATCGGAAAGCGGGGGAGAAAAGACGAGCCTTTTCCAGTCGGTAGGCGGCGGGGTTCTTACTTTTTTATTTCAACGGAACAATTCGATCGCCTGAAGCAGATGAACGAGGTCTACAAGACTGCGCCCTGGGCCGAAGTGAAGCCGCTTGATGAAATTGAAATCGTCGGTCGCGGGGGCGCTAGTGGATACCGACCATTTCTACTCAAGGGGTATCAGGGGCTGTACTTATGCATCCTCGCCGAGCATCTCAGGCAACTGGAACAAATCAACCACGCGTATGCGGAATTGCTCGAGGTAAAAAGGCTGGAGGAGGAGAGCAAGAGGAAGTTGGAGGCAGAGAGAGAACGAGCAAGCAAGAATGTGGAGAGCGTAAAAAAGGTGATTGAGGATGCCAAAAAGGCAGGGGTGCCAATATGTGCAGCCAAGTTCATGCGGCGCGCCGAAGAATCTCTTGCCGAAATCGAAGCTGCGTTCGCTGCTGAAAAGTACGACAGGACTCTCAAGCTGGTATCAAAGGCGGATGAGCTGGTCCGAAAAGCTAGGGCGGAAGCTCTCAAAAAAGCCGAGAAAGCAAAAAAGCTCGAAGTGATAGAAAGACCTCCAGAAGAGGGGAGGTACGTCTACTGCATCATCCCTTGGAAGGCGGGCCACAGCAGGCTAGGCTTCGGGGAGCTAGGCATAGGGGGCAGTGGCGAGGTCTACGCCATACCCTGTGGGAACATCGCAGCGGTCGTGAGCGACGCCCCCTTCAAGGAATACGTGCTCTCCGAGGACAACGCTCGCACCCACAACCAAGTCATAACCCTCGTGATGGAGGAGTACCCAGTCGTACCGATGGCTTTCGGCATGGTGTTCAAAAACGAGGAGGTGCTTGATGGGGTGCTCGGGAAGTTGCGCGGCGATTTGGAAAAAGCCCTGAAAGTGGTCAAGGGCAAGGTTGAGTTCGGCATCAAGGTGATCCTGCCGAAGGGGGCCGAGTTCGATGAGGACGCATTTGCATCAGAGGTCAAAGCGCTTCGCGAGCTAGCGACCAAATGCAAGCTCGGCAAGCGGTTCAGCGAGCGCTTGATTTTGAACGCGTTTTACTTGGTGGCAAAAGAGAAAGTGGAAGCTTTCTTAAGCGCGACCAGAGCGCTGGAGGAGAAGTTCAAGCAGCTGACGGTCCAGTGCACTGGCCCATGGCCCCCGTTCAACTTCGCGACGATAAAAGTTGGGGGTGGGTGAGGTGCCCTTCCTAGTCGACGACATATTCCTTCGGATGCTCGGAATTTCGATCCCGCCGTTCGACCTTCTTTGGTTATTCGAACAGATAAATGACCTCGCAGTTCGAGAAGCCTACGACCCTGAGAAGATAGGCAATGCGATGAAGGAGAACCAGCTACTCTACGAACTTGGAGAGATCACGAAGGAAGAGTACGAGCGCAAGCACGCGGAGCTTACCGAGACGTTGAAGTTCGCCCGACGCGCAAGAGAGATGAACCTCGAGCGCAGGATAGATATCCTCGGAATCGGTGGTTGAATGCAAGAAACGAAAACCGAGACACCCGGAGAACCTCATGAGTTCCTTGAAGTTTTGAGGGGCTTTATGGAACTTTTTGAGGAAATGGAAAGGAAGAGCGAGAAAAAACGAGTTGGTTTCGACCGGACATCCATAGCTAGTATGACGACCGATTATGGGTTTAATGCCAAGTTGGGCATCGAACCAAGGGACCTCTCAAGAGGGTATGAGAAACCCCGGGTATCGAAGGAGAGGGTGGAGATAAAGCGAATCGCAGTGAACGTACCCGGGGGCAGAGTGGAGAAAAACATCTCTTTGGTAAATTACAAACTCGAGGGGGCGCTGTCCAAAGACGGAACCCTTGAAATAGCGTTGGAGAGGAAGAGATAGATGGCTGAAGAAGGAACCGTTAGCAGTATCCTCACCGGCCTGGCCGACCTCCTCAAGGTGGTAGACGAGCTGGCGCAGGAGGGGGAAGTCAAGGAAGAGTGGAAAAAGGGACCATATGCTGTTGAGTATCGACGGACAGTCAGATACATCCGCCCGGAGGTTGGTGCTCCCGCCGAGGCACGGTCGCATATCGAGCGAAAGCCCAAACCGCTTGAGGCGGAGGCCAAACCAAAGGAGCCGCTTATTGACGTTTTTGATAGGGGGGATCATATCTCCGTCGTCGCGTCCGTCCCAAACGTCAAGGAGGAGGACTTGAAATTTTGGATGGCTGGTGACGCTTTGAAAATCAGCGCGAATGTGACGGGGACCAAAATCGAGAAGGAAGTGGCGATACCTGAGGGCAGCGAGGTCGACAAGATTTTGGGAGCATCGTTCAAAAATGGCATCCTCGAGATCAAATTGAGGAAGAAGCCTCGAACCTCGAAAGAAAAGAGGTATATAAGCTCCGAAGCTGAGGGTTAATTGGTTTAGGTGAAAGAATGGCTGAATGTTCCGGAAGGTTGCGCTTGGGTCACAATGCTATTATAAGACCAAGAAGGGGAAAACAGGCAAGGACATGGGTAGAACGTGAAGCTGAACTAGCAACGGACCGAGCTAGGGCTAGATTGTTGGTAACGCGGCAAAGATACGAACTGAAAGTAGCGGGGAATGAAGCTGAGATGGACAGGCGAAAGCTAGAGCGCGTGAAGAGCTTAAACCCGACCGCACGGCTCGAAACCATGGCGAGGCGCAAATGGGCAAAACGGATTAGAAATCCAGTAAATTGGTCAAGCTTGCCCTCAAAGCCGAAGTATTCGAGGATTACCCCAAAACAAAGGATTTACGGCAAGAGGTTCGAGGTCTGGGAGAAGAAAATCGAGCAAGGAAAGTCCGGGCAAGTGTCAAAGAAACACCAGGAAGCGGCCCGGAAGATGGCAGAAAGTGTGGCAGAGCTTCGAAAGGACATAGCCCGCGCGGGCAAAAGAGTTGGCCGCGGAGATTAAGGAATTCACAGGCGAGTCATGCTAGGGGGCAAACGATGGCATATGTAGAGCGGCGGGTTACGGTGTCAAAAAGGGCTGAGGAACAGAGAAAGAGGATCGAGAGGCAGAGGGAGGAACAACTGAGACGGGCGCTCGCAGCTAGAGCTAGAGGCGAAGCAAAAACGGGCGTCGACAGATTGGAAAAAGCAAAGATCGCGAAGGAAGATCTGTGGAGAAAGAAGTGGGATAAAAGGCAAGAACAATTCTGAGCAAGACTTTTTGATATGTCGAAGTTCGAGATACAATCTTTTAAACCATCTAATATCGATATTTGATACGAAACTGGAAATGAGGTGAGTTGAATGTCTGGTCCGATATCTGAATCAAGAGGCCTCGCGGATGCCATAGAGAAGATCCTGGACAAGGGACTTGTGCTCGATGCTGACATTATGGTGTCGGTCTCGGGCACCGAGTTGCTCGGCATAAAAATCCGCGCCGCAATCGCGTCGTTCGAGACCGCTGCAAGATATGGATTAGAATTCCCAGGTGGAGTCAACCTGAATGCGCCCGGGTGGAAGGAGCTCGAGGTGAAAAAGGCGAAGTGCCCAAGCTGCGGTAACGAACGGGAGGAGAAGCAGCTGCTTGAGAAGGGCTGCTCGCTCTGCGGTTGGACCAGCCCGCTGAAACCGAAGCAGCGCTCCTCGCCTAGGCTGATACCATGAAAGACGTCACTCACTACCGATGCCCGGAGTGCCACCACGTCATAGAAAAGGAGCAGTTGTTCGAGGTGGGTTGCCCTATGTGCGGGTGGGTGAGCCCATTGAAGCGCGGGGCGGTCCCCTTGGCTCGAAGAGAGTTCGACGTGAGGGAACCACTCGCGGATGTTTTCGATGAACCCGACTGTCTTAGAATCGTCGCGGAGCTGCCGGGGGTCGCGGAGAGAGATATCAAAACCAGCTTCGATCCCAAGAGCCACAGCCTCGTGATAATCGCCCCAAACCACGGGTATTACAAAGAGGTCGATCTGCCCTCCCAGGCGACTGGCGAGGTAGTCACTTCCTACAAACACGGTGTTTTTGAGGTCAGGGTGGGAAAGCATGGCGCTTAAGATCGATGAGGGAAACCTCAAGCAGGGGCTATTGGGGTTGGTCGTGGCGCTGGTCGAGATCATCCAGGAGACACTCGAGAGGCAGGCCATTCGGAGGATGGAGGGCGGCAGGCTGACGGATGAGGAGGTCGAGAGGCTCGGCAACGCGCTAATCGAACTGAATGAAGCGCTCGAACGCATAAAAAGGGAGAACGGAATCGAGGAGACCGTGAAGTCCGTGCGTGATGGGCTCGACCAGATAGCCGACGAGGTCGTGGACAAGATGACAAACCCTGAGAGGTGGGAGGAACATGAGCTCGACGCAGGCTGAGGTGGGCGAGGGCAGGTACCTCTACTGCATCGTCAGCGGCGGTGGTGAGCTGGAGCTAGGTGAAATTGGGATAGAGGATAGCAGGGTCTACACCGTCCCCCATGGGGACATTGCTGCAATCGTCCACGCCTGCCAAGCGAAGCCCTACGAGTCGAAAGACGAGGAAAGGGTGAAGCGGTGGATATTCGCCCACCAATATGTCATCGACCAGGCAACGAAGCGATTCGGCACGGTCCTGCCTTTCACACTCGATAGCATCGTGAAAGGTGATGATAAGGTAGTGAAGGACTGGCTGGATAAGGAGCACCCCAAGTTCAAACGAGAGCTAGAGAGGCTGAAGGAGAAGTCGGAGTATACGGTGCAAATATTCTGTGACGAATCCTTGCTCGCTAGGAAGGTCGAGGAGAAGAGCGATGAAGTCAGGAAGCGCAGGGAGGCTATCAAGGCAAAACCAACGGGAACGGCCTACCTGCTCGAGCGAAGGTTGGAAGGAATGTTCAAGGACTTAGTCGCAGTAGAGGCGAGCAACTACTCAAAAAAATTCTTCGAACAAATAAGAGGGCACGTCGACGAAACAAAGGTCGAGAACCCCAGCAAGCGGGTGCCCGAGAAGTGGATGGACAAGCTGATGGTCTTGAACCTATCTTGCTTGGTGCACAAAGACCGCGTTGAGGAACTCGGCAACGTGCTCGGCGAGATCAACAAGTTCGAGGGTTTCGCCGTCCGTTTCACGGGACCGTGGGCACCGTTCAGTTTTGCGAGGTTGGAGGGTTGAGATGAAACCAACGCGGGAGTGCACGCTCGTTGACCTGCTGGACAAAATCTTGGACAAGGGTGTGCTGATCAACGCAGACGTGATAATCTCCGTGGCTGGTGTGCCCTTGATCGGGCTGAGCCTACGGGCTGCGCTCGCCGGCATGGAGACGATGCTCGATTACGGCATGATGGAAGCTTGGGACAAAAGCGTGCGGGAGTATTACGCAAAAGAGTTCGCGAAGAAACAGGTGCCTCTCGCCGCTGGTGAAGAAGTCATTCTCCAAGCATTCGGGTCCCATTGGTACGGCGAGGGCATCTACCACGCATGGAGGCATGGTTACCTTTACCTGACTAACAGGCGGTTGTTCTTGTTCAGGAAAGAGCCAGCTCCCGAGGTGTTGTTTGAAGCACCGCTGGGGGGGATAGGAGGGTTGGTGATCAAGAAAGGGATGCATGTGGGAGGAGAACGAAACGAACTCCACGTGTCGTTGAACGGGGGCGGCATCGCACGTGTCTACACGGAGGATCTCATGGTGCTGAAGGAAGCGATGGAAAGAATTGGGGTGCCTGCGGAGCCAATCACTGTGTAAGTGGCGCAGTAAGAAGTGCGATTATTGCGGAGAGGACGTAAGAAACCCGAACATAAATCACTGCCCGAAATGCGGAAACGTGCTCTGACCAAGAGTTTTGTCGAAAGGAGATTATTTCAAACAGGAGGGAAAATGCGCAGAATGAAACTATGCGCCGAGGATTTTCCTTATCTCCCCCAACTTTTCCATTCAGCTCTTTCGCCTCAACTATGGGGATGACCACTGCTCTTGGGTCCCCGCTGAAGCCCCCCTTTGTGGGGTCCACCAACCCCCATTCCCTCCGTATCAAATCGTACTCTACGAAAGGTGCCTTCTCCTCGGGGCCATCCCTGCTTATGGCGAGATGGGTGACATCCCCGACGTGGGCCAACCCAAAACAAGCATCCTTGTAGGCGGTGGATTGGGGTGGGCACGGGCGTCGCACAAATCGCCAACAGAAACCCCAAATGTCGTTTCCTCGACTATCATGCGGCGGCCTTAAATCTGGATTACCCTCTCTTCCCCAGTTTCTTCTTCAACGCCTCATTTGTCTCTCTTAGTTGCCTGAGATGATCTGCAAAAATGCAGACATACCTCCCAGGATATCCCTTGAGCAAAAATGACCCATAGCTGGGGTCCTCTCCCTTACCGATGATTTTTATCGCGTCGAGGGTTGCCTCCTTACGCCCGCGCACAGATTTATATGCCTCGTTGATTTTCTCCAATCGCTTCGCTGAACCTCCATGATGTAGAAGTTAAGCCCCTTTTGCATGGGGGTCAGGAATGGCTCTTCGGTCCCCCTCTTTCCGATGAATTCTATCTTGCTGAACGGTTATGTCGCGGCCATGAAATCGGTTCCCGATCCAAACGTTTGTCAGCTTTCGTCTCCTTCTCAGCTTTTCGTTTCGATACCGGTATCTGAGACCATCGACCCCTGAGCGTTCGACTTCCCCTTTCCAGGTTATTCCTCGGTGTTTCTCGCGCACTCTGCCATCACTTGCTCGTACTGCCTGCGGAGTTCGGGCGTCATAGTCGGTTTGACCTTTTTGATTGCCTCGGCGAAATGCCTTCTCTCGACCTTCTTGTCACTCAGCGCCTTCTTCACGGCCTCTTTGTCCATGCCCCGCTTTATTGCCTCCCTGAGCAAGAGCATCGACGCTTCCCTGCATATCGCCGCAATATCCGCTCCAACATAGCCCTCCGTGCCAGCCGCTAGTGCCGCAATATCCACATCTGGTGCGAGGGGTTTATCCTTGAGGTGAATCTTGAATATCTTCTCCCTCGACTCCAGGCTCGGCGCGCCTATCTTCACCAGGCGGTCGAAGCGGCCCGGCCGGAGCAAGGCGGGATCCAGCATGTCCGGACGGTTGGTGGCCGCGATCACCACCACGTTGTGGAGCGACTCCAGGCCATCCATCTCCGTCAGCAGTTGAGAGATCACCCTCTCCGTCACGTGCGAATCGCCATCTCCGCCTCGAGTGGGAGCTATGGAATCGATCTCGTCCATGAAGACGATGCAAGGCGACGCCTGCCTGGCCTTGCGGAAGGTCTCGCGGACGGCCTTCTCGCTCTCGCCCACCCATTTGGACAGGAACTCCGGTCCTTTGACGTTGATGAAATTGGCCTCGCTCTCCGAGGCCACGGCCTTGGCCAGCATGGTCTTCCCGGTCCCAGGAGGCCCGAGGATCAAGATCCCTTTAGGTGGCTTCGTCCTCAACATCGCAAATGCCTCAGGATACTTCAGTGGCCATTCGACTACTTCGATGAGCTCCTGCTTAGCTTGCTCGAGATCGCCAATGTCTTCCCACTTTACCTTTGGAACCTCGACAAACACCTCACGCAACGCGCTCGGCGTTACAATTGTCAGAGCCCCGTAGAAATCCTCGTTCTTGACTTCCAGCGCCTCTAGGATCTCCGTCGGAATATCCTTCTCGATGTCTATTCTTGGGATGATCTCGCGTAATGCGTGCATCGCAGCCTCCTTGCAAAGCGCGGCTATGTCGGCGCCGACAAAACCGTGGGTGAGGTCCGCTAAGCGCTCTAAATCGACGTCCTTTGCTAGAGGCATGCCACGCGTGTGGATCTGTAAGATTTCATAACGGCCGTCCCTGTCGGGGATTCCGATTTCGATTTCGCGATCGAATCTTCCCCCACGCCTGAGCGCTGGGTCCAACAGATCCGGCATATTAGTCGCACCGATGACCACTAGGTTGCCTCGCGACTTTAGACCGTCCATAAGCGTGAGCAACTGGGCGACCACTCGACGCTCGACCATTCGATCGCCCGTCATCTCCGAACGCTTCGGAGCTATCGCATCAAGCTCATCGATTAGCACTATCGCCGGGGGGCTGGCCTCGGCCTGCTCGAATACCTGTCGCAGCCTCGCCTCCGACTCACCGTAGAATTTTCCTATAATCTCCGGGCCCGAGATAGTGAAGAAGTTCGCGTCGGTCTCGTTCGCCACCGCCTTGGCGATGAGCGTTTTCCCGGTGCCGGGGGGGCCACGAAGCAGCACACCCTTGGGTGGTTCTATGCCCAGCTTCTCGAAGAGCTCCGGGTGTTTCAGCGGGAGCTCTATCATCTCCCGGATCAGCCCTATCTCCCGTTTCAACCCACCTATATCCTCGTAGGTGACGTAGGTTCGCAGGGTCTCGACCGGCTTCGTTGCCAGCCTGATGTCAGTGCGCGACGTCACGATCACCGCGCCGGACGGCTGGGTGGAGGTCACGATAAAGGTCAGGGGGGTACCTAGGATTTCCACGCGGATCTGTTGACCCTTGGCGACGGGCTGCCCCTCCAGAACCTTGCTGAGGTACTCATCTCCCCGCACGATCCTAATAGGCTGTGTGGGCGCAACATCGATTCTTTCCGAGTTCTCCGCCTCGATCTTCTCGATTTCTACCCGCTCATCGATGCCGACACCCGCGTTGCTCCGAGCGTTCCCGTCTATTCGGATGAGTCCTTTGCCAGCGTCCTCCGGATAGCTTGGCCAGACAATCGAATACGCGGTCTGCTTTCCCTTGATTTCAATGATGTCGCCGCTAACTAACCCCAGTTTCTCCATTACCTTAGAATCAACTCTGGCGATACCCCTGCCCGCATCGCGCTGCTTCGCCTCGGCCACGAGCAAAGACTCTGGCAAGCTGCCTACTCCTTCGCTACTTCGAAATCTATTCCGAGCCTATCCTGTCTTCGCCTCACGAGTACCTGTTTGTACCCCAGAAGTTCGCCATCTTCGTTAAGCTTCAGCTCGTATCTCCCCAGCAGGTCTTGCGTGTCTGGTATTGCTTTCCTTTCAAGCACCTCTATGGCCACCTTCCACTCCTTCGCCTCTTTCGACATGCTCACGATTGACTCCGCTTTTTTGTTCAGAGCGCTCTCGGCGGCAGCAATGCATCGCTTATTGATGCTCAAAATATCTACTTTTTCAGCCATTTTTTCACCTCCACACATTGATGAAGCCGGTCTGCTTGTAGGGCACCACCTCGACGCTCTTGCCCTTCCACTCGCCGATTTGCTCCCTCACGTTATAGCCCTCTATCTCCTTGGTTATGTAAAGCTTGAGGAACTTCGCGAACCGCAGCTGCTTTACCAGGCTAATCCTGCTTATCGCTGCTGTGCTCATGGTCCCATCGGCCTTCAGGCGCAGGTAGAACGTCTCCCTTATCGTCCTGCCATCGGCGGTCTTCACGGTAACGATTACGGCGTCGGTATCTGCAAATGCAACACCTGGAGGCTTCCTTCGCCAAAGTTCGCTTATCTTGACGACTTTTGCATCCTCGATCTTCGCGCTGACTCGCTCCATCATCTAACCTCCACAATGGGGCACGCCGACCATTTTTCTAACGAGTTGCCGTTTCGCAGCTAGGTCGACTGACCCTTTGACCTTCGTCGCCAAGATATCGACGCAGAACTCTTCGAGGAGGTCCTCGCAGCGTCCGCCATTCGTTGCCAGCCCTTTAGCTATCATTATACATGCCCTAGTCCCTGGCTTCTCCGCATCTGGTAGCTTCTCCCTGAGCTTTCGAATGAGGCCCACTATTTGCCGTGCCTCGTCCTCCGACACTCCTGAATGCTCTTGGACAATCATAACCTCAGTATCGAAGTCGTAGAAATCCATGTAGACCCCGATCATTCGATCCAGCAGAGCATCCTGCGGTCGGTGAACGCCCGCGTAATCTACGGAGTTGCTCGTCAGGATCGCCCTGAACTCGGGGTGGACGTTGATGCAGCGCTCCTTGCCGAACCTCGTTGGGAGCTCGAGTATCTCCTCCTGGAAGACCGAAAGTAGCACATTGTTCGCTTCAGGCTTGGCTCGCGAAAAGTCATTATAGACAAAGACGGTGCCATACTTACACGCGATCGTCAACGGGTTGTCAACCCATCCCGCTCGTACTACATCCCGGGTCTTGAGAACCGTGTGGATGTATCGATCCCTCGTGCTCTCAGTCTCGTACCTGTCATATCCCCCGACTAAATCGGCAGTCGTCATCGTTTCGTCGCCGTTTATCCATACGGCGGGCTTTCCGAGTTCCACCGCCATGTGCCTCGCCAGCGTCGACTTCCCGCAGCCCGTGGGTCCAATGATATGGACCGGATAGCCCGCGTTTAGCCAGAGCTTCACCTTCTCCTTAACCTTCTTTACCTCCTCAGTTTCCACGTAATGATCAACCTTTGGCATTATGTATCTCTCCTCGATGATTTCTGGGGTGAGCTCGGAGGGCTTCTCCTCTTCCCGCCGTCCAATTGTCTGCATCATAAATTCGCTGAGCTCCGTGTTTTCGCGCTCTCCTGCCATGTTCTCCTTCCTCTCCACAGCAGTTTCATGAACGCGTTCCCCCCTCACTTTTCTTCGGTGTGATCCGTTATACGGTTTTCCCGGCATTTGGCCACCTCTGATAATTTCCAGACCCGTGTTGCATTAATAGTCTTTCGTTTCGAAATTCGATACGAAAATCGAAATACTCTTCTATTCTGCATGCTCGATATATAACAGATGCCGAGTGAGCGCCATTTCTTGGTTCTCACCATGATCCGGGAATGCTTGCCCCCACATCAGAGTCAATGCAGGATCCGCTGCAAGACAGCCAGCGCCAGGACTCGGCCATCATCGCTGACCAAAGCGGGTCGAGCCCTTGGAATTTGACCGGACCCCCTTCCTCACACCCGATCGTTAGTACTGATCCGCTTTTTATGAAACATACTAGTCCATCGACAATGCTTTTAACTGCCCGACAAGGGAATATGTGGGTCTTGAGGCGTGCGGCCTCGGTCATGTTCGTCATCATCCTATTCTTCTCTCTGATGCCTGCCCAGGACGAGGCATCTTCCTCTCCCCGCCTGATATTCATCGATCATTCGACCGGCGAGAACCTGCTGGCCGACGACAACGGCGGCCTATGCCTGTCAGCCCGGCGAGCGATAGTACATTGCTGATATTGGCGGCGGTGATAGCGGTCGCCGTGGTGCTGGTGGCGGTGCTGTTGGTCCTGCGCAAGCGCAAGGGCAAGAATTAGGCTGCGGACAAACCTCTTGCCGATTCCTTTCCTCTATGATAACGTGACTTGAGCATTCACTTAGAATGGAGACGCCCGGGCACCGAGAAACGATGGTATGCATGACCGTAGAAGGTGTGGTGCTAACCATACCATCTTGAAGAGACCGTAATTCTCTAATTGCGCAGAAGAATGAAAGTACTGGATATGGTTGATGGGGAGTCTGTTCGGACCTGTCCCGTTCTATCCAGATTCCCATGTTTCTGATTGACAAGACGCTGACATGCTCGCAATCCAATTCGAACCTCATTCTGGATGATCCAATGAAACCCGCGGTCTTGGAACTGGATGGCGACGAATGAAACCTGATTGTCCTGCAGCGGCCTCAGCATCTCTTCTTACGCAGTATTTGTCGACGAACCATTAAGACCCCAACCATGCTAGGTGATACTGACCCTTTCTTATACTGATGTTTTATGATAAGGAAACGTCAATATGTGCTATCAAGCGACCTCGTGAATGTTCGCAGCCATAGTAATCTCCTCCGAGTTCATGAAATCTGCGAGATATACCTCCAAGGGCGTCCTCAGGTCCAAGGACCAGTGAGGACGCCCGACGTTGTACCATTCGATGAAGCCTGCCAGCAGGTGCTTGCATAGCTGCAGGTCACCCTCGATCGATCGCAGGAACTCGTCCTCCAGGGTCCGATGCCAGCGTTCGATCTTACCGATCGTCGTCGGCTTGCGAATGCCGGCCAGGATGTGCCTTATTCCCAACGCCTGGCACATCGCGGCGAAGGTGCTTTCCCCACCCTTCGGGGAGTAGAACTGCACGCCATGATCGGTGAGGATCTGCCGAGGCCTTCCGAAGCAGCGGAAGGCCTTCCGGACCACAGCCAGGACCGCTTCGACCGTGATCCGCTCCAGCATCCGGCTGGCCAGGATCGTGCGCGAGTGATCGTCGATGAGCGAGAAGAGGTAGGGACCTCCTCTCTGCAGCTCCTTGAAGTCCATCTGCCATAGCGAGTTGGAATGCTTCCGTGAGAACGACCTCCAGACCCTCCGTTCTCGAGGGCCTGGCGTCACCAGGCCCTCCTCCACCAGCACGGTATGAATCGTCTGGTGCGACAGCTCTACGCCCGTGAAGACCTTCAGCTTCTGTGCGCCCATCTCCGGATGAGCTCGCCGGGCGGCCACGATCTCGTCCGCGTGGTAGTAACGTTTCACTCGGACGTTGTTCGGAGCCGTCGAGCGGCTGCGGATCGCGTCCCAGCTCTTGCTCTCCTTCCAGCGGTGCCACCACTTGTTCACGAAGCCTGCTGACACTCCATACAGGCGGGCCACGCCCGCCTGGCTGAGGCCTTCCCTCAGCCGGTTCACCGTCAGCTTCCGCAGCTTGAACCAGTCACGCTGCCGCCTTGCCTCGCGTTTATCTAGCTCCTCGACTTTGACGTAATCGGGTACCTCGTCTGGCATGTTGTTTCCTCAAACAAACACCTACGAGGTACTCACTTTTCAACATCGCGAAGGAATCCAGGCATCTTCACGCCTCGACCCTTCACGATGTCAGTTGATAACACACCCTCCAATTCGCAGAGTTAAGGTTTTTAAGTAGGGGGACGTTATCAATTTAGAGGTTTTCCTTGGCGCAAATCTATTGGGAACTGAAAAAAGCCAATAGGATTTACTCGTCACTAACCACCCGCAGGTTGCAGCAGTGGATATCTGAGGGCAGGGTAACAGGAGACGATTTCGTCCGGCGGAGCGGTTTTAATGAGTGGATGGAAGTAGGCAGGGTTGAGGAGCTTAAGCCCAGCCTCAAGGTCCCCCAAGAAGAAGTCGAGGAATAATCCTAATCTTTGCTTCTTTCGAACATCGAAATCAAAAGTGATACGGAATATCCAGAGCGGCGCATTCTGCGCATCGTATCGGGAGGTTAATTTCATGATTGATATTCTAAAGGAAAGATGTATATAAGCAACGGCTAAGTATGGTTGCAGGGGGTGGATGGAAAAGAGGTGACTTGGCTTATGTGCAGAAAGTGCGGGGGGTATGGCTATCGCTGCTAGACATCGCGCTTTCCTTCCAATCGGTGATAATGTCCTTCTTTTCAACGATTGGAATAGCGATCACAGTTTGTTCTTGTATGAGCGAAGTGTTGAGGCGCACCGTGCACTTATCTCATTCATAGAAAGCGGCCTTGAAAACGAGGAGCTCTGTTTGTTTGCGTACGACAACACGACTGGCGGGTTGCACCCAGAAAGCTTCTTCAACAAAAGAATCCAGGCTGATGAGCTACGTCTATTCCCCATGGGTGGGGGAAATGTCGAAAGGGAAATCCAAAAGCTCAACGAGAAGCTTCGGGAAACGTACCGCCAAGTCCCAAATGATTACCACGCTCTAAGAGTAGTTGTAGACTTCGGCCACTTGGTCACTCCCAAAAACTTTGAGGTATTCATCAATTGCATGAGGGGAATTCTCAAGAAAAGGAATAAACGAAAATGCCCATCTTGCACAAAAATGGGGGGCCAGACTGGGGGGACAATGGCGCCGTTCCGGCTCCGAACCATAATCGCGTTTAGCGTCGAGTCTCTGCCCCACGATATAATGAATACCCTTTTTGAGATGCATGAAAATGTTGTGATCTCCACGCGCAACGAACACACGATGTGCCTACTCAACCACCGCCATGAGGAGATTCCCGATATCTCCGTCATCGAGTCAATCCCCACGCGAACCCTAGAGAAGTCCGTCAAGAAGAACCTAGAAATCATTGGCTTATCGATACTGTGTCAGAACCCGATGTGCGGCTACGATCTAATCCGGACAATCTATCTGAGGTATCACACCTTCCTGAGCCAGGGGACGGTGTACCCGCTGCTCTACTCGCTCAAGTCCCAGGGACTGCTCAGCGTGGTGGAGTCCGACTCCTCGCACTCGAAGGTCTACACGCCGACCATTGAGGGTAGGCAGGTGGCTGAGGGCAGGATAAATGATTTCATCTCGTCCCAGCGCTATCTGCTCGAGTCAATCGAAAGAGCTTGATTTTTTCTTTGACCATTTTTGGAACAATTCTTTTTTACTCGCCCCCCGAGTGCAGCACGTCTTACTTTCGAGTTTCAAAACACACCCTGATGTGATATTCGAGAAGAACTCCTTTTAGGGGTCGGGCAAACATCCAACTTCCAATAAAACTCTTTAAAATGTAAAGTATAGGGAGGTAAAACAAATGGTAGGACAAACACCAAGCGTTTCAAGCTTGGCAGAAGTGCTTGACCGGATTTTGGACAAGGGGATCGTGATCGATGTTTGGGCGCGCGTCTCGCTCGTCGGTATTGAGATATTGACGATCGAGGCCAGAGTGGTCATTGCGTCGGTTGACACGTTCCTGCACTACGCCGAAGAGATAACGAAGATCGAAGCTGCAGCGATCGGAGCACCGGCTGCAGCATAAACCTCTGAGAGGGGGTCCAACGCAGGCCCCTTCTACAAATTTTTCCATTCGGCTTGGCCGAAGGAGGCATGAAAATGGCAAAAAAGAAAAAGAAGGTAGAAAGATATCCCGTTCCGTCAGAGGCAATAGGTGAGGTAGAAGAACCTCCAGCCCTGTCAGAGGCACTAGAGGAGGTAGAAAAGTCTCCAGCCCCGTCAAAGAGGCGACCGGTGGAGAAGAAGGGGAAGAACGGCGTCATGGCGAAGCGCGCCGCTATGGATACGATGGCACTAGAGGTTGATGCCGGTGCTCGAGAAATCCAAGGAAAGGCCGAGGAATTCGCCGATGAGATGGAAGATGCCGCGAAGGAAATGGAGGCCGGCGTCGCAGACCTTCAGTCTGCAATCCAGGCTCAAACGAAGGAAAATGAGAAAGCGGTGGCCAAACTACAAGCGGGAGCTGAAGCGATACAGCGCGAGATGGGAGATCTGCAGGGCGAGGTCAAGAGTTACGTACG